>Ga0209172_10004634_pt1 | contig 18111 bp, 16 predicted proteins | sample LarsenN4metaG_FD_184113 | JGI IMG/M metagenome (GOLD analysis project Ga0209172, IMG submission 184113) | Hot spring sediment bacterial and archeal communities from British Columbia, Canada, to study Microbial Dark Matter (Phase II) - Larsen... ... | reverse complement strand
TCGGCGCGGTCGTGATGGGCGTGGGGGCACCGCTGCTGGCCAGCTGGGTGGCCGGCTTCGACCGCCGCCGGCTGCTCACGCTGACGCTGGCCTGGTACGCCGCCGGCCATGCGCTGTCGGCGCTCACGCCCGACTACGGCCTGCTCGCGCCAGTGCGCGCGCTGTGCATGCTCGGCGCCGCGGTGTTCACGCCGCAGGCGGCCGCGGCCATCGGCCACATGGCACCGCCCGAGCAGCGCGGCCGGGCCATCACCTTCGTCTTCCTCGGCTGGTCGCTGGCCTCGGTGGCCGGCATGCCGATCGCGGCCTGGATCGGCGAGACCTTCGGCTGGCGCGCCGCATTCGGCACGGTGGCGGTGCTGGGCGCCGCAGCGGCCCTCTGGGTGCATGCCGCGGTGCCCGACGGCGTGAAGCCGCAGGCCTTGTCGCGCGCGGCATGGCGCGAGGCCTTCACGCACCCGGCGCTGATGGCGATCGTGCTCGTCACCGCGCTGCAGAGCGCCGGGCAGTTCACCCTCTTCTCCTACATGGCGCCCTACTACCGGCAGGTGCTGGAGGCCACGCCCGCGCAGATCAGCGCGCTGTTCTTCTGGTTCGGCCTGTTCGGGCTGCTGGGCAACGTGGTGCTGACGCGCCAGATCGACCGGCTCGGCGCGTCGCGCTGCGTGGCCGTCACCCTCGTGCTGATCACGGTGTCGCTGCTGGCCTGGCCGCTGGCCGGCGGGTTCGTCGCGACGGCCCTCGTGCTGGTGCCCTGGGCACTGGGCTGCTTCTCCACCAACTCGGCGCAGCAGGCGCGCCTCGGTCTCGCAGCACCGGCGCTGGCACCGGCGCTGATGGCGCTGAACACCTCCGCCATCTACCTCGGCCAGGCGGTCGGCGCGGCCAGCGGCGGCGTGCTGCTGGCGCGCAGCGGCTTCACCTGGCTGAGCCCGGTGGGCGTGCTCTGGATGCTCGCGGCCATCGCGCTGAGCGCGTGGGCGGCGGCCCGTTTGCGGAGCACGCCATGACCGAGAGTGCGACGAGCGCGCCACGCTCGCCCGCCGAGCTGTTCCTGGCCTTCAATCGCCTGGCGCTGCAGGGCTTCGGCGGCGTGCTCGCGGTGGCCCAGGTGGAACTGGTGGAGCGCCGCGGCTGGCTGACGCGCGCCGAGTTCGTCGAGCTGCTCTCGGCCAGCCAGGTGCTGCCCGGCCCGAACGTGGTGAACCTGTCGCTGATGCTGGGCGATCGCTGGTTCGGCTGGCGCGGCGCGCTGGCGGCGCTCGCCGGGCTGGTCGTCGTGCCGCTGGCGATCGTCATCGCGCTCACGCTCGTGCACGATCGCTTCGCCGACGTGCCCCAGGTGGCCGGCGCACTGCGCGGCATGGGCGCGGTGGCGGCCGGGCTGGTGCTGGTGACCGCGCTCAAGCTGCTGTCCACGCTGCGCGGCAACCGGCTGGGACCCTGGCTGTGTGCGGGCGTGGCGGCCACCACCTTCGGCGCCATCGCGCTGGCACGCTGGCCGCTGGCCGGCGTCATCGCCGTGCTCGCACCGCTGGCCTGCGCGCTGGCGGCCTGGAGGCTGCGTCGATGAACGGCCTCGCCTGGCCGGATCTGCTCGGGCTGACCGGACACTTCATGCTGCTGAGCCTGCTGGCCATCGGCGGCGCCATCACCACCGCCTCGGACATGCACCGTTACGTGGTGACCGAGCACGGCTGGATCAGCGACGCGCAGTTCACCAGCTCGATCGCCATCGCGCAGGCCGCGCCGGGCCCGAACGTGCTCTTCGTGGCCGTGATCGGATGGAACGTGGCGGGCCCCGTGGGCATGCTGGCCACGCTCGCCGGCACGATGCTGCCCTCCTCCCTGCTGGTGCTGGCGGTGTCGCGCTGGGCGGCGCAGCGGCGCGAGAGCCTGGGCGTGCGCGCCTTCGCGACCGGCATGGCGCCCCTGACGCTCGGGCTGCTGCTGGCCACCGGCTGGGTGCTGGCCGAGCCCTTCGCGCGCGAGCCGGGGCAGCGGTTCGGCGCGCTGGCGCTGATCGCCGTGACGATCGCGGCGATGCTCAGGACCAAGCTCAGCCCGATCTGGCTGGTGGCGCTGGGGGCCGTGGTCGGCGCGCTGGGCGGAATCTGAGGCGATCCGGCGCGCTCAGGCGAGCGCCCGGTCGAGGAGGTCCGGCAGTTCGGCCAATTCGTCGGCCACCGGTGCGGGCAGACCGTCCCAGCCGGAATCGAGCGACTGCGGCACCAGCACGTCGGCGCCGCCGTCCTCGCTGTGCACCACCCGCACCGACAGCGGCACGTCGGGCAGCGAATCGGCCGACTGCATCAGCACGGGCGTGCCGCCGACGGTGGAGGCCAGCACGATCACCGGCCCCTGCTGCCCGACGCGCGCCAGCACCTGCAGGCCGCGAGCCTGCGCGGCCTCCTCGATGCGGCGCACCGTCTCCTTCACGCCGAACGGGCTGTGGCGCAGCACGCGCATCGACGCCGACACGCGCTCGGCATCGAGCACGCCGCGGCCGGTGCACAGCGAAGCCATCACGACCGCGAGACTGCCGGTCATCCAGAGCCGGAACGGGGTGCGCAGCGTCTTCATGCCTACACCGTACGCCTCGCATGTTTCAGCCGCAAGTCAGCGCGTGCCTCAGCTTGTAAAGAATGGAAAGCCCGCGCCTGCCTCGCATCAAGCCGCCGCAGGGTGCCCTCGACGCGTCGGCCTCACTTGGTGCCGAAGATCTTGTCGCCGGCATCGCCGAGGCCGGGAATGATGTAGCCGAGCTCGTTGAGGTGGCTGTCGACGGCGGCTGTCCAGCAGCGCACGTCGGGATGCGCCTGCTGCAGTGCGGCAATGCCCTCGGGCGCGGCCACCAGCACCAGCGCCCGCACGTCCTTGCAGCCGCGGCGCTTGAGCAGGTCGATGGTGGCGATCATCGAACCGGCGGTGGCCAGCATCGGGTCGACGATCAGCGCAGTGCGCTCGTCGAGGTGTCCGACGAACTTCTCGAAGTAGTGCTCGGGCTGCAGCGTCTCGTGGTTGCGCGACAGGCCGACCACGCTGACCTTGGCGCTCGGGATCATGTCGAGCACGCCGTCGAGCATGCCCAGGCCGGCGCGCAGGATGGGCACCACCGTGACCTTGCGGCCGGCGATGCGCTGCACCTCGGTCGGGCCGCTCCAGCAGTCGATGGTGACGGCCTCGAGCGGGAAGTCCGCGGTGGCCTCGTAGGCGAGCAGGCGGGCCAGCTCGTTGGTCAGCTCGCGAAATTTCTTGGTGGAGATGTCGGCCTCGCGCAGGAGGCCGACCTTGTGCTTGACCAGCGGGTGGCGGACGTCGATGACGGGCATGGCGTGGAGGAGGTTCGGTCGATGGCGGCAGTCTAGCGGCCGCCGCCGCTCAGCCGAACAGCCGCGGCAGCAACTGCGCCGCGGTGCCGCGCAGCACGACGTGCGCCTCGCCGTCGATCTCGCTGGCGTGCGGGTTGACGATGGCCACGCGCGCGCCGCCGCGCCGCGCGGTGGCGGCCAGGCCGGCCGCGGGCCACACCGCGCCCGAGGTGCCCACCACCAGCATCACATCGGCCGCGCGCGCGGCGCGCTCGGCCGCCTCGATGGCGCCGGGCGGCAGCATCTCGCCGAACCACACCACGCCGGGGCGCACGAGGTTGCCGCACTCCGCGCAGCGCGGCGGTCGTCCGGCGCCGGCCGACGCCGGCTCGCAGGCGCGGCCGCGCCGGCACGGCTCCAGCCAGCGGTCGGCCAGGATGTCGCCATGCAGCCGGATCGTGTCGGCATTGCCGGCGCGCTGGTGCAGGTCGTCGACGTTCTGCGACACCACCGTGAGCACGCCGGGCCGCCGGCGCGCGAATTCGCCCAGCGCCTGGTGCCCGGCGTTGGGCTGCGCGGCGCGAACTCCTTCGCGCCGCTGCGCGTACCAGTCCCAGACGAGCTGCGGATCGGCGCGGAAGCCCTCTTCGCTGGCCAGCTGCGCCGGATCGAAGCGCGACCACAGCCCGGTCAGCGCATCGCGGAAGGTGGCGATGCCGCTCTCGGCCGACATGCCCGCGCCGCTGAGCACGCAGACCCGCGACGCCGCGGCGATGCGCTCGCGCAGGTCGCGGACCGGGTCGTCGAGCTCAGCCACGCCGCTCGCGCTGGCGCAGCGCCTCGTACAGGCAGATGCCCGAGGCCACCGAGACGTTCAGGCTCTCGACGGCGCCCTTCATCGGCAGGCGCACCAGCACGTCGCAGGTCTTGGCGGTCAGCTGGCGCATGCCGCTGCCCTCGGCGCCGAGCACCAGCGCCACCGGTCCGCTGAGGTCGACGTCGTAGAGCGACTGCTCGGCCTGGTCGGAGGTGCCGATCACGCGGATGTCGCGCTCCTTCAGCTCGTTCAGCGTGCGCGCCAGGTTGGTGACCATGAAGTACGGCACCGTCTCGGCCGCGCCGCTGGCCACCTTGGCCACGGTGGCGTTGACGCCCACCGCGTGGTCCTTGGGGGCGATCACCGCATGCGCGCCGGCACCGTCGGCCACGCGCAGGCAGGCGCCGAGGTTGTGCGGGTCGGTGATGCCGTCGAGCACCAGCAGCAGCGGCGGGCCCTCCACCGCGTCGAGCGTGTCGTCGAGCGAGTGGCTCATCGGCACCGCCGTGACGCGGGCCACCACGCCCTGGTGGCGGTGCGTGCCGCACAGCTGGCGCAGCCGCTCGTCGTCGCTGTCGACGATCTTCGCGCCGGCCTCCTTCGCGCGCTCGACGAAGGCGCGCATGCGCTGGTCGCGCCGCGTGGCGTCGACGTGCACCTCGGTCACCGACTGCGGCGCGGTCTTCAGCCGCACGGTCACGGCATGGAAGCCGAACAGCACCTGTTTGCTCATGCGGGCATGGTAGCCTCCCCGCATGCAAGTCATCTGTCTCGACCTCGAAGGCGTGCTGGTCCCGGAGATCTGGATCGCCTTCTCCCAGCGCACCGGCATCCCGGAGCTGTCGCGCACCACGCGCGACGAACCCGACTACGACAAGCTGATGCGCTTTCGCATCGGGCTGCTGAAGCAACATGGCCTGAAGCTCGCCGACATCCAGGAGGTGATCGCCGGCATGGGCCCGATGGAAGGCGCGCGCGAGTTCCTCGACGACCTGCGCAGCCGCTATCAGGTGATGATCCTGTCGGACACCTTCTACGAGTTCGCCCAGCCGCTGATGCGCCAGCTCGGCTGGCCGACGCTGATGTGCCACCGGCTCGAGGTGGACGCCGACGGCTTCGTCACCCGCCATGTGCTGCGCATGGCCGACCAGAAGCGTCACGCCGTCAATGCGCTGCGCCTGCTGAACTTCCAGGTGATCGCGGCGGGCGACTCCTACAACGACACCGGCATGCTGATGTCGGCGCACGCCGGCTTCTTCATCCACCCGCCCGAGTCCATCGTGGCGCAGTTCCCGCAGTTCCCGGTGACGCGCAGCTATGCCGAGCTGAAGACACGCATCGACGCGGCCGCGCAGGCGCTGCGCGGCTGAGCCTCAGCGGCGCAGCGCCACCACGAGCATCAGCGCGCCGATCAGCACCGGCTGGTGCACCATGTAGAAGCTCAGGCTCCAGCGGCCGAGCACGGCCAGCGGCGCGGCCGCCGCGGGCAGCGCCCCGGCCAGCCAGCCGCGCCGCCGCGCCAGCACCCAGCGACCGGCGGCCATGCCCCACAGCACCACGCCCAGCCAGGGCAGCACGGGCGCGAAGTCCTCGGTCACCGGCTTGCGCGTGACCAGGCCGACCCAGTGGGTCCAGCGCGTGTCGAAGAACGGGTGCTGCACCAACTGCGGCAGCACGATGGCCGCCAGGCCGGCGATCCACAGCCCGCCCTTGAGCGGCGCGAGCAGCCGGGCCAGGATCAGCATCACCGCGATGCCGTGCAGGATGCCGAAGCTGATCCAGCTGCGCGGGAACATCAGCGACGAGCCGATGCTCACCAGCACGGCACAGCCGGCGATCTGTGCCCAGCGGCGCCAGAAGCGCTGCCACGACTGGCCCTGCTCCAGCGCCACGGCCTGCCCGAGCCCCGCGCAGAAGAGGAACAGCGTGACGATGCAGGCACGCTGCACCGTCCACAGCGGATCGGTGTAGAAGTTCTGGCGGATGAACCCGAAGTAGTTCAGGTCGTAGCAAAAGTGAAACACGGCCATCCAGACGATGGCCACGCCGCGCAGGGCATCGAGACGATCGAAGCGTTCTCCGGAAGTCACGCTCAGCCGTGAAGTGTCGACTTTCGGACGATAGCGCATGCTCACCGCCGGGGCCGCGCGGTTATGCTCGGGAGCCGATGACACACGCCAGCACCACCGAAGCCGACGTGCGGCGCGAGTTGCTTCGCCTCGCGCTGCACAACGCCGGCCGGAGCGTGTGGGCGCAGGCCATCGTGGTCGGCTTCATCGTGTGGCTGGGACTGCGTGCCGACGAGGAGGAAGCGGCCTGGATCGCCGGCGTGATCGGCTACGCCGGCACGGCCTGGCGCTGGTGGCTGTCGCGGCGCTACGCCGACACCCAGCTGCTCGACCCGGCGGCCATGGCCCGCGCGAGCCGCATGCTCGAGGGCAACGCTGCGATGGCCGGCGCCTTCTGGGTCGCCGCGGTGGTGGGCATCTACGCCCACCAAAGCGGCAGCGAAGCCACGGCCTTCATGGTGATGTCCTGCGGCTCGACGGCGGTGGCGGCCTACTTCATGTCGCTGGTCGGGCACTCGTTCCTGCTGCTGGCGGTGCCACAGATCGCCACGGTGATCGCCGTCTGCCTGCTGGTCGACCGGGTGCGCTCGGTGCCGCTGGCGGTGCTCTCGCTGGTCTACGCGCTCACGATGTACCGTGCGGCGCGCGAGTTCACCCTGGCCACCACGCGCGCCGTGCAGCACGGGCTGGAGGTCGACGCCGCGAACGCCTCGCTGCAGCGCGCGAAGGCGATGGCCGAGGCGGCCAACGAGTCGCTCAAGCGCGCCAAGGAGGCAGCCGACGCGGCGAACATGGCCAAGTCGCAGTTCCTCGCCACGATGAGCCACGAGATCCGCACGCCGATGAACGGCGTGCTGGGCGCGCTCGAACTGTTGCGCAGCTCGCGGCTGGATCCCCAGCAGCGCCGGCTGGTCAAGACGGCGGCATCGTCGGGCGCGTCGCTGATGACCATCCTCAACGACGTGCTCGACCACTCCAAGATCGAGGCCGGCAAGCTCAACCTGGTGCGCGCGCCGATGTCTCTGCACGCCACCGCCTCGTCGGTGGTGGCGCTGTTCCGCGCCAATGCCGAGAGCAAGGGGCTGGCGCTGGTGCTGGAGATCGATCCGGAGGCCGCCAACTGGGTGCTGGGCGACGCGCAGCGCCTCAAGCAGGTGCTGCTCAACCTGGTGGGCAACGCGATCAAGTTCACCGAGCGCGGCGGCGTCTCGCTGCGGCTGCGGCCCGGCCGCAGCACGCCGCAGCGCCCGGTGGTGCGCTTCGAGGTGGTCGACACCGGCATCGGCGTGCCGCCGGAGGCCCAGGACCAGCTCTTCCAGCCCTTCCACCAGGTGGACGGCTCGCGCAGCCGGCGCGCCGGCGGCACCGGCCTGGGCCTGGCCATCAGCCAGAAGATCATCGAGGCCATGGGCGGCCGCATCGAGCTGCAGAGCCAGCCCGGGCGTGGCTCGCGCTTCCACTTCGACCTGTGCTTCGACGCCGACCCGAACCCGCCGGAGGGCGACGGCATCGATTCCGCGATGACGCCGCTGGACGCGCCGCCGTCGCGCCTGTCGGGCACGGTGCTGGTGGTGGAAGACAACCCGGTGAACCGGGTGATCGCCGAGGAGATGCTGCAGTCGCTCGGACTGGACTGCATCGAGGCGCAGGACGGCGTCGAGGCCCTGGACGTGATGGCGCGCCGGTCGGTCGACCTGGTGCTGATGGACTGCCAGATGCCGGTGATGGACGGCTACACCGCCACGCAGCACATCCGCGCGCGCGAACTCAAGCAGCGCCTGCCCCGCACGCCGATCGTGGCGCTGACCGCGAACGCCTACGAGGAAGACGCGGCGCACGCGCTCGAGGCGGGCATGGACGCCCACCTGGCCAAGCCCTACACGCGCGACCAGCTGCGCGAGGTCATCTCCGCCTGGCTGTGAGTCTCAGAGCGCGCCCCAGGCCGTGAGGCCGGTGCCGCGCTCCTCGCCGAAGCCGGTGTTGCCGCTGCGCAGCTCACCCCAGGCCGTGTCCAGCTCGATGCGCTTGATCTCCTCCACCGCCCCCTCCTCGGCGCCGCCGGCCTTGCGCACCTGGGCGCGCGCGAGTCGCTCCATCAGCTTGAGGTCGCGGGTGGTCAGGGTGAGCGCCGTTTCCGCCCAGGACTCCACCACGGCCAGCAGCGACTCGTAGCTCACCGGCGCGGCAATGCGCTGTGCGTTCAGCGCCGCCAGCGTGCCGCGCAGCCTGGGCTCCACGCTGCGCACCACCTCGAGGATCGCCTCCTCGCCGGTGCCGTCGTCGACGACCGCATCCACCAGGCTGCGCCGCAGCAGCTGATCGGCCGTGTAGAGCCGCCCGCTCAGGATCATGTCCTTGGCCACGGCGAAGCCGGCCTTGCGGATGGTGAGCGGCCAGGCGCCCATGCCGGGGAACAGGTTGAACAGCACCTCGGGGAAGCCGGCCTGCGCGCTGCGCTCGAAGATCACCTTGTGGAACGGCAGCACCGACTCGAGGCCGCCGCCGAGCGTGTCGCCCTGCACCAGCACGGTGGTGTGCACGCCGCGCAGCGCCGCGTGCTCCAGCCACCACACCAGGTCGATGCAGCGGCGGCCGTACATCTTCAGCGAGTCGATGTCCTGTGCACGCACCAGCAGCACGAACAGCGCCAGGTCGCCGCCGAAGTTGAACACGCCGGTCACGTCGGAGCTGAGCACCAGGTGCCGCACCAGCCCGGGGTTGGCGGCGATGTCGTCGAGCACACGCTGCATCTCGGCCAGGCCGGCCAGGCTGTAGCACTGGATCGGCTTGACGCAGGTGCGCACGCGCAGCATGCCCAACTCGGCGGTCCACTCGAGCCGAAGGTACTTGTACGGCCGCGCCAGCAGGGCCGGCACACCGTTCCTCACGGGGGCGTCGGTCGTCATACCTGCTCGATGATGTGGGTGAAGTGATGGAAGTTGAGCAGCGCGGCGTCGACGATGGCGTCCTGCGCGTCGCGGTCCTCGACGGTGGCGAGGATCCTGCGCAGGTCGGCCATGTGCTCGGCGTCCATGGTCGCGTGCGAGTTGATGAACGACACGCCGCGCTCGCCCTCGAGCAGCAGGGACTCCTTGATGGCCGAGGCGAACGGGCCGCCGTAGACCGAGGCGATCACCTCCAGCGTGTAGAGCATGCCCAGCACCGAGCAGGGATGCGAGCGCTCGGCCGCCCAGTAGTTGTAGCCCACCAGCGCCTGCGTGAAGGCCGAAGGCTTGTGGCCCTCGGTGTCGGAGGCCGGCACGCCGACGGCCTCCAGGTCGTTGCGCACCCACTCCTCGTGGCCCGACTCCTCCTGCATGTGCTCGTAGAGGAAGTAGCGCACCTGCTTGTGGCGGTCGCTCAGGCGGCTCGCGGCCGCGGCGCTGACCGGGTTGAAGTGCCACACCACGTGGTACAGCTCCAGCAGCAGCGTGCGATAGCGCTGCAGCGGCAGCCCCCGGGCCACGGCGTCCAGCACCACGGGGTGGGTTTCGAAGGCACGACGTGCCTCGTCGGTGCGGATCACGAGATCCGCGAAGAACTTGCTCATCCTGGCATCTCCAACGACGACGGTTCATCACCGTCGCAAAGGCGGTCCCACCGGCCGTGCGAACCGCTGCACGCCCCTCGCCTTGCGACACTCTTGTGCGCGCGATTCTGTCCGGACGGCGCGTGCTGCACCAGTCCTCAACATTGACAGGGTGCTCTAGGGCCGGGCGATGGGACCGGAGCGCGCACTGTGCGCGGCGCTTGCAGAATCGCAAAGACCCGAACAGGCCCTCGCGTGACCATGTGGCCCGGGGCGCAGCCCTGGAACCACAGCATGGACGAGAAGCGTCGAATCCTCATCATCCAGGGCCACCCCGACGTGACCCAGACCCACCTCGGTCACGAGCTCGCGCACGCCTACGGCGCCGCCGCCACGGCGGCCGGCCATCAGGTGCGCACCGCGACGCCGGCCCAGCTGGACTTCCCGCTGCTGCGCAGCCAGAAGGAATGGGAGAGCGGCGCGCTGCCGCAGGCGCTGCAGAAGGCGCAGGACGACATCGCGTGGGCGCAGCATCTGGTGCTGTTCTTCCCGTTGTGGATGGGCGACATGCCGGCCCTGCTGAAGGGCTTTCTCGAGCAGGTCGCCCGGCCCGGCTTCGCATTCCGAAGGGAGGACGGCAACCCCTTCGGGAAGAAGGGCCTGGCAGGACGCTCGGCGCGCGTCGTCGTCACCATGGGCATGCCGGCACTCGTGTACCGCTTCTACTTCCGCGCGCACAGCGTGAAGAGCCTGGAGCGCAACATCCTGGGCTTCGTCGGCATCGCCCCGGTGAACGAGACGCTGATCGGCGGGGTGGACCAGCTCGGCGACGACGGCCGCCGGCGGTGGCTCGACAGGCTGGCGGCGCTCGGACGGCGCGCGGCCTGACACGCCCGGCGCCGGGCGGGCACCGGCAGGGTGCGCTATCGTGCCCGCCATGCGTGCGTCCTCGCCCCTGCACGCGGCACGTCTGCCGGTCGGCTCGCTGTTGCGCGAGTGGCGCCAGCGCCGCCGCCTCAGCCAGCTCGACCTCGCCGGGCAGGCCGAGGTGTCGACGCGCCATCTGAGCTGCGTCGAGACCGGCCGCTCCCTGCCCAGCCGCGAGATGGTGCTGCGCCTGGCCGAGCGGCTCGAGGTGCCGCTGCGCGAACGCAGCCGCCTGCTCACCGCGGCCGGCTACGCGCCGATGTTCAGCGAACACCGCCTCGACGATCCGGCCCTCGCGGCCGCCCGCGAGGCGCTCGAGCTGGTGCTGCGCGGCCACGAGCCCTTCCCCGCGCTGCTGGTGGACCGCCACTGGACGCTGGTGTCCGCCAACCGCATGGTGGCGCCGATGCTGCAGGGTCTGCCGCCAGCCCTGCTGCAGCCGCCGCTGAACGTGCTGCGCCTGAGCCTGCACCCGCACGGCCTGGCGCCGCGCATCGTCAACTTCGCGCAGTGGCGCGAGCACCTGCTGGCCCGGCTCGCCCAGCAGGTCGAGAGCAGCGGCGACGCGACGCTCGCGGCGCTGGCGGAGGAGCTGCGCGGCTATCCGCCCCCCGACGCTCCGCCCTCCGAGGACCTGCCCGCCCAGGCGCCGGCGGTGGCGATGCCGCTGCGGCTGCGCTCGCCGGAGGGCGTGCTGACGCTGATCAGCACCATCACGGTGTTCGGCACGCCGGTGGACGTGACGCTCTCCGAGCTGGCGCTGGAGACCTTCTTCCCCGCCGACACCTCCACGGCCGAGGTGTTGCGCCGCCTTGCCGCCCAGATCCCTCCGGCCTGACCCGCGTCAAGCCGCCACGGCGGCGGCGTGCCAGCATGCACCCGTGCCTGCCCCGCTGAACATCGACCGGCGCCAGACCTGGAACGTCGGCTACTGGATCTTCGCCCTGCTGCTGCTCATGCTCGTGCAGGGCGTGTGGCAGGGCGCCTCGCGCGTCGAGGCCGTGCCCTACAGCGCCTTCGAGCAGGCCCTGGCCGAGGGGCGCATCGCCGAGGTGACGATCTCCGACCAGAGCATCAGCGGCAAGCTCAAGGCGCCGGAGCAGGGCAAGACGACGCTGGTGGCCACGCGGGTGGAGCCCGACCTGGCCGCGCGGCTGGAGAAGTACGGCGTTCCCTACGCACGCACCGTCGAGAGCCCGCTGCTGCGCGACCTGCTCTCCTGGGTCGTGCCGGGACTCGTGTTCTTCGGGCTCTGGTACTTCGTCATCCGTCGCATGACCGAGCGCTCCGGCGGCGGGCTGGGCGGCTTCATGGCGCTCGGCAAGAGCCGCGCCAAGGTCTACGTCGAGACCGACACCGGCGTCACCTTCGCCGACGTGGCCGGCGTCGACGAGGCCAAGGAAGACCTCAAGGAAGTGGTCGACTTCCTCAAGCACCCGCAGGAGTACGGCCGCCTGGGCGCGCACATCCCCAAGGGTGTGCTGCTGGTCGGCCCGCCGGGCACCGGCAAGACGCTGCTGGCCAAGGCGGTGGCCGGCGAGGCGGGCGTGCCCTTCTTCTCGATCTCGGGCAGCGAGTTCGTCGAGATGTTCGTCGGCGTGGGTGCGGCGCGCGTGCGCGACCTGTTCGAGCAGGCGCGGCTGAAGGCGCCGGCGATCATCTTCATCGACGAGCTCGATGCGCTGGGCCGCGCGCGCGGCGCCTTCCCCGGCCTCGGCGGCCACGACGAGAAGGAGCAGACGCTCAACCAGCTGCTGGTGGAGATGGACGGCTTCGACACTTCCTCGGGCCTGATCATCCTGGCCGCCACCAACCGGCCGGAGATCCTCGACACCGCCTTGCTGCGCGCCGGCCGCTTCGACCGCCAGGTACTGGTCGACCGGCCCGACCGCAAGGGCCGGCTTGACATCCTTAAGGTGCACGCACGCAAGGTGAAGCTGGCCGCCGATGCGAAGCTCGACGAGGTGGCCGGCATCACCGCCGGCTTCAGCGGCGCCGACCTGGCCAACCTGGTCAACGAGGCGGCGATCACCGCCACGCGCCGCCATGCGGCGGAGGTGACGCTGGCCGACTTCACCGTCGCCGTGGAGCGCATCGTCGCCGGCCTGGAGCGGCGCAGCCGCGTGCTCAACCCGCAGGAGCGGCGCGCCGTGGCCTTCCACGAGATGGGCCACGCGCTGGTGGCGCTGGCCCAGCCGGGCAGCGACCCGGTGCACAAGGTGTCGATCATCCCGCGCGGCATCGGCGCACTCGGCTACACCATCCAGCGGCCCACCGAAGACCGCTACCTGATGACGCGCGCCGAGCTGGAGCGCAAGATCGCCGTACTGCTCGGCGGCCGGGCGGCCGAGATGCTGGTGCTCGGCGAGCTGTCCACCGGCGCGGCCGACGACCTGGCCCGCGCCACCGACATCGCCCGCGAGATGGTCACCCGCTACGGCATGGACGAGGGCCTGGGTCACGTGGCCTACGAGCCGCCGCGCTCGGCCACGCCCGAACTGGCGCTGCTGGGCGGCAGCCCGCCGCGCACGCTGTCGGAAGAGACGATGAAGCGCATCGACGCCGCGGTGGCAGGCCTGGTGGCGGCCGGTTTCGCCACCGCCACCAGCCTGCTGACGAAGCACCGCGCCGTGCTGGAGCAAGGGGCCGCACGGCTGCTCGACCATGAAACGCTGGCCGAGGACGACCTGCGCGAACTCACCGCAGCGCTACGCGCCGCCGCTGATCAGGCCGCGGCGGAGCGGCCGACCACGGTGTAGCTGTCGCCGTTCTCGCGCAGCCAGCGCTCGGCGGCCGACGCGTCCTGCTGGCTGGGGTGGAAGCCCGGCGCGAAGTAGCGCTTCCAGGGCGTGTAGATGCTGCGGATCAGCCCGCCGCGCGCGAACAGCAGCTGCCAGCCGCTGCGCCAGGTGCGCGGCTTGAAGAGCTCGCCGTCGTGCCACAGGTTGCGGAGCGTCTGGCGGAACACGTCGGACAGGAAATGCAGCGTGACGATGCGCATGAAGCGGTGGCGCCAGACCTCGTTGCCGCCCAGCGCCACGTAGAGGTCGAAGGCGATGCTGCGGTGCTCGGCCTCCTCGGCGGCATGCCAGGTCCACAGCGTGCGCAGACGCGGTTCGGCGCCGTCCAGGCACTCGGGGTGCGCGAGCATCCACTCGGCGAAGATCGCCGTGATGTGCTCGGTGGCGGCGGTGGCCGCCACCCAGTGGCGCGGGTCCAGCCCCTCGAGGCGCTTCATGCGCCGCGCCGCGCGCTCGGCCCACGCGTTGTGATGGCCTTGCGCCTCGAGCTGGCCGTTGAACAGCGCGTGGATGCGCCGGTGCGTGGCCTCCTGGCCGATGAAGCCCTGGATGTCGGCCGCCATCGCCTCGCGGCGGTCTTCAGGCAGTGCCTTCACACCCAGCTTGACTGAATCGATGAAGAACTGCTCGCCGACCGGAAAGCTCATCGACAGCGCGTTGAACCACGCCGTGCGGAAGGCGTCGCCGCCGTTCCACTGCCGGGCGATCGGCGCTTCCAGGTCGATCAGCAGGCGGCGGACGACCAGGTCGGTCAATTCGGCAACCTCTTCTTCAGCTCGTCCTTCAGCCGCGCATGCGCGGCCGGGTCGAGCACCTTGAGCAGGTCGAGGTCGGCCAGCAGCCGCTCGACGCGTGCTTGCGCGTTGCCGGCCTTGATCTCGTCGATCTCGGCCTTCATCGCGCGGAAGTCGTCGAAGCGGTCGTCGGCGGCCTTCGGGTCGCGCGCCTGCACCAGCAACTCCAGCGCGTCGCTGATGCGCCCGAGCTGGCGGCCGTAGCTGTGGCGGGCGAGCACGTTCGCCTCGGTCTGCGGCGCACTGCTGTTGAACGCGTTCACGTTCAGCGTCCAGCCCGGCAGGATGGGCTGCACCAGCGTGTTCGGCGCGAGCTGCATCGCCGCGCTCCACTGCTTGAGCCAGCTGGCCGGGTCCCAGGCGGGGGTGTCGGTGCTTGCCATGGCGCCTCCTGCGGGTTTGAGTGTGCCACCCTCAGGCCACCCAGCGGCGTGCGTTGCGGAACATGCGCATCCACGGGCTGAGTTCGCTCAAGTCGCCGCTGGTCCAGCTCATCTGCACATTGCGGAACACCCGCTCCGGGTGCGGCATCAGCACGGTGAAACGGCCGTCGGCGGTGGTCACCGAGGTCAGGCCGTCGGGGCTGCCGTTGGGGTTGAACGGGTAGGCCTCGGTCGGCCGGCCATGGTGGTCGACGAAGCGCATCGCGCGGTGCACCGCCTTGGCGTCGCCGCGCTGCGAGAAGTCGGCGAAGCCCTCTCCGTGCGCCACCGCGATGGGGATGCGGCTGCCTTCCATGCCGGTGAAGAAGATCGACGGGCTCTGGAGCACCTCCACGAGCGACAGCCGCGCCTCGAACTGCTCGCTCTTGTTGCGCGTGAACTTCGGCCAGGCCTGCGCGCCGGGGATGATGGGCGCCAGCGCGGCCATCATCTGGCAGCCGTTGCACACGCCCAGCGCGAAGGTGTCGCTGCGGCCGAAGAAGGCGGCGAACTGCTCGGCCAGCACCGGGTTGAACATCACCGAGCGCGCCCAGCCCTCGCCGGCGCCCAGCGTGTCACCGTAGCTGAAGCCGCCGCAGGCGACGAAGCCCTGGAACATGTCCAGCCGCGCGCGGCCGGCCTGCAGGTCGCTCATGTGCACGTCGTGGGCCTCGAAGCCCGCGAGGTGCATCGCGTAGCTCATCTCGACGTGCGAGTTGACGCCCTGCTCGCGCAGGATCGCGACCTTGGGCCGCGCCTTCGCCAGGAACGGCGCCGCCACGTCGTCCTTCGGGTCGAAGGTGAGGTGCAGGTGCAGGCCCGGGTCGTCGGCGGCGCCGGCCGCCGCATGCTCGGCCTCCGCGCAGGCCGGGTTGTCGCGCAGCGCGGCGATGCGCCCGCTCACCTCGTCCCAGGCCCGGTGCAACTCGCACAGCGGCGCGCTGAACACCGGCTTGGTGTCGCGCCACACCTCGACCACGCCACGGTCGTTGGTCTTGCCGATGAAGTGGCTGTGCTTCGAGAGGCCGTGCGCACGCAGCACCTGCATCACCTCGTTGCGCACCGCGGTGGGCACCTGCAGCACCACGCCCAGCTCCTCGTTGAAGAGGGCCTCCAGCGTGAGCTGCTGGCGCCGTGCACTCACCTGCGCGGCCCAGTTCTTCGAGTCGCCGTACTCGGCGCGGCTGTCGGCGATGCCGTCGCCCTCGGTGACGAGCAGGTCGACGTTGAGGTCCACACCGCGGTGGCCGGCGAAGGCCATCTCGCAGACCGTCGCCCACAGGCCGCCGTCGCTGCGGTCGTGATAGGCAAGCAGGCGGCCCTGGCCACGCAGTTCGTTCACGGCCGCCACCAGCGCCTTGAGCAGGGCAGGGTCGTCGAGATCGGGCACCCGGTCGCCGAACTGGCTCAGCACCTGGGCCAGCATCGAGCCACCCATGCGGCGCCGTCCCTGGCCGAGATCGACCAGCACCAGGGTGGTGTCGCCCGCCTTCAGCTGCGGCGTCAGCGTCGGCCGCACGTCGGCGATGCTTGCGAAGGCCGAGACGATCAGGCTCACGGGCGCCGTCACCTGCTTCGTGGCGCCGTCCTCGCTCCAGCGCGTGCGCATCGACAGGGAATCCTTGCCCACCGGCACGCTGATGCCGAGCGCGGGGCAGAGCTCCAGGCCGACCGCCTTCACCGTGTCGTACAGCGCCGCGTCCTCGCCCGGTTCGCCGCAGGCCGCCATCCAGTTGCAGCTGAGCTTCACGCGCGGCAGCTCGATCGGCGCCGCCAGCAGGTTGGTGATCGCCTCGCCCACCGCCATGCGGCCGGCGGCCGGCGCGTCGATCGCGGCGATCGGCGTGCGCTCGCCCATGCTCATCGCCTCGCCGGCGAAACCGGCGTAGTCGGCCAGCGTCACCGCGCAATCGGCCACCGGCACCTGCCAGGGGCCGACCATCTGGTCGCGGTGGTCGAGGCCGCCCACGGTGCGGTCACCGATGGTGATCAGAAAGCGCTTGCTGGCCACCGTCGGGTGGCGCAGCACGTCGAAGGCGACCTTGTCGAGTGCCACGTCGTCGAGCTTCAGCGGCGCGGCGGCGCGCGCCACGCGCGTCACGTCACGGTGCATGCGCGGCGGCTTGCCGAGCAGCACCTCCATCGGCATGTCGATCGGCTTGTCATCGGAACCGGGCTGCTCGAGCACCAGTTGCTTCTGGTCCGTCGCCACGCCGACGATCGCGAACGGGCAGCGCTCGCGCTCGCACATCGCCTGGAACAGCGGCAGCGCATCGGCCCGCACCGCCATCACGTAGCGCTCCTGGCTCTCGTTGCACCAGATCTCCTTGGGCGCGAGGCCGGATTCCTCCAGCGGCACCTTGGACAGATCGAAGCGCGCGCCCTTGCCGGCGCCGTCCACCAGCTCGGGGAAGGCATTGCTGATGCCGCCCGCGCCGACGTCGTGGATGGCCAGGATGGGGTTGCTCTCGCCCAGCGCCCAGCAGTGGTTGATGACCTCCTGCGCGCGGCGCTGGATCTCCGGGTTGCCGCGCTGCACCGAGTCGAAGTCGAGCTCCGCCGCGTTCGCGCCCGCGGCCATGGAACTGGCCGCGCCGCCGCCCATGCCGATGCGCATGCCGGGGCCGCCGAGTTGCACCAGCAGCGTGCCGGCGGGGAACTCGACCTTGCTCGTCTGCGTGGACGAGATGGTGCCCAGACCGCCGGCGATCATGATCGGCTTGTGGTAGCCGCGGCGTACGCCATCCACCGTCTGCTCGTAGACGCGGAAGTAGCCCAGCAGGTTGGGCCGGCCGAATTCGTTGTTGAAGGCGGCGCCGCCGAGCGGCCCGTCGATCATGATCTGCAGCGGGCTGGCGATGTGTTCGGGCTTGCCGTAGGGCTGCTGCTCCCAGGGCTCGGCTGTGCCGGGCAGGTGCAGGTTGGACACCGAGAAGCCGGTCAGGCCCGCCTTCGGGCGCGAGCCGCGGCCGGTGGCGCCCTCGTCGCGGATCTCGCCGCCGGCGCCGGTGGCCGCGCCCGGGAACGGCGAGATCGCCGTCGGGTGGTTGTGCGTTTCCACCTTCATCAGCACATGGGCCGTCTCGCGGCGCGGGCCCCAGGCCGGCGCGTTGGTGTAGCCCTGCGGCAGCCAGCGCTCGACCTCGTGGCCTTCCATCACGCTGGCGTTGTCGCTGTAGGCGATCACCGTGTGCTGCGGCGAGCGCTGGTGGGTGTGGCGGATCATGCCGAACATCGAGTGTTCCTGCGGCACGCCGTCGATGGTGAAGCGGGCGTTGAAGATCTTGTGCCGGCAGTGCTCGGAATTCGCCTGCGCGAACATCATCAGCTCGACGTCGGTCGGGTTGCGCTTCAGGCCGGTGAAGGCCTCGACGAGGTAATCGATCTCGTCGTCCGACAGCGCCAGGCCGAAGTCCTTGTTGGCCGCCTCCAGCGCCGCGC
>Ga0209172_10004629_pt1 | contig 18128 bp, 15 predicted proteins | sample LarsenN4metaG_FD_184113 | JGI IMG/M metagenome (GOLD analysis project Ga0209172, IMG submission 184113) | Hot spring sediment bacterial and archeal communities from British Columbia, Canada, to study Microbial Dark Matter (Phase II) - Larsen... ... | reverse complement strand
GAGGAGGTGATCGGATGGCGGGCGGCGGACATCCTCGGCAGCGAGGCGGCCGCCGAGGCCGAACCGTGGGTGCGGCGCGCGCTCGCCGGGGAGGTCGTGACCTATGAACGCGCACATCGCGGCGCCGGCGGCACGATGCACCTGCAGGTGACGCTCGTGCCGCGCTGGAGCCCGCAGTCCGAGATCGAGGGCTACATCGTGATGATGACCGACATCGGCGAGCGCAAGCGCCACGAGGCGGAGCTGTCGGCCGCGCGCGAGGAAGCCGAGCGCGCCAACCGCGCCAAGAGCGAGTTTCTCGCCCACATGAGCCACGAGCTGCGCACGCCGCTCAACGGCATTCTCGGCATGACCGAGATCCTGGCCGCCAGCGCGCTCGACGAGGAGCAGCGCGACTGCCTGCGCACGATCGAGGTCTGCGCCGGTACGCTCCTTGCGCTCGTCAACGACTCGATTGACCTCGCCAAGATCGAGGCCGGGCGCATGACCCTCGAATGCGTGCCGTTCTCGCTGCGCGAGGTGATCGAGGAGGCGCTGCGCGTCGAGCGGCAGCGCGCCGCGGAAAAGGGGCTGGCGCTCGAGGCGAGCATCGCGCCGCAGGTCCCGCGGCTGCTGCGCGGCGATCCGGTGCGCGTGCGCCAGCTCGTGCTCAATCTGGTCAACAACGCGATCAAGTTCACCGCCGCCGGGCATGTGCGAGTGCGCGCGCGGGTCGCAGCCTTCGAGCCCGGCGCGGTGCGCCTCGCGCTCGAAGTCGAGGACACCGGCATCGGCATCGCGCCGGACAAGCGCGAGGCGATCTTCGAGGCCTTCACCCAGGCAGACGCCTCGACCACGCGCCGCTTCGGCGGCACCGGCCTGGGGCTCGCCATCTGCCGGCGGCTGGCGGCGCTCATGGACGGCACGATCGGCGTCGAGAGCGAGCCCGGCCGCGGCAGCACGTTCCGCGTCGCCCTGCGCCTGGAGCTGGCCGAGCCGGGCGAGAGCGCGCCGACCGAGGCGCCGCCCGCGCCGGCGCACCGCTCCGGGCTGCACGTGCTGGTCGCCGAGGACAATCCCGTCAACCGGCGCGTGCTGGTGAAATTCCTCGAGCGGCTCGGCTGCCGCGCGCAGTGCGCGGCCGACGGCGCCGAGGCGGTGCGGCGGTTCCGGGAGCAGCCCTTCGATCTGGTCCTGATGGACGTGCAGATGCCGGTGATGGACGGCGTGGAGGCCGCGGCTCGCATGCGCGAGGTCGAGCGCGAACGCGGTGCGCGCACGCCGATCGCCGCGCTCACCGCGCACGCGCTCGCCGGAGACCGCGAGCGCTTGCTCGCCGCGGGAATGGACGAGCATCTGCCCAAGCCGGTGAGCTTCGCCGCGCTCGCGCGGCTGCTCGCGCGCCTGTGTCCGGCGGGGCTGTCTTCGGAGCCGGCGCCGGAAGGAGACTGCGGCGCGCCGCCGCAGCGCCCGCCGCGCGAGGATTCCGCCCCTTTCGACCTCGAGGCGGCACTGGCGATGTGCGGCGAGGACCACGCGCTGCTCGAGCAGCTTGTCGCGACTTTCCTACGCACCGCGCGCGGCGAGTGGTTGCGGATCGAGCAGGCATACGCTGCGGGCGACGGCGCGGCGCTTGCGCGCGCCGCGCACTCGCTCAAGGGTGGTGCGCTGGCGATCGCCGCCCGCCCGCTCGCGGCGCTCGCCGAGCGCCTCGAGGAACGCGCACGCGCCGGCGAGCTCGCCGCCTGCGGGCAGGACATTCGGCGCCTGGGTGGCGCGTTCGATGCGCTGTGCGCCGCGCTCGAACCGCTCGCTGCGCCGGCGCTGCGCGAGCGCCGCGGCGGCGAGCACGGCCGGGCCGCTGCCGGAGCGTGAGCGGCGCCGGACTTCAGATGCGGTGGTGCACGCCACCGGCGGCGCGCAGCCGCTCGAGCACGCGCCGGCTGATCGCCTCGAGCGGCAGCACCTCGTCCACGGCGCCCGCCGCGATCGCCTCCTTCGGCATGCCGAACACGACGCACGAGGCTTCGTCCTGCGCGAGGTTCCAGGCGCCGGCCCGCTTCATCTCGAGCATCGCGGCGGCGCCGTCCCGGCCCATGCCGGTGAGCATGATGCCGATCGCGTTGGCGCCTGCGTGCTGCGCAGCCGACCGAAACAGCACCTCGACCGAAGGCCGGTGGCGGTTCACCGGCGGCGCGTCCGAAAGTTGCGTCAGGTAGTTCGCCCCGCTTCTGCGAACGAGCAGGTGGCGGTCACCGGGGGCGATATAGGCATGCCCGGGAAGCACGCGCTCGCCGTCCTCGGCCTCCTTGACGCGGACGCGGCACAGGCCGTCCAGCCGCTGCGCGAAGCTGCGCGTGAAGCCGGGCGGCATGTGCTGGGTGACGAGGATGCCGGGCGCATCCGGCGGCAGCGGCACGAGTACCGCCTTGATCGCCTCGGTGCCGCCGGTCGAGGCGCCGATGAAGACGAGCTTTTCGGTGCCGGCGCGCGGCCCGAGCGCGGGCGCCGGCGCCGGCGCCGCCGCGCGCTGCGGCGCCGGGCGCACCCGCGCGGCGGCGGCAAGGCGGATCTTTTGCAGCAGTTCGGCCGCGCCCGCTTCGATTCCGCGCGCCACATCGAGCCGCGGCTTGGCGACGAAGTCCACCGCGCCAAGCTCCAGCGCGCGCAGCGTCGTCTCGGCGCCCTGTTCGGTCATGGTCGAGACCATCACCACCGGCATCGGCCGCAACCGCATGAGCTTTTCGAGGAATTCGAGCCCGTCCATCTTGGGCATCTCGACATCGAGCGTGAGCACGTCCGGCTCGAGCGTGCGGATCATCTCGCGCGCCGCGTACGGGTCGGGCGCCGCGCCCACCGCCACCATGTCCGGCTGGCGGTTGATGATCTCGGCAAGCAGCTTGCGAACGAGCGCCGAGTCGTCCACGATCAGCACCCGGATACGGCGCCGCTGCGCTGCCGGGGAGGGCTTGGTCAGCGACAACTCGTCCTTCTCCTTCAAGCGAAGAGCTCGACTTCTCCGGCGCGCGGCGCCGCCAGGCGGCGGCGGTACGCCGCTTCGCGCTCGAGCAGCGTCGCGTTGTGCAGCTTGCGCAGGCGCTTGACCAGGGCGCGGCCGCTCGCCGGAAAGTAGTACACCTTGCGCGGCCAGCGCTCGCCGAGATCGCGCGCCGCGATGCGGATGCGCTCGGTGGCGAGGTAGTTCAGCACGAACGCGGCGTTACGCTCCCCGACGGTTACCTGCGTCAGGCCGGCGAGCACGTTGCCGCCGCCAAATACCTTCGCCTCCAGGTGCTCGCGCCGCGCGCCGAGCTTCAGCAGATGGTTAATCAGCACCTCCATCGCGAACGTGCCGTAGCGCGCCGCGCCCGAGGCCGGACCGTTCGCCTCGCCCTCGGGCAACATGAAATGGTTCATTCCGCCGACGCCCAGGCGCGCGTCGCGGATGCACGCCGCGACGCACGAGCCGAGCACGGTGACGAGCATCATGTCGCCGGCCGCCACGTAGAACTCGCCCGGCAGCAGCTTCGCCGCCCGCGTGCGGTGCACCGGATCGTAATAGACGTTGCGGGCGAAGCACTCGGGTGCGGGCGAAGTCGCGATCGCCTCGGGCCGCGCCGGCGCACCGGCGGGCGCCGGGTGGTTTTCCGGCATCATGCGCCGCCGCTGCGCGCCAGGCGGTAAACCGTCCGGCCGCAGGGACGGAACAGATGCGCGGCATGGTGCAGGCTCTCCGAGTGGCCGACGAAGAGCAGTCCGTCCGGGCGTAAGAGCGGCACGAAGCGCTCCAGGATCGTCCGTTGCGTCTCCTTGTCGAAGTAGATCATCACGTTGCGGCAGAAGATCGCATCGAGCGGCCCGCGCAGCGGCCAGTCCGGCTCGAGCAGATTGATGCGCCGGAAAACGACGAGATCGCGCAGCTCGTCGCGCACCCGCGCCTTGCCGGAGTACGTTCCGGTACCGCGCAGGAAGAAACGCTTTCGCCGTACCGCATCGAGCTTGTCGAGCTGTTCCAGAGCATAGATGCCGGCTTCGGCGATGCGCAGCGCGCCGGTATCCACGTCGCTGGCGAGGATGCGCACGGGCGGTGCGACACTTGCGAACGTCTCGACCGCCGTGATCGCGATCGAGTACGGCTCCTCGCCGGTGGAAGCCGCGCAGCACCAGACGGTCGCCGTGCGGCCGCGGATCGCGCGCAAATGCTCGGCAAGCACCGGAAAATGGTGCGGCTCGCGAAAGAATGCGGTGAGGTTGGTGGTGAGCGCGTTGACGAACGCCTCGCGCTCGGCGAGCGCGTCCGCCTCGACGCGGTCGAGGTACGCGCCGAAACTGGCCAGCCCGAGCACGCGTAGCCTGCGCACCAGGCGACCATAAGCCATTTCGCGCTTGGCCGGCGAGAGCGAGATGCCGGCATAGGCGCGAATCAGCCTCCGCACCCGCTCGAAGTCCGCATCGGTGAATGCGAACTCGCGCGTGCCGCCGACCGTCGCGTCCTGCGCTGCGCCTGCCGCGATCGCCGGCATCGCCTTCGCTCATCCGGCGCCACCCGGCTCTGCTGCGGCGGCTTTCCTGAGAGCGCGCGGCTCGTTGGCCGGTGTCGGTGCGCTGCTCTTTGCCACTGCCTTGCGCTCAAGGCGCGCCACGTTCTTGACCTGCGGCCTGGGTTCGCTCACGAGCACCGCCGGCTCCTTCTTCGGCGCAGCCGCGTCCGCAGCCTCCAGCCGAAATACGCCCACCGCCGCCAGCAGATCGCGCGCCTGCTCGCGCAGGCTCTCGGCCGCGGCCGCCGCTTCTTCCACCAGCGCGGCGTTTTGCTGCGTCACCTGGTCCATCTGCCCCACCGCCTGGTTCACCTGCTCGATGCCGCTCGACTGCTCCTGGCTCGCCGCCGCGATCTCGCCGATGATGTCGGTGACGCGCTTGACCGCCGCCACCAGCTCGCCAATGGTCTGGCCGGCCTGCTCGACCACCTGCTGGCCGTGCTGCACCTTGCCCACCGAGTCCTCGATCAGCGCCTTGATCTCCTTGGCCGCCGCCGCACTCCTTTGCGCCAGGCTCCTTACCTCGCTTGCCACCACCGCAAAGCCCCGGCCCTGCTCGCCGGCGCGCGCCGCCTCCACCGCCGCATTGAGCGCCAGGATGTTGGTCTGAAAGGCAATCCCGTCTATCACCCCGATGATGTCGGCAATCTTGCGCGAGGACTGCGAAATGCCCTGCATCGTCGCCACCACCTCGCCCACCATCTGCCCGCCCTTTTGCGCGATCTCGGAGGCCCCGGCGGCAAGCTGATTGGCCTGGCGCGCGTTCTCGGCGTTCTGCTTCACCGTCGAGGCAAGCTCCTCCATCGAACTTGCGGTCTGCTCAAGCGAACTCGCCTGCTCCTCGGTCCGGCTCGACAGATCCGCATTGCCCGACGCAATCTGCTGCGAGGCCGTGCCCACCGCCTCGGCCGCCTGCCCGATCCGGCCGATCATCTCGCGCAGGCGCGCGGTGAAGGTATTGAAGGCTGCGCTTGCGCGGCCGACCTCGTCGCCGCCCGGCGCCTCCAGCCGGACCTCCAACTCGCCCGAGGCGCAGCGTTCCAGCGCCGCAGTCATCGCCAGCAGCGGCCGCGTCACGCGCCGCGCGAGCAACACCGCGCACGCGAGCGACAGCACCAGGGTCGCCGCCAGAACTGCGATCGCCAGCGCGCTCGCGCGGTGAAACCGCGCCTCGGCGCCGGCGCGCGCCTGCGCGAGTTGCCTCGTTTCCTCGGCGACCAGGTCCGAGGCCCGCGCGATCGCCCGCTCGAAGGCGCCGTCGGCGCTCTGCATCGCCATCGCGCCCATGTTGATGTCCACCTCGGACATCTCCCAGGCCTTCTTGATCTCCGCCGCGTACGCCGCGATCGCCTCGGCGAGCGCCTGATATCGGCCGGCGCTTTCGGCCGCCGCCTGCGCGCGCCGATCGAGCAGCGCGCGCGCCTCGGCGAGCCGGGCTTCGCGTTCGGAGACCACGCGCTCGATCACCGTCCCTTCGGCGTTGACGCGCAGAAGTGCGAGCGCCCGGTACATGTGCGCGTGCGCGGCGGCGATCGCGTACGCCGCCGCGCGGCTCGCGTCCAGCCCGGCGGCCCGTTCGTCCACGAGGATGCGCACCGCTGCCCATTGCTGGCGCAGCTCCCCGATCGCGTACGCGCCGAACGCCAGAAGAAAGGCGAGCGCCACCAGCGGCGGCACGAGCATCTTGCCGCGAATGCCGAGACTGCGCATGCCGATCATGGCCTCGCCCTCCTGCGCACTGCGTCAGTTCTTGTAGATGCCACCGCAGACGATGACGTCGTCGGCGCGCTCGCAGTACATTTCCTTGGGCAGGACCTTTTTCGTGAGCGGATCGGTGAACTTGTATTCCTGCCAGAACTTGCCCTTGGACTTCGCCAGCTCGACCCGCTCCTTGACGAAGAGCTTGCCGTCGGGGTCCTTGAAGTCAATCAGGTTCTTGCCGACCTGCTTGGCGTTCTGCCCGTGCGCGTAGACCATGCCATCGAGCCCATAGACCACCAGATACAGGTCGCGGTCCACGAAGGTCTTCGACGGCGCGGTCATCTCGGCATAGGCTTTCTCGCGGCCCATCGTCTTCAGCGCCGCGACCCCCTTCTTCACCATCGCTTCCGCCTCGGCACGCGTTGCGCGCGATTCCTGCGCGACAGCCGGCAGCGCCGCGAGCGCCGCGGCGGCGATCCATGCGGTTTTCCTGCTGATCATGATGCGTCTCCTTTCGTCATCGTGGTTTCAGAACTCCTGCCAGTCGTCCTCGGCGCCGGCGGCTCTTTTCGCCTTCGGCGCCTCGTTGGCCGGCACCGGCGCAGCGCGCCCGGGGCCTGCGCTGCGCTCGAGCCGGGCCACGTTCTTCACCGCCGGCCGGGGCTCGCTCACCACCGCCGGCTGCGGCGCCGGCGCCTGGGCCGCCGGCACCGCCGCGCGCTCCAGCCGGAACACGCTCACCGCCGCCACCAGCTGGCGCGCCTGCTCCTGCAGGCTCTCGGCCGCGGCCGCCGCTTCTTCCACCAGCGCGGCGTTTTGCTGCGTCACCCGGTCCATCTGCGCCACCGCCTGGTTCACCTGCTCGATGCCGCTCGACTGCTCCTGGCTCGCCGCCGCGATCTCGCCCATCAGATCGGTGACCCGCTTGACCGCCCCCACCAGCTCCGCAATGGTCTGGCCGGCGCGCTCGACCACCGCCCCGCCGTGCTCGATCCTGCCCACCGAGTCCTCGATCAGCGCCTTGATCTCCTTGGCCGCCGCCGCACTCCTTTGCGCCAGATTCCTCACCTCGGCCGCCACCACCGCAAAGCCCCGGCCCTGCTCGCCGGCGCGCGCCGCCTCCACCGCCGCATTGAGCGCCAGGATGTTGGTCTGAAAGGCAATCCCGTCTATCACCCCGATGATGTCGGCGATCTTCTTGGAGGACTGCGAAATGCCCTGCATCGTCGCCACCACCTCGGCGACCATCTCCCCGCCCTTGCGCGCCACCTCGGAAGCTCCGGCCGCAAGCTGATTGGCCTTGCGCGCGTTCTCGGCACTTTGCTTCACCGTCTGGGTCAGCTCCTCCATCGAGCTTGCCGTCTCCTCCAGAGAACTCGCCTGCTCCTCGGTCCGGCTCGACAGATCCGCATTGCCCGCGGCGATTTGCTGCGCGGCGCTGCCCACCGCCTCGGCCGAATCCTTGATCCGGCGCACCGTGCCCCCCAGGCTCTCGACCATGCGCCTCATCGCCGCCAGCAGGCTCTTGTCGTCGCCCGCCCTCGTCTCGATGCGCACCGTCAGGTCGCCCGACGCGACCCGCGAGACCACCTCGGCCGCGTAGACCGGCTCGCCGCCGATCTGGCGCACGACGCGCCGCGCGGCCCACGCGAGCACGGCGCCGACCAGCAGCGCCACCATCGCCATGGATGCGCTGACGATCAGCGCAGCGGTATTGCGCAACGCCGCCACCCCCTGGGTGTGGTAAGCGAGCTTCACCGTGCCGATCGTCTTGCCGGCCGCATCGAGGACCTTGTCTTCGACCATCAGCAGGCCCTCGAACGATGCCGGCGCCTTCGACACGTCGGCGGTCAGCGACTTGCCGCTCGCGTCGAAGATCTCGGCGTACGCCACTTCCGGGTCCCGCGCGAGCTGCTTGACCAGATTCCCCAGCGCGGTGAGGTCGAAGTTGGTCACGTACGGCGCGCTCGTGCCGCCGACCAGGGCGGCGGTCGCGCGCGCGCTATTCGCCGCACGGCCTTCCATCTGGTCCGACAGCAAGCGCACGGTGACCGCGGACGAAATGATTGCCGCCGCCAGCAGCACCGCCAGCGTCGGCACCATCAGACTCTTCAACAACGTATCGAGGCGCATGGCCTTTTCCCTCGGTGGATCGCGGCGGCGACGGCCGCAGTTACTGCATCTTCGACTGCGGCACCGCCTTGCCGCCCTTCACTTGCGTCAGATAGACGGCCTTCGATCCCTGGTGACTGGTCGCGGAAAACGCGACCTTCATGCCGCCCAGGTCAACGTTCAGCCCCTCGAGCGCCGCAATCAGCCCGGGGCGCGTCGGATTGGGGCCGGCTTTCTTCAGCGCCTCGACCAGCACCGCCGCGTTGACGTACCCCTCGAGCGAGGTGTAGCCGATGTTCGCGCCCTTCATGTCGGCCAGGTAGTCCCTGACGATCGGCACGCTGGCGTCGTGCGGCGACGGCATGACCTGCGTGATGTAGACGCCGTCGCCGTCGGCGCCCGCTTCGGCGATGAAGTTCTCGGTGCCGATGAAGGACACCGTCAGGAAGCGCGCGTTCACGCCCGCAGCCTTCGCCTTCTTGACGATGGCCGCCAGTTGCTTGTAGGTGCCGACGAAGACGATCGCCTCAGGCGCGGCGCTTTTCATCGCCGCCACGCCGTCTTCGACCTCCATCGTGTTGCGCTTGAAGCGCGTCTCGGCGTGGATCTTCATGTTGCGCTTGAACAGCGCGCGCGCGATGCCGCCCTTGACGGCCTCGCCGAAAGCGTCGTCCTGCATGAACATCGCGATCTTCTTGACGCCCAGGTCCTTGGTCAGGCGCTCGACCATTTCCTCGGTCTCGTCGAAGTACGACGCACGCACGTTGAAGACCCACTTGTTGACCGGGTTGCGCAGGAACTCGGCCCCGGTAAACGGGAACAGGTACGGCACCTGCGCCTTCGACGCGATCGGCACCGCCGCGCTCGACGTCGGTGTCCCGACGTAGCCGAACAGCGCGAACACCTTGTCGGCGCCGATCAGCGCCTCGGTGTTGGCTGCGCAGCGCGCCGGCTCGTACCCGTCGTCCTTGCTGACGAGCACGATCTTGCGCCCGTGCACGCCGCCGGCCGCGTTGACCTTGGCGATGTACGCCTCCGCGCCCGCCTTCAGCTGGGTGCCGAGTCCGGCGGCCGGCCCGGCGAGCGCGTTGCTCATGCCGACGCGGATCTCGCCGGCGCTCACGCCTTCCTCGGCGCGTGCGCTGTGCGCGGCCAGCCCAAGGCCCAAGGCCAGAATCGCGGCGATACCCTGCCGCCCGCTCATCTTCCATTGCAGCATGTGTTCACCCTCTCTTTCGTTCAGGCATTGGCATTCAGCATGTCGGCAACCCTTCGTGCCGGTTCAGTTCGTCGTACAGTCCACGAGCGCCATGTCGGCGCTCGCCATCAGCTTCTCGATGTCCACCAGGATCAGCATGCGGTCCTCGACCGCCGCCAGCCCGGTGATGTAGCGGGTGTCGAGGCTGGAGGAGAACTCCGGCACCGCGCGCACCTGTTCGGCCGCGAGCCGCACGACGTCCGAGACCGAATCCACCACCATGCCCACCACCCGGCCCGCGACGTTGAGGATGATCACCACCGTGAACTGGTCGTAGCGCGGCTCGCCGAGGTTGAACTTCACCCGCATGTCCACCACCGGCACGATGGTGCCGCGCAGGTTGATCACCCCCTTGATGAACTCCGGCGCGTTGGCGATCGTGGTCGGCTGCTCCCAGCCGCGGATTTCCTGCACCTTGAGGATCTCGATGCCGTACTCTTCCCGGCCCAGCCGGAAGGTCAGGAACTCGTTCGCCTGCGCGGCGATCGCCGCCGCGGTGCCTGCCGTGCCTTGTGTGCCTTGCTGCAGCATCATGGTGCGTCCTTTCGTTGCGCGCGTGCGCGGTTCAGGCCGCCTTGTCGAGCCGGCTGTGCGCGTGGCCGACGACGTGGGCGACATCCAGAATGAGCGCGACGCGGCCGTCGCCCATGATGGTGGCGCCCGAGATTCCCGGCACCTTGCGGTAATTGGTCTCCAGGCTCTTGATGACGACCTGGTGCTGGCCGACCAGCTCGTCCACGAACAGCGCGCACTTGCCGCCCTCGGCCTCGACGATGACGAGGATGCCGTCCTCGAAACGGCGCTTGTCTGGCGCCATGCCAAGGACTTCGCCGAGCGAGACGACCGGCAGGTACTCGCCCCGCACCGCGATCACCTGCCCGCGCCCCTGCAGCGTGCGCACCGCACCCGGAGCGGGCTGCAGCGCCTCGGCGATGAAGGTGAGCGGGACGATGAAGATCTCCTTTCCGACCCTCACCGACATGCCGTCCAGGATCGCGAGCGTGAGCGGCAGCCGGATGCGGATGCGCGTGCCGATGCCGGCCGCGGATTCGATGTCAATGCGCCCGCCGAGCTGCTTGATGTTGCGCCGCACGACATCCATGCCGACGCCGCGGCCGGACACGTCGGTCACCGCCTCGGCGGTGGAAAAACCCGGCTCGAAGATGAGTTGCCAGACGTCGGCATCGGCCATGTCCTGCGACACGCTCATGCCCCGCTCGCGCGCCCTGGCGAGGATTTTTTCCCGGTTCAGGCCGGCGCCGTCGTCGCTCACCTCGATCACGATGCTGCCGCCGTGGTGGAAGGCGCGCAGCGTGATCGTTCCCCTGGCGAGCTTGCCTTTCGCCACGCGCTCCTCGGGCGGCTCGATGCCGTGATCGAGGCTGTTGCGAACGAGGTGCGTGAGCGGATCCACGATGGCCTCGATCACCCCCTTGTCCAGCTCGGTACCCTCGCCCACCATGTGCAGCTCGACCTCTTTGCCGAGCTTGTGCGCCAGATCGCGTACCAGGCGTGGAAAGCGTGAAAACGCGAACGAGATCGGCATCATGCGGATGGACATCGCCGCTTCCTGCAGGTCGCGCGTGTTGCGTTCCAGTTGCGCAAGCCCGTTGTGCAGCGCCTCGTAGAGCACCGGGTCGGATCTGGCTGCGGTCTGCGCGAGCATCGCCTGCGTGATCACCAGCTCGCCCACGAGGTTGATGAGCTGGTCCACTTTCTGCACGCTCACGCGGATCGAGGCGTTCTCGGCGGCAGCGGGCGCGGCCGCCTTCGGCTGCGGCCTGATCGGCACCACGTTGGCCGGTGCGCCTTGCGCCGCGGCCTGCGCCGCGGGCAGCGCCGCCGGATCGACGAACAGGCCGAAGCCGGCGTCTTCCTTGCGCTCGGGCGTGGCTTCAGCCTCGGCCGGCGCCGCGGGCTCGAGCGCGCGCACCTGCACGCGCGCCGGGTCGGCCATGAACGCGAGCGCATCGCCGAGGTCCGCAGCGCTCACCTCGGTGCGGATGCGGAATACGCGCGCCGCGGGCGGCTTCGCCCGGCCGCGCCTTCGGGCACGCGCGGGCGGTGTCGTTTCCTCCAGCTCGCCGAAGCCGCGCAGGTCGGGCAGAAGTCGGTCCACTTCGGCCGCCGGGAACTTCCTGTCGAACGGGCCGAAGACGATCTCGAACAGTTGCGGCCGCGGTGTCGCGCCTGCGGCGCTCGCCGCCTGCGGCGCCGCTGCGCTTGCGCCACCCGGTTCCAGGAAGGCGCGCAGGCGCGAACACAGCGCCGCGACCTCGGCCGGCTCGATGCCCCTGCCATTGCCCCTTCGCGCCGCGAGCATCGCCTTGAGCATGTCGCCGGCGGCGAGAAACGCATCCACCAGCGGCGCCGAGAGCGGCATCTCGCCCTTGCGCACGCGGTCGAACACCGTTTCCATCTCGTGGGTGAGCTCGGTGATCTCGCCGAAGCCGAAGGTCGCCGCGCCGCCCTTGATCGAGTGCGCAGCGCGAAAGACCGCGTTCAACTGCTCGGCCTCGGGCGCTTGCACGTCCATGCCGAGCAGCAGCGATTCCATGGCCGCGAGATGCTCGGCGGCCTCGTCGAAGAAGACGCCGTGAAACTGCGCGAGATCGGTATCGCTCACGGTACTACCCGATCAGCCTGTGAATCACGTCGAGCAGCCGGTTGGGATCGAACGGCTTGACGAGCCAGCCGGTTGCGCCGGCAGCGCGGCCGCGCTGCTTCATCTCGTCGCTTGCCTCGGTGGTGAGCACCAGCATCGGCACACCGCGGTACTGCGGCAGATTGCGCAGCGCGCGGATGAGCGACAGGCCGTCCACGCGCGGCATGTTCTGGTCGGTAAGAACGAGGTTCACCTGCCGGGCGCGCGCCTTCTCCAGGCCGTCCTGGCCGTCCACCGCCTCGATCACCTCGTAGCCCGCCCCTTTGAGCGTGAAGCCGACCATGCGCCGGATCGTGGCCGAATCGTCCACTGCGAGGACCGTCTTCGCCATCGGCTATCCCCCCTCGCTCTGGAACAGCTCGATTCCGCCCTCGGACATCCGGCCCTGGCCGACGGGGCTCGCGATCCGCATGCCGCGCGCCGCCACGAGCGCCGAGCACAGATCGTCGCTCGATGACTCGGGCAGGCGCGCAAGCGCACTGCTCATGCGCTCGAGCGCTTGGAGCCGCGCCGCGGTATGGCCGAGGAGCTGGCTCGCGATGTCCTGGAACTGAAGCGCCGTCACCGCATTGCGGTACGCGCCGGCTGCCTCGTCGCAAACGGGCGGCGCCGAGCCCCGCGCGCACGCGCCCGGCGGAGCATCGTTCGCCGCATGTTGCGGCGCGATCCAAACCCGCGTCCGCCCCGCGATCGCGCACAGACGCTCGAAGCTCGCCGCAAGGCGATTTACGGCATCGCCGAGCAGCGCCTCGAGCTGCTCCAGCTCGGCGCGGGCGCTTCGTGTCTCGGCACCATGAAGTTCGCAGTAGGTGGCGAGGACGCTGCGCACCGCCGCCGCTTTTTGCCTTCTTCGCTCTCCCATTCCAGACTCCCGCACGCCCAGCCGCCAGGTGCGGCGAATGCCTGCGGGCCGCACCGCGCGGATTCTTTCAGACGTTATCGGCCGGCCATGCGGGAAATACAGTCCTTTTCGCGGCCTTGTTCGCCGGCCTGCCGAGCCGGGGCAGGGAATGTCTTGGCGCGCCGCCGCGCGCGGACGCACCACAGGCCGCGAGCCCTTGGCGAGAGCGTATGCAAGATCTTGCATACGCGCCGGCGCAAATGTTTGTATGATCCAAACCCGCGTCGCATGCAAGGTGATTCGGTATTCCTCGTCCTGCCGACCGACGGCGACAAGTCCCGCTGGCATGCCGCCGCTTCCTCTTTGCCGGGGCGGCGCAGTCTGGAGCACCGGATCCCGGGCTGGACCGCGGCAAGCATGGTGATGCTCGCGCTGCCGGGTGCTGCGTGCCTCAATGTCGCAAGCCGTGCCCTCGAGTCCGGTCACGAGGGCGCGCAAAGCGAGCGAATCGTCCGCCTGCTCATGCAGTGCGAAGCGGATCTGTATCGCGTTCTTGTCACACAGCGTCGCCATGCGCTCGAAGCAGACACGCGGCTGCTCCAACAACGCGACGAGGCGCCCGGCACCGCGAGCCGTGTCGCCGAAGAACTCGCCCGTTCGCCAGCGGTGCAGCGCCACTGCGCGGCGATCGAGCGGGCGGCCGGCATCGTCACGGAACGGCGCGCGCATGAGCGCCGTGGACGGCCTGTTGCGACTGTCGCGCACCGGGCGTAGTGCGCGGCACAAGGAAGATACGGACATCGCCGCGCTAGCGCGCAACGTGGCGGACGAACTGTCGGGCGAATACCGAGCGGCGAGAATTGACATCGGTGCGCCGCCGCGGGCGCGGGTGGACCGCGCGCTGGGGGAGGGCTACCCGTGAACCTGATCGGCGACGCGGTCAAGTATTCGGCCCGCCGGCCGAATCCACACGTGGAGATGGGTTATGGCGAGGCGGAGGGCGAATACTTCGCGAGCGACAACCGGGCGAGCCTGACCCGGCGCAGGCGAAGCCGGCTGGGCGATCGCTTCACCTGCTGGGTCGAGCTTTTCGCATGACTGCTCACGGCTACACCGCTTTCGCCGTTTGTGTGCCCTGGACCGGAAGAAACGGAGCGCTGCCGTGATCGCTGCACGGACTTCCGCAAACGTGCGCCTGCGGGTGTTGCAGGCGGGCCCGGATGCGGAAATCTTCCGGCTTGCGCGCGCTGCTCTCGCCGGGAGCTACCGGATCGAGTACTGCAGCGTCGCGACCGAAGCCGAGCTTCGCGCGGCGCTTCAGGAAAGCGAGTGGGACCTCCTGCTCTGCGACCCGACCTGCCGCGGGGCGAACTGCAAGTTGCTCTTTTCGCTTCTCGCGGAATCGGGAAGCGACGCGCGGGTGGTCGCGCTCGCCGACGAAGAAGACGAAGCGCTCGCGGCAGAACTCATACGGCTCGGGGCGTGCGCGGTGCTCGGCCGCGCGCGCCTCGGCCGGCTTGCGCCGATTGTCGCTCGCGAGCTCGACGACGTTCGCAGCCGCCGCTTGCGCGAACTGGATGCGTTACTCGCCTCCTCGCCCGATCCGATGCTGATTGCCGGTTCGGATGGCCGCATCCGGAACGTGAACCGCCTGCTCGAGAACTTGCTGGGGTTTTCTGCGGCGGAGCTTGCTGGCGAGCCGGTCGAGCTGCTGCTGCCCACGCACTTGCGCGAGCGTCATGTCGCGCATCGGACCCGCTACACGCTCGCACCCGCGCCGCGGCCAATGGGCGTCGGGGTGGAGCTCGCCGCACGCCACAAGGACGGCACACAGATTCCGGTCGAGATCAGTCTGGGCCCCGTTGCGATCGGCGGCGAACACCTCGTCGTCTGCGGCCTGCGCGACTTGCGCGAGCGTGTACGCGCCGAGCGGCTGCTGCGCGCTATCCTCGAGGGGACGGCGGCGCAAACCGGCGAAGCGTTCCTGCGAGCGCTGGTGAAGAGCCTCGCGGCCGCGCTAGAGGTGCGCTACGCCTTCGTCAGCGAGGTGCTGCCGCTGGCGCCGGAGCGCATGCGCGTGCTCGCGTTCTGGAGCGCCGGAGCGTTCGCCCCACCGCACAGCTACGAGCTCGACGGCAGCCCCTGCGCGGAAGTGATCCGCCGCGGAGAACTGCTCGCGCGCAGCGGCATTTGCGAGCGCTTTCCGCGCGACCTGCGGCTGCGCCGGCTCGCGTGCGAGAGCTTTTTCGGGCTGCGCCTCGAGACCGGCGCCGCGGAGCCGCTCGGGGTGCTGGCGATCGGCGACGTCGGGCCGCTCGGCGACGAAGCGACCGCGCGCACCGTGATGCAAATCTTCGCTGCGCGTGCGGGTGCGGAACTAGAGCGCGCGCGCATCGCTCGCCGGCTCGCCGAGCGAGAGAAGTGGTTTCGCGATCTGGTGGAACTCTCTGCGGACTGGTACTGGGAGCAGGACGAGCACCTGCGCTTCGTCGTCCCGCCGCATCACGACCCGGCTTCCGACCGCTGGACGAGCACGTTCATCGGAAAGACCCGATGGGAGGCGGCACCGGACGCTCTTTCGGCGCAGCAGTGGGCGACCCACCGGCAGCAGCTCGAAGCGCGCGAGGAATTTCGCGACCTCGAGTATGCACACCCGTTGCCCGATGGGCGAATGCGCTGGGTAAGCGTGAGCGGGCGCCCAGTGTACGACGAAGACGGGCGGTTCCGCGGCTACCGCGGCGTCGCACAAGACATCACCGCGCGCAAGGAAATCGAGCTGCTGCTGCGCGAATCGGAAGCGCGGTTCCGCGAGATCTTCCGCGCAGCCCCCGACCCGATGACGCTGGTGCGAGCAGCCGACGAAGTGTACGTCGACGTCAACGCGGCCTTCGAGGAAACGACCGGTTACCGGCGCGAAGAGGTGCTCGGGCGCACCTCCAGGGACATCGAGCTCTGGGCCGAGCCCGGGCGGCGCGAGCACATGTTCCGCGAGCTCGCACGCACAGGCAGGACGCGCGACTTCGAATACGTCATGCGTCGGCGCGACGGCTCGCTCCTGGTCACCGCGCTGAGCGCAAGCGCAGTGGAGATCGGCGAGGAAGCCTACTACCTGTTCCTGATTCGCGACATCACCGCACGGCGGCGTGCGGAAGACGCCTTGCGCGCTAGCGAGGCAGAGCTGCGGCTGATCGCCGACAACTTGCCGGCGATGATCTGCGACATCGGGCCGGACCGGTGCCTGCGCTTCGCCAACCGGGCGCTTGCCGAGTTCTGCGGCTGTGGCGAAGCGCCGGCGCAGCAAAGGGCGCTCGCAGCAGGTCTGCAAGAGTGCGTCTGGGCGCTAATCGGTCCGCTGGCGGAGCGCGCTCTGGGCGGCGAGCGGATCGCGGCCCGCGAACGGTGCCGGCGGCCCGATGACGGCAGCCTGTGCGACCTCGAGGTCGCGCTGATCCCGAAGTGCGACAGCGCGGGGCAACCAGATGGAATCGTCGCGCTGATACTGGATGTCACCGCACGCACGCGAATCGAGGAAAAGCTGCAGCTCGCCAACCGTGCGCTCGACGCGAGCCTCAACGCGATTGTCATCACCCGGTCTGCCGCCGAGGGCTACCGCATCGTCTATGTCAACCCGGCCTTCGAGCGAATCACCGGTTACACGGCCGCGGAAGTGATCGGCCGCAACCCGCGCTTTCTGCACGGCGAGGAACGCGATCAGCCGGGGCTCGACCGGCTGCGTTCGGCGTTACGCGAGAACGAGGAAGCAACCGTTCTGGTGCGCAACTACCGCAAAGACGGTACGCCCTTCTGGAGCGAACTGCGGGTCGCCCCGGTGCGCGACGCGGCGGGAACGGTGACGCACTACGTCGGTATCTCGGCCGACGTGACCGACCGCGTCGAAGCGCAGCAGCGGCTGCAGGAACTCGCCGCCGAGCTCGAGCGGCGCGTCGAGGAGCGCACCAGCGAGCTGCGCGCCGCGATGCGCGAGCTGGAGTCCTTTTCCTACACCGTCTCGCACGATCTGCGGGCGCCGCTGCGCGCGATCGCGGGCTTCACCCACCTGCTGCGCGAGCACAGCGGCGCCATGCTGGGTGGCGAGGGACTGCGGCTAGTCGACCGGATCGAGGCGAACGCGATGCACATGGCGGCGCTGATTGACGGCTTGCTCGCGCTGGCGCAGCACTCGCGACGCCCTCTCGACAAGAAGCCGATCGATGTCGGCTCCCTGGTAGGCGAAGTCCTCGGCTCGCTGCGGCAAGAGCTGCAGGCGCTGGATGCCGAAGTCGTGGTCGCGGAGTTGCCGGCCTGTCACGCGGATCCGGTGCTGCTGCGACAGGTGTTCGCCAATCTGCTCTCGAATGCGATGAAATACAGTGCGATGCGCAAGCCCCCCCGGATCGAGATCGGCGCGCGCGAGGAGCGTGGCGAAACGGTCTACTGGGTGCGCGATAACGGCGTGGGTTTCGACATGCGCTACGCGCAGCGGATGTTCCGTCCGTTCGAGCGCATGCATTCGGCGAGCGAGTTCCCGGGAATCGGCATCGGGCTATCCATCGTGCGCCGCATCGTCGAGCGGCACGGCGGTCGGATCTGGGCCGAATCCGCGCCGGGCGAGGGAGCGACGTTCTCCTTCACGCTCGGGCCCGACCGCGCGAATGGTGCGGGGCGGTCGGGGTAGAGCGCCGGCGCGGGCTCGCGCATGCCTGTGGGCGCGGACGCGAGACGCCCGACCGCTACGCCGGCGGCAACCGGGAGGCGGGCGGCGTCGCCGCTCGTGGTGCCGCAGCGGCGGAACCAAGCCGGCGCAGCACGGCCGCCCCATCCAGCGTCGCCCGCAGCGTGGCGCTGAAATCGTCCCGCGTCGGCGGAAGATCGAGCACGGCGACCGGAATCGTCTCCCGTGGCCAGGACAGGAATACGACGTAACGCCGGCCGCTCAAGAGCGGATTTTGCTTGTTGGTGGCAAGCGAGACCGCGGTGGCACTGCGTTCCCAGGCCAGCCCCTGCACCGCGCCAGGCGGCAGCGGCGCATTG
>Ga0209172_10004626_pt1 | contig 18140 bp, 15 predicted proteins | sample LarsenN4metaG_FD_184113 | JGI IMG/M metagenome (GOLD analysis project Ga0209172, IMG submission 184113) | Hot spring sediment bacterial and archeal communities from British Columbia, Canada, to study Microbial Dark Matter (Phase II) - Larsen... ... | reverse complement strand
CGGCCCATCGCCAGATGCCCTCGGATGACGCCACGCCATGCGCGCTCGTCTGCCGGCGATCTGGCGATGACCGTGCGCCACAGGGCCAGCGCCGCCTCGGGCCGTCCGGCCGCCGCTTCAACCCCGGTATACCTCCCACGCATACGGCTCAACCGCGACAGGCCTGAGTAGCTGACTTCCTTTTTGATCAAGAAGCGGTCAGCCTCGACCTCGTCGCTTTCGCGAATGAAATGCGCCGGCGCGACCGTTTCGGTGAGGGCGTACACGCGCTCAAGATTCTCGCGGTGATGCGTCATTACTTCGCCAGTGCGCCACAGGTAATAGACGCGCGTTCCTGACCCGAGCGCCTGCCTTTTAACCCGGGCATCGGGGGTTCGAGTCCCTCACGGCCCACCACCATCCCTCACGTGCCGGGCGGATTCCCTCAGCCCCTTCCCAAAAGGACGTCCTGAAGCCCCCGTAGGATGCTGGCACGATGAGTCCGGAGGATCTCAGCTGACGGCCGCCAGTCTCACCCGCGGCTCAGTGCGTGCGCGGCGCGATGCGCTGGAACCGGTCGAATTCCTCCAGGACTCTCCCCGTTCCGAGGGCGACGGCGGAGAGGGCGTCCGGGCCGACCGTCACGGTCATGCCGGTCTCTTCGGCCAGGACCTGGTCGATCCCACGCAGAAGCGAGCCGCCGCCCACCATCGTGATGCCGCGATCCCCGATGTCCGCGGCCAGCTCCGGCGGGACGAGTTCCAGCGTCTGTCTCACCGCCTCCATGATGGAGGCGACCGGGCCGGCCAGCGCCTCACGGAGTTCGGGTGAGGAGATCGGCACGCTGCGCGGCATGCCGCTCACGATGTCTCTTCCGCGGACCTCGCCCGTCCGCTGATCGGAGGCCGGGGCGGCCGACCCCAGAGCGATCTTGATCTCTTCCGCGGTGCGCTCGCCGATGTACAGGTTGTACGCCTGGCGGCAGTGCTGGATGATCGCCGTGTCCATGGCATCTCCGGCGACGCGGATCGACTTCGCGGCCACGATGCCCCCCAGGGCGATCACCGCGATCTCGGTCGTGCCGCCGCCGATGTCCACGATCATGCTCCCCACGGGTTCAAAGATAGGCAGGCCCGCGCCGATGGCGGCGGCCAGGGGCTGGTCGACCAGCGTGGCCTGACGCGCCCCGGCCTGCTCCACCGCCTCCATGAATGACTTCCGTTCCACCCTCGTCGCGCCCCACGGCACGCCCACGACGGCCAGGGGTCGCCGCAAGGTCCGCCGCGAGGTCCCCTTCCGAATGAAGTACGCCAGCATCGCCGTGGTGGTCTCGAAATCGGCGATCACTCCCTGGCGGAGCGGCCGTGAGGCGACGATGTTGCCCGGCGTCCGGCCGATCATCCGCTTGGCTTCGTCCCCGACGGCCAGGATTTCGCCGTCATCGGTCCGCCGCGCAATCCATGACGGCTCGCGGAGAATCACGCCTTCGTGGCGAGCGTAGACGACGGTGTTCGCCGTTCCGAGATCGATGCCCAGGTCACGGCTGAGTGTCGCCATCATGAGAGCCTTCATCCTCAGTTCGGGAGGAGGGGACCTCCCCCTCTACCGGAGATGCGGGGAGGAGCAGGCGAGTTGCCCTCCAGGTTCTCTTTAGGCCTGGCCGTGCCGAGGGATGAGCAGAAGACGCGGAGCATCCGCAGCGTCCGCCCGCTGCGGCCCGGAGCTGATCTCCGAAAGGGCGACGACCTTGGCATCGAGCCCGACCTGCTTGAACACCTGCGACCAGAACTCCGCGGTCGGGCGGTCGTGGTAGGCGCGGGTCACCACAAGGAGGGCGGTCCCCGCGGGAACGACCGATGCCTGATAGCCTTTCGCCCGGACCCTTCTCGCCTGCGCTTCAGCCCGCTGCCTGTCGGTGAAGCGGCCGAAGCTGACCGCAAACTTCCCACGAACCGGAACGGCGGCTCTCGCCTGCGCGGCCGGCGCGCGCGGGGCGGACGCAACCGGGGCGACCGGCGTCGCGATGGTGAGACCTGAACGGGGCGCCTCCAGCGTCCCAAGCGAAGGCGGTTTGGGTGCGAGTGCCTGGAGAACGCCTCCACCGCCGACGAGCAGCGCGATCGCGATCGTGGCCACGAAACCGGTCGTGCCGACGAGGAGAGCTAGATCGGGCCACATGCCGGAACGCCTACGCCGCAGCGGCGCTCGCGCCCTCTCGTAGGTTGTGATGGATTCTTCCCAACTCGGAACCATGGTCGCCTTCCGGCCTGGATCAGCGGGTGATGAACCCGCCCCGGCAGATTTTGGAGCAATTTCCATGCCGCCTGGGGTACCATGTGAGACAAGCCGATGAAGCCCGCAGCCCTGCTCGGCCTTGGTGCTCTCCTGCTGCTCGCCGCGCCCGCCGCATCGCAGCCGACGACGTGGATCGACGTCTTCGGCGCGGACGGGGGAACGCTGCGGGCCGCGGTGTTCCGCCCTTCGGGGAAAGGGCCGTTCCCTGTCATCTTCGTCTTCCACAGCATCAACGGACTGAGCCGGCCGATTCTTGATTGGGGCCCTGATCTCGCCCGCGCCGGGTTTGTCACCGTCGTGGGATGCTACTTCAGCGCCGGCTGGAGTCTTCGCGTTGGGGACGACATGATCGATCCCTGTCCGCGGGCCCGCGGGATCTTCGATGCCGATCTGATGGGCAACGCCACGGTACTGGTCGACGCCGGTCGGCGATTGGCCGGTGTCCGGCGCGATCGCATCGGCTTGATCGGATACGTGGTCGGCGGGGATCTCGCCCTGGTGATGGCGGCTTCGGCAGAGGCGGAGGTCAGGGCGGTCGTCTCCGTCTCCGCCGGTCTCACCCGCCCCCTGCAGTTGCCGCACAAACCTTCGGGATCAGCCCTCCCCGCGCCGATCTGGGGCATTGAACGCCTCCGGGTACCGGCATTGATCTTCCACGGATTGAGTGATTCTGCGGTGCGGCCGGAGGCTCCGCGAGAATACGTGCGGCGGGCCCAGACCCTCGGCAAGAACGTCCAGGCGCATTACTACGAGGACGTCGGCCAGGACCTCTGGCAGTCCCGCTACAGAACAGATCTGATCCGACGGTCCGTGCGCTTCCTCAACACATACCTCCGTCGCTGAGCGCGCTCGCGACCATCTCGCGCCGGAAGCGGACCGCCGGGGTCTCTTCCAGATCGACGTCCTCCCAGCGGACCACCTGCCCGGCCGGCACGGCCTGCCGCAACCTGACGCGATGGGCAAGGCCGATCGGCAGCGCGCCGAGAGCGATCGCGCGGGCAGCGGGCATCAGCGTTCCGTACACGCAGTAGCCTCCTTCGCCGTCGAGGATCTCGCCCTCCGCGAGGCCGCGCTTCGCCGTCGCCGCGACATCGGCGTGGAACGCCCGCGGCGTCCCTGTCGCCTCACCGCGGAGTCCCGCGCGCAGAACGCTCACCACGACTTCCAGGCCGACCAGGTGGTACGGGCGGTACATCGCCGTGTACCGGCCGCTGTCGTCGGTGACCAGGCCGTACTCGGCGAAGCAGCGGGCCACGTAGTCGCTGTGCGCCCGAAAAGTGACGTAGACGCCCCACCGCAGGTCGTCCTGAATCTTGCGCCCGTCACGCTCAAGACTGCTGACGACCTCGACCGTCCCGTCCCGGGAGAGCGTCCCACCCTGATGGGCAGGCCGGCAGACCGAGGCCAGGTCGTGGATCCCGCACGGGGGAAACCGTAACCCCGCGTCCTGCGGCTCCAGGCCGGTCGCGTTGGAGACAGCCGCCATCTCGATCGCCGACTTCGTGCCGTCGAGGAACGAGTTGAACATCTGCGCGTTGAGGCCGCCCGCCGCGACCGTCTCAGGAGAGAACCCGTAATAGTCCCACACGGTCTGCGGTGTGGAGGCGTGGTAGATGGGAAGGTACTTCGTCCCCTTGCCGGCGCAGACGACGTCGAAGCCGCAGGCCCGGGCCCACTCCACCAGCTCGCAGATCAACGCCGGCTGGTCGCCGTACGCCAGCGTGTAGACGACTCCGGCGGCAGCCGCCCGCCGGGCGAGCAACGGACCGGCCAGCGCGTCCGCCTCGACGTTGACCATGACGACGTGGCGGCGGAACTCGAAGGCGCGGAGGGCGTGGGCGATGCCCGCCTCGGGAACGCCCGTCGCCTCCACGACCACGTCGAGACCGTCGCCGCTGATGAGGGCCTGTGGATCGTCCGTAATCCACGTCCCGCCGGTGCGCAGCGCCTCCTGGGACGAGCGGGCCGCATACCGTTCCCGCGGCCAGCCCGCCCGGGCCAGCGCTTCGGCGGCGCGCGTCCCGGACAGGTCGGCAACACCGACCACGTGAAGGTCGGGCAGCCGCAGCGCCTGGCTGAGGAACATCGTGCCGAACTTCCCCGCGCCGATCAGGCCGACGCGCAGCGGAGCACCGCGGGCGGCACGGGCCGCCAGGGCTTCCCCAAGAGGTAACGTCATCTTTCCCACCTCCGCGGAAGTCTCCACAGCAGTGCTGACGTCCAGCCTGGCCTTCTGGTGGGTCATCATGTACTGGGTGCTGGGAGCGCGCCTCTCGGCGGCCATTCCATTTTCCTACCAGCTCGTCACCGATGTCGCGCCGTCGATAGCCGCTGCCATGGCCGTTCGGTGCCGGGGTTCTCGCCAACTGCATCGCCTCCTGCGCGGAGCGCCAGGAGTATGACCTGCGTTCCCGAACCCTTTCGCGACAGAGGACCGCTCCACGAGCACCATGGACGAGCTGCCGACCGGAACCGTCACCTTCCTCTTTACGGATATTGAAGGGAGCACTCGCCTGTGGGAGGAGCATCCCGAGGCGATGCGGGTGGCCCTGGCCCGTCATGACGCCCTGCTCCGCGAGATCATCGAAGCCCGGGGCGGCCACGTCTTCAAGACGATGGGCGATGCGTTCGACGCGGCGTTTGCGGATGCGGGGGCCGCCCTCGACGCGGCGACGAAGATCCAGCGGACGTTGCAGGCGGAGCGGTGGGATCTGCCGGGGGGATTGAAGGTCCGGGTGGCGCTGCATACCGGGACGGCGGAAGTGCGAGGACCCGACTACTTCGGGCCGCCGCTGAACCGCGCGGCCCGGCTGCTGGCCGCGGGACACGGCGAGCAGATTCTCCTCTCCGAGGCCACCCGTGCGCTGGTCGAGCCCTCGCTCCCAGAGGGACTGACCCTCAGAGACCTCGGCCGGCACCGCCTGAGGGACCTCGCCCGATCCGAGCACATCTTCCAGCTGACCGTCGCGGGACTGCGGACCGAGTTCCCGCCGCTGCGGACGCTCGATGTCCTGCCCAACAACCTGCCTCGTCAGCTCACCAGTTTCATCGGCCGGGCCAGGGAACTCGCCGACATCAAGTCCCGCCTGGCGGAGACCGCGCTGCTCACGCTGACGGGCTCGGGCGGGGCGGGGAAGACGCGCCTGGCGCTGCAGGTCGCCGCCGACCTCGTCGACGCGTTCCCGGACGGGGTGTGGCTGGTCGAGCTGACACCGCTCTCGGATCCGGCGCTGGTCACCCAGACCGTGGCGACGACCCTCGGCGTGCGGGAGGAGCAGCGGCCGCTGCTTCAAACCCTGCTGGACTACCTCAAACCCAAAGCGCTGCTGCTCGTGCTCGACAACTGCGAACACGTGCTGTCCGCGACCGCGGATCTGACGCAGACGCTGCTGCGATTCTGCCCCTCCCTCCGCGTGCTGGCCACCAGTCAGGAGCCGTTGGGGGTCGCCGGCGAGGTCACCTACCGCGTGCCGTCGTTATCGATGCCCGACGTGTATCGCCTGCCTCCGCTGGAGCGTCTGACCGAGTTCGAGTCCATCGGGCTGTTTGTCGATCGCGCCGCCCTGACTCGTCCGGGGTTCGCGTTGACGGCGGACAACGCCGCGGCCGTGGCCTCGATCTGCGCCCGCCTGGACGGCATCCCGCTGGCGATCGAGCTGGCCGCGGCACGCGTGAAGGTCCTCTCGGTGGAGGAGATCGCCTCCAGGCTGGACGATCGCTTCCGGCTGCTGACGGCCGGCAGCCGCACCGCGCCGCCCCGCCACCAGACCCTCCGGGCGGCGCTGGATTGGAGCTACGATCTCCTGACCGACGAGGAGCGGATGCTGCTGCGCCGGCTGTCGGTCTTCGCGGGTGGATGGACGCTGGCCGCCGCCGAGGCGGTGTGCTCGGGCGACGGGTGCGACCCGGCGGCAGTCCTCGACGTGCTCACCCGGCTCATCGACCGTTCCCTCGTGGTTGTCGGCACCCCGATCGCAACCGAGACGTGGTACCGGCTGCTCGAGACGGTTCGTCTGTACGCGCGCGAGAAACTCAGCGCCGCCGGAGAGGAAGAAACCGCCCGGCGGCGGCACCGCGACTGGTACCTGCAGTTCGCGGAGCAGGCCGAGCGGGAGCTGCAGGGACCGGCGCTCGAGGCGTGGCTGGAGCGGCTGGAGGTCGAGCACGACAACATCCGCGCCGCCCTGGACTGGTGCAGGACGGCCGAGCCGGATCCGGAGTACGCGCTGCGCCTGGCCGGAGCGGTCTGGCACTTCTGGGAGGTCCGGGGGTACCTGAGCGAAGGTCGGGAATGGCTGGAGTCCGCACTGGTCAAGGGGGCGCAGATCCTTACCACGTCACGGGTCAAAGCGCTCAATGGGGCTGGCATCCTGGCCTTGATCCAGGGGGATGACGCCAGAGCCGCGGGGGCGGGGCAGGAGGCCCTGGCACTCAGCCGCAGCCTCGGCGACAAACGCGGCCTGGCCTCGTGTCTGAACATCCTGGGCCTGAATGCCTGCCGGCTGGAGAGATACGACCAGGCGGCGCAGCTCGGTGAGGAAAGCCTGGCGCTGAACCGGGAGGTCGGTGACAAGTGGGGCGTGGCCGGGGCGCGCCTGACGCTTGGGCTGGTCGCCCGCGGCCAGGGAGACCATGCGCGCGCGGCGGCGCTCCTGGAAGAGAGCGTGCAGCAATTCAAGCAACTCGGTGACAAGTGGGCGAGTACGGTCACGCTGAATAACTTCGGCCTGGTCCTGAGAGAGATGGGCGAGCACGAGCGCGCCCAGGACGTCTTGGAGGAGACGCTCATGCTGTTCCGCGAGCTCGGCGACCGGTGGGGCATCGCCTTCTCCCTGGCCAACCTGGGCATCGTGGCCTGGCACCGGTCAGAGTTCGAGCGGGCGGCCGGTCTGTTCGCCGAGAGCTTGCCCCTGCGAAGAGAACTGCAGGATCGGCGTGGAATCGCGACCAGCCTGACGGGGCTGGCCGTGGTCGCCGTCAAGCTGGGACAGTTCGTGCGCGCGGCGGTGCTCTTCGCCGCGGCGGAAGCGCTGCGGGAATCCCTGGGCGTGCCCCCTCCGCCGTTCATCCGCGAGACATACAGCCGCCACGTCGCCACGACCCGCGAGAACCTCGATGAGGCCACGTTCACCGCGGCCTGGCAGCGAGGACGCGCGATGACCGCGGACCAGGCCATCGAGTACGGCCTGGATCACAACAGGACACCCAACCCACAGGGCTCGACCCGGGCCATCGGGTAGAGGATGTCCGGTGAGCCCTCCGATGATACTGTGCGTCTGCCCAAACCTCTGCTACGACCGCGTGATCGTGGTGCCGGGATTCACGGTCGGCGCGGTCCATCGGGCGGAGCAGGCCATCCCGCTGGCCAGCGGCAAAGGGTTGAACGTCGCGCGCGCGGCGGCGGCGCTCGGCGTGCCCCTGGTCGTCACGGGCTTCGTCTCGGGGGACGCGGCGGCGGCGGTCGTGCAGGGTGCGAGAGAGGCGGGACTCTCCCTCGATGCGGTGCGGGTTCGGGGACCGTCTCGAGTATGTACGCTGCTCATCGATCCCGGCCGCAGCGAGACCGTGGTGAACGAGCGAGGAGCTTCGGTAGATGAGACTGCCGTTCGCGCGCTGCGACGGCGCGTCGCCCGGCATCTGCCGGACAGTTCGGTCCTCGTTCTCACCGGCAGTGTGCCGCCGGGACTCCCGGCGGCGTTCTTCGCCTCGATCGTCCGCCAGGCGGGCACACGGCCGGTGATCCTCGACACCCCGGGCGAGGCCTTTCGCTTGGGGGTCGCCGCGCACCCGACCGTGGCCAAACTGAACCGCCGGGAACTCGAGGACACGCTCAACCGCACCTTGTCCTCCGTGGGAGAGGTGGCCGGGGCGGCCCGCGAGGTGATGGCGGCTGGAGCGCAGGCGGTCGTCGTGACGCTGGGAGCCGATGGTGCGGTGCTCGTCCTTTCCGAGGACGCGTGGTTCGTCGAGGCGCCCCGTGTGGAACGTGTCAACACCATCGGGGCGGGCGACAGCCTGTCCGCCGGGATCGCCGCCGGCCTGCACCAGGGGCGGTCGCTCCTGGAAGCGCTTCGGCTCGGGGTCGCCGCCGCGGCGTCGGACGTCACGACGTTGCTTCCGGGCGCCGTTGATGCCGCTCGCGCGGAGGCGCTCGCGCCGGGCATCCGCGTCGAACAGCTGGTCTAGGGCTTTGACCGCGCCCGGCAGGACGCGCGAGCACCCGGTCTCCTCCACGGCCACGAAGGCGTCATGTTCCTCCGCTCGCCGTGAAGTCACGGCGGTGAGAGGACCAGACACGCTCCGCCGATCAATCCCGCGTCGCGTTCGAATGCTCCCCGGTGCACGGTCGGCGATACCTGACGGGCCAGTCCACCCGCCTGCACGGCGCGGTCCACGGCGTCGACCAGCGGCGAGCCGCTGAAGAACAACCCTCCGCCGAGCACGAGCCGGTCCGGATCCCACAGCCGCATCAGCAGGACCGCCGCACGCCCCAGGAACTCGCCTGCATCGCCGATCACCGCGCTGGCGACGGGATCGCCGGCGGCGGCCGCTTCGAAGACCGCTTCGGCCGTGAGCAAATCCGGGGATCCGATCCGAGCGGCCGCTCTCTGGGCGATGCCCCACCCACCCGCCACCGTTTCGAGGCACCCCCGCCCGCCGCATCGGCACGGGGCTCCATTGGGAACGACCGGCACGTGACCGAGCTCTCCTGCCGCCCCGCCCGCGCCGCGATGGAGCTGCCCCCGGCAGATGACGGCCGCGGCGATCCCGGTCCCGACGCTCAGGTACGCCATGTACTGCGTTCCGCGCCCCGCACCCCAACGGAACTCGCCCCAGGCGGCAGCGCGGACGTCATTCTCGACCGCGACCTGATACGGCACCACCTCCTGCACGATGGCGCGCACCGCCAGATCGTGGAGGTCCAGGTTGGCCGAGTATCGGATGACCCCCTGTTGTGTGTCGACCAGCCCGGGCATCGCCAGGCCGACGCCGACCGGTTCCATCGCGCTACGGCGCACCTGGTCGTACGTTTCCGCCAGCGCCCCGCGCAGCAAGGGCGCGATAGCGGCGTTGCCGCGCCGGCTGCCCACCGGCAGGACGGTCTGGTGGATGACCTCGTGCGCGGGGGTGACCGCCGCCGTCCGGAGCAGCGTCCCGCCGAGATCGGCGCTGATGGCGACCTGCACGGCTCCTCTACCTCGTCGTCGTCACCGTGATCAACCCGCGCGTGATGTAGTGGCGGAAACCCAGGGCAAAGATCACGGGCGGCAGCATCGTCAGCACGACCGTCACCGCGACCACCCCGAAGCTGACATCCGGGTTGATGGCGGTGTTGGCCACGATCACCGGGATCGTCTGCGAGCGGATCGTCGACGTGACGAACAGCGCAAATGGAAAGTCGTTGTACGAGAACATGAAACTGAACGCCGTGGCCGCAGCCAGCGCCGGCGCGGCGACCGGCACGACGATCCGCACGAGGGCCTGCAGGCGCGTGCAGCCGTCCACGAATGCGGCCTCCTCCAGGTCCGGCGGCACCCGCCGGAAGTAGACGGTCAGGAACCAGACCGTGAACGGCAGGGTGAACACGGTGTGGATCAGGATCAGCGCGGCGTAGCGGTCCAGCAGGCCCAAGCGGTTGACGATCAGGTAGTAGGGGATGGCCACGGCCATCGGCGGCAGCAGACGACTGGCCAGCACGAAGGAATAGAGCGGCCCGGCGCCGCGAAACCGGAGACGGGAGAACGTGTAAGCGGCAAGGGTGCCCAGGACCAGGTTGACCAGGGCCACACTGACGGCCACGATGGTGCTGTTGCGCAGCGCCGGCAGCGCGTCGCGGGCTTTCTCCGAGATGCGCCCGCGGGCGATCCCGGCCTGCTCGTATCCGGCCGGGAACCGGCCGGTGAACACAAACCGGTAGTTGTCCACGGTGAGCTGCCGTGGCACCCAGTGGGGCGGCACGCGGAACAGCTCCCGTTCGGGCTGGATACTGCTCAGGGCGACCCACACGAAGGGGGCCAGGATGTAGGCGGCCAGCCCCAGACCGAAGAGCACCGGGATCGCGGCACGCAGGGCGGCCCGCCGCCTCATGTGACGTAGATCTCCTCGCTCCGCAGCAAGCGCAGGTACAGGGCGATGAACGCCACCAGGGCGATGGCCAGCAGTACCGCCAGCGCGGCGCCCTGGCCGAAGTTGAAGGCGACGAACATGCTGTTGTAGAGGTAGTAGGAGATCAGGGAGGTGGCGCCGGCGGGACCGCCCCCCGTCATCACATACAGCAGGTCGAAGGTCACGATCCCCACCATCGTCTCGTAGACTACGATGATCAGGGTGGTCGGCAGCACAAGCGGCACGGTGATGCGGCGCAGCACGGCCGGGGCGCCCGCCCCGTCCACCCGCGCCGCGTCGTACAGTTCCTCGGGAATCGCCTGCAACGCCGCCAGATAGAGGATGGAGGTCAACGGCACCTCCTTCCAGACGTGCGCGAAGAGCACGCACAGCAGCGCCGAGCGCGGCCGGGAGAGCCAGGGCAGGTAGGAGTCGATGAGACCCAGCGAGTACAGCGCGCCGTTGAACGCCCCGTAGCTGCTGTTGAAGATCCAGGCCCAGATGATCCCGCTGATCACCGTGGGGATGGCCCAGGGCAGCAGAATCGTCACGTTCAGGAAGGGGGTCAGCGCCGTGCGAGCGTTGAGCAGATGGGCCACGCCGAACCCGAGCAGCGTGGCCAGCGGCACGGCCCCGGCGACGAAGGTCAGGGTGTGCTGCCAGCTCGTCGAGAAGAACTCGCTGCGCACGACGTCGAGGTAGTTCTTCAGGCCCACGAACGGCTGGCTCCAGGGTTTGTACAGCACCACCTCGCGCAGACTGGTCACCAGGGCGAAGGCAAAGGGGTAAAGGGTAAACAACGCGACGAGCAGCACGACGGGCAGGACCGTCGCGTACGCGTAGCGGGCTTCGCGGTATCTCGGGCCAGACGAGGCCACCGGCCGCATCCGAGGAAGGAAAGGGGACGGCACTCCGCCGTCCCCCTTCGTCTCCACGGCGTCCGCTCCTACTTCTTCATCTCCTTCCACTTCGCGGCGGAGGCCTTCAAGGCGTCCAGGGCGCTCTTCTGGCCAAGGAGCGCCTTGTTCATCTCCTTCTGGAACTCCAGGCTCCAGGAGCCCCAGAACGGCGTCAGCGCTTCCTTGGCCCGCGCGAGCTTGGACTGCTGCTCTTCCAGGGTGACGTTCCCCCACTTGTTGATCGCCGCCCGGATCTGGGCGTCCTTGTACAGCGGGAGCTGGGCGAAACCAAGGCCCTTGTCCAGGGCCCAGCGCTTGACGACCACGAACTCGGTCCCCGTGCGCCCGCCGAAGTACTCCAGGAACTTCCAGGCGGCCTCACGGGCGGCGGTGCCGCGGTCGGCGGCCATCTTCGTCATGGCGTAGAAGCGGACGAAGCCCACCGTGCCGTGGCTCTCCCCCGGCATCAGCGCGAACTTGAACTTCCCGGCCTGCGCGTGCGCGCCGGGCGTGTTCAGGTCGGCCAGATTGTACTTGGGGAGGACGGCAAAGGCCACCTGGCCGGCGCCCATCGCCTTGACCAGGGGGATCTCAGTCGTTTCGAGCGAGGCGGGGTTGGTGATCTTGTGCTTCCGCATGCCGTCCACGAGCCACTGCGCCACTTTGTGCGCCGCGGAGCCTTCCCGATCGTAGGTCGGATTCAGGCCGTCGTCGAACATCCGGTAATCCTTGTACGAATACACCATGGAGAGGAAGACCTCGATGTACCAGGGGGTGATGTCCTGGAACTGGAACATGATCGGGTACTCGACGATCTTCTTCTCCTTCATGGCCAGGGCCATCTTGGTCACGTCATCCCAGGTGGCCGGCGGTGTCGAGAAGCCCGCTCGCTTCAGCATCTCCTCGTTGTAGATGAAGATGATCGTGTCGGCGTAGTAGGGCAGCCCGTACAGCTTGCCCCGGTAGGTCATTCCTTCGGTGGCGTAGGGCGCGAAGTCCGGTTTGTAGGCCTTGACCTGCGGGAAGTAGTCATCCAGCGGCACGATCCAGTTGGCGGCCGCCCACTGCTGCAGCCAGTGATCGGACGAGTAAGCCAGATCCGTCGGAGTCTTGCCGACGAATCGGGCGGTCATCACATCGACGTACTTCTCCCAGGCAAAGTCCTGCAGCCCGACCTTGATCCCGGGATTCGCCGCCTCGAACTTCTTGATGTTGTCGAGGATGACGTCGGTGCTGTAGGACCAGACCGTGAAGGTGAGCTGGACAGGGGCGGCCCCGAAGGCCGCGCTGCCCGTCAGGGTCAGGGCGACCAGCAGGGCGACCACCGCAATCCGGCGAGTGCACATCTGTGCTGCCACCTCCTATCTCCGCGGAGTCTCGTGCTGACCGGCCAGCCACAGCGTGGCCTGGCGCCAGAACTGGTGGTAGCCGGGCCACTTCATGAAGTTGACACCCCAGTGCGGGGTGGTGTCGGAGGCGAAGACCATCGTCCGCCCGCGGCCATAGTCGCGCACGGCGATGAGCGGATCCTCGGGTACCTTGAGCGAGGGGCGCACCGTTGCCAGGACTCTGGCCTCCGGCCGTGCCGTCGCCCGGTTGTAGCCCAGCAGCGGGGGGAAGGCATCCCAATCGACCCCCGCCATCACGGGGTGGTCTCGATCCCGCGTTGTGACAAGGGCGCCGTGGGGCGTTTCCACCCGATCATCAGTCGCCTGGAAGATCACCGGCAGCGCCTCCTCGACCGGCGTCCCGTGCCACACGCCGTGACCGAATCGCCCCTGAAAGGACAGCCAGCCGCCCACCATCAGCAGTCCGCCGCCCTCCTCGACGAACTGCCGGATGAGCTCCAGCCGGTTGGGCAGCACGATGGTCTTGGGCGACGTCCAGGCTTCGGGCGCGTAGAACTCGGGATAGAAGTAGAAGATGTCGGCCTCGACCTCTTCGATCACGATCACGTCGAATGTCTTCAGCTCGGCCAGTTCGCGGGGGAAGCTGGCGTACACTTCCCAGCTCGGCTGCTGGGTCACCTGAATCTCGCCGCCGCGCTCCAACCCCTCGATGAAGGCCTTCGCCCAGTTGTGGAACTGCAGGCCCTTCACCTCCAGAGCGAACGGCGAGAGCGCGAACAGCGGGCCGAACATCGCCCCCGCTCCGCCCGCATAGAGAACCCTCGTCATCCCTCACCCCCCTCCTGTGGAAATCCGTCCCACGTCACAACCGCCTGCAGGAATCGCGGAACATCCGGATCGAGCCCGCGGGCCCGCGCCGCGTGCAGGGCGAGCCACTGCATCCAGATGCCGCCCAGGAGCATCGCCGGGACCGAGCCCACGGGGACAGGGAGGGGAAGCGCAGCGACGCCGTCGACGGACTCACCCACCGCGATGACCCGCGCGCCCAAGGCGGCGACCTGACGAAGGACCTCCCGCTCGTGCGCCGCGCCGCGCTGCGAGAGCACCCCGATCACGACGGTGTCCGGGGAGGCAGCGGCCTTCGGGCCGTGCAGGTACTCCAGCGTATGATAGGCACATCCCGGGATCAGCGCCATCTCGGTCATCTTCAGCGCGCCCTCGCAGGCGATCCCAAACATCGGCCCTGAGCCGAGATAGACGAAGAAGCGGGCGGCATCGACGCATCCCAGCGCGTGATCAGACAACCGATCCAACTCCGCGGCGGCCACGGCCGGCGTCTTCCGGAGCTCAGCCCCGAGATGGGCATCCCCGGCGAGGCCGGCGGCGAGGTGCACCAGCGCCAGGAGCAAGGAGGTGAACGACCCGGTCATCACGATACTGCGCTCCTCCACCGGGAGCACGAACCCGAGCTGACTGGCCTGGATCAGCGGACCCCCGGCCGCGCAGGTGACCGCCACGGTCACCGCACCGCGATCGCGCAGTCGCTTCGCCGCCCACACCGTCTCCGTCGTCTCACCGGAGCGCGAGACGGCGATCAGCAGCGGCGGTCGGGGACCTGTAACGGCGTCTTCGGGGGCGAAGAGGAGTTCCGAGGACGGCCAGGCCCGACACGGCACGCCCAGCCGTCTCTGAAGGATGGGCGCCGCGGCGATGGCCAGGTAATACGATGAGCCGCATCCGGTCAGAAGAATCTGTTCCGGCGCGGCGGACTGCCACAGGTGCCGGAACGCCTCGCCGGTTCGCGCCGTCTCGTCGAGGACACGCTCCCACGCCTGCGGCTGAGCAAGGATCTCCCGCTCCGTAAAGCGGCCGAGTACCTGCGCCAAGACGTCCCCCCGGCCGAGCCCCGCACGTAGTGAATTGACTGACCGTGCATCTCTAGATTATCAATCGGTCGTTCCTGTGTCTAGTCTCTTGAGCGAATCGGACAGTCCTGGCACAATGCGAGGTGGAATGAGGGACAAGCCCTCCACCAGAAGGCAGCGCATCCTCGAGATCCTTCGAGATGCCGGCCAGGTCAAAACCGACGACGTGGTCCAGACCTTCGGCGTCTCACCTGCCACCGCCCGTCGCGATCTGAGACTGCTGGAGCGGCAGGGCCAGGCCATCCGCCAGCATGGCGGGGCGGCGACCCCGGAGATCTCGCTCTACGAGGCGTCGTACCGGGAACGCGAGCGCACGCACAGCGGGGACAAACGCCGCATTGGGCTGGCCGCGGCCGCCTTGGTCGCCGACGGGCAGACGCTGGCTCTGACCGGCGGGACGACGACCACGGCGGTGGCGCGGGCCCTGCGGGGACGCAACGTGGTAATCGTGACCAACGCGGTGAACATCGCCATGGAGCTCGCCCGCGAGCCGCACATCCGCGTGCACCTGACTGGCGGCCGATTGCGCGGATCGTCCTACGAGCTGGTCGGACCCGCCGCCGCCCAGGCCCTGCAGGGGCTGAACGTCGACCTTTCCTTCATCGGGGTCAACGGCATCTCCGTCATGCGCGGGCTGACCACCTTCAACGAGGAGGAGGCGGAGGTCAACCGGGCCATGGTGTACGCGGCGCGCCGCGTCGTCGTGGTGGCCGACCACAGCAAGCTCGGCAGAGCGACCCTCGTGCAGATCTGCCCGCTGGACGCCGCGCACGTGCTGATCACCGATCGCGACGCCCCGACGGAGGAGGTGGAGCAGTTCCGGACGGCCGGCGTCGAGGTGGTGCTGGCGTAGGGCAACAGCCTACACCTTGTAGCCGATCTTGCGCAGGAACTCCTTGCGCCAGGCGATATCCTCGTCCCCCTCCACCCCGAGCGGGGAGCCGCCGTCGATGACGCCGAGGATGCCGCGCCCCCGCTCGGTCTCTGCCACGATCACCTGTACCGGGTTGGCCGTGGCGCAGTAGAATCCGACGATCTCCGGCACCGCCCGCAGGACGGAGAGGACGTTGATCGGGTAGAATCCCGGCGCGAGGAAGAGGGCGAAGGAGTGGCCGGCGCCGATGGCCAGGGCGTTGCGCTTGGCCAGCGCCGTCATCGCCGGATCGGTTCCCGTCCAGCGGATCAGCCGCTTGCCAGACGACTCGCAGAAAGCCAGGCCGAACTTGATCCCGGGCACGGCGGTGACCAGCGCCTCGTGGACGTCCTCCACCGTCTTGATGAAATGGCTCTGCCCGAGCACGACATTGACGTCATCGGGCTTCTCGATGTCCACCACCTTGAGTTCCATCGCCGGTCTCCCCACGCGGTCTCGTCGTTCATAGTGAGCATTGGCCGCGCAGTCGGCGGGGCCTGCCGCGGCGCGGCGCGTGGAGGTCGGTTTGACGCACCAGGAGCGCTTCCTCCGGGAAGAGCAACTCCACGGACCCGCGGTAGGAGCCGGGCACGCCGGCCCTAATCACTGTTACGATGGCCCGCATCGCGCCGTATGGTTCCTGGCGTTCGCCGATCACGGCAGAGCTCGTCGCCGGAGGCGGCATCACCTTCTCCGAGATCTTGGCCGATGGGACAGACCTCTACTGGACCGAGCTCCGGCCGGCGGAAGGAGGGCGCAGGGTCATCGTCCGCCGGAGTGCCGGAGGGCGGACAGGTGACGTCACGCCACAGCCGTTCAACGCCCGGACCAGGGTGCACGAGTACGGCGGCGGTGACTTCCTGGTCGTGGATGGCAGCGTGTACTTCTCCAACTTCGCCGACCAGCGGATCTATCGCATCGATCCGGGCGCGTCGCCGGAGCCCTTCTCGCCTCCTGGTCCCTACCGCTACGCCGACGGTATCCCCGACCGGGCACGCCGGCGGATCATTTGCATTCGGGAAGACCACACCCCTGGGGAGCAGAACGCCCGCAACGCGCTGGTCGCGATCCCCATGGGCGGCGGGGCGCTGCGCGTGCTCGCCGAGGGCGCGGACTTCCACTCCTCGCCGCGCCTGAGCCCGGACGGGACGCGACTGGCCTGGGTGTGTTGGAACCACCCCAATATGCCCTGGGACGGCACGGAGTTGTGGGTGGCCCCCGTCCAGTCCGACGGCTCCCTCGGGCGTGCCGAGCGTGTCGCCGGCCATACGGACGAATCGATCTTCCAGCCCGAGTGGTCCCCCGATGGAGTGCTGCACTTCATCTCCGACCGCACCGGATGGTGGAACCTGTATCGGTGGAACGACTCACGGCGCGCGGTGGAGGCCCTGGCCCCGCAGGAGGCGGAGTTCGGGCGGCCGCAGTGGGTGTTCCGCATGTCCACCTACGGGTTCCTCGACCGAAGGACCATCATCTGCACGCTCAGCACCGCGGGCACGGCGCGCCTCGCGGTCCTGGACGGGGGCACCGGCCGGATGGAGATCCTGCCCCTGCCCTTCACCGATCTGTCGCAGATCACGCCAGGCGCGGACGGTGTGTACTTCCTCGGGGCCTCTCCCACGCAGCCGCCGTCGCTGGTGCGCCTCGACCTGAAGACGCGCCGGACCGAGGTGATCCGCGCTTCGCGCCCGATGACGGTGGATGCCGGATACCTCTCCGTCCCTGAAGCGATCGAATTCCCTACCGAAGGCGGGCTCACGGCCCACGCCTGGTTCTACCCGCCGGCGAACCGCGACTTCACCGGCGCGCCGCAGGAGCGACCACCGCTGCTGGTGATCAGCCACGGCGGGCCGACGAGCTTCTCGCCGGGCGTGCTGCGCTTCGAGATCCAGTTCTGGACCAGCCGCGGCTTCGCCGTGGTGGACGTGAACTACGGGGGCAGTACGGGCTACGGGCGAGCGTACCGCAACCGTCTCCGCGGGCAGTGGGGCGTCGTCGATGTGGACGACTGCGTGAACGCCGCGCGCTATATCGGGAGTCGCGGTCTCGTCGACTCCACACGCCTGGCCATCCGCGGCGGGAGCGCCGGCGGCTACACCACGTTGTGCGCCCTGGCCTTCCGGAACGTGTTCCACGCCGGCGCCTCGTACTACGGGGTCAGCGACCTGGAGGCGATGCACCGCGACACCCATAAGTTCGAGTCCCAATATGACCAGCGGCTGATCGGCCCGTGGCCGGAACGCAGCGACCTCTACCGCGAGCGCTCCCCCGTCCATTTCGCCGACCGGATCACCGCGCCGGTGATCTTCTTCCAGGGCCTCGAGGATAAAGTCGTGCCGCCGAACCAATCGGAGATGATGGTGAATGCGCTGCGGGCCGGAGGCGTCCCGGTCGCCTACATCGCCTTCGAAGGCGAGCAGCACGGCTTCCGGAAGGCGGAGACGATCAGGCGCGCGCTGGAGGCCGAGCTGTACTTCTACTCCCGCATCTTCAACTTCGCCCCGGCGGATCCCATCACACCGGTCCCCATCGAGAACCTGCCCTAGTTTGTCCAGTCTCGGAAGGGTGTTGACACTTTGACGTCTCGCTTAGACATGGTGAAACACCTCGGCCGGCGTGCGGCCTTGGAGTCGGTACCCCAGATGCGGCCGGCGCCAATTGTAGAAGTGCAGGT
>Ga0209172_10004623_pt1 | contig 18146 bp, 12 predicted proteins | sample LarsenN4metaG_FD_184113 | JGI IMG/M metagenome (GOLD analysis project Ga0209172, IMG submission 184113) | Hot spring sediment bacterial and archeal communities from British Columbia, Canada, to study Microbial Dark Matter (Phase II) - Larsen... ... | reverse complement strand
CTGAACCGATTTTCATCAGAGTGTTTTGCTCTCATCAAAGTGTTTTGCTCTCATCAAAGTGTTTTGAAGGCGCTTAGCGCCTGAACCAATCCACGCTGTCGGCGCACAGCGATTGTCTTGTCCAGCCCAGGCGAGATAGTAACAGTAATGGGCACACCCGCGCTACCGTTTTCGGATTGCGTTAGATTGTCTCAGATCTACCGGTCTACTTTCTCTTTGACATGAATAGTAACATCCACCTGATTGTTCTGATCGTCAATTATGTACATTGCCATGGAATTCTATAGATTTTAAGAAAAAGATCTTCCGATTAGAGTCGCTACTTTCTATCGCCCTTTCAGGGCTTGAGTCTACCCAGGGCTTACGCCCTGGGCTACTGCCTCAACGCCCGCTTCGCGGGCTCTACATGGCTGAATGCCGCGCCTATCTACCTTCTCGACGCCGCTCGCTGCGCCCCAATAGAAACGCGCGTAACATGAGGCAATCAATAAGAGCAGAGATTAATTATCGCCTCGAAAACATCCTCAACTTGAGGGAGGATCTCATCTTCCAAATCCGGGCAGTAAGCTACAAATGTATCCAGGGCTGCCACTCTGCGCACGGGTCCGTCCAGGTACTCAAACAACTCATCGCCTATTCGGGCGGCAATCTCTGCGCCAAAGCCAAAAGACAAGCAATCTTCATGCGCCACAATAACCTTTCCTGTCTTCATCACCGACCCGGTTATTGCCTCAAAGTCATACGGATTGAGCGAGCGCAGGTCGATTACTTCAACGTCAACTCCATGCTGCTCGGCCTGTTTTGCCGCTACCAGCGAGCGCTGCACCAGAGCGCCATAGGTGATGATCGAGATGTCGGTTCCTTCTCTGACTACCTTCGCCTTGCCGAACGGAATCATGTAATTCGGCCCCGGATACTGCCCTTTATTGTAGGTCTGGCGATAGAGATGCTTGTGCTCAAGGAAAAGCACCGGATCATCGCAGCGGATGGCCGTGCGCAACAGACCGTTGGCATCGAGCGCAGTTGAAGGCATTATTACCCGCAGACCGGGGATGTGGGTGAAGATGGATTCTCCTGATTGACTGTGATAAATGGCCCCGCCTTGCAAATAGCCTCCAATGGGCACACGCACGACCAGCGGGCAACTGAAAGCATTATTTGAACGCCAGCGCATGAGCGCCAGCTCGTTGCGTATCTGCATCATGGCGGGCCAGATATAATCGAAGAACTGAATCTCAACTACCGGTTTGAGGCCGCGAGTAGCCATGCCAATTGCCCGCCCGATGATGTTCGCCTCGGCCAGCGGAGTGTTAAATACTCTATGACTTCCGTAGAGCCGCTGCAATCCGTGAGTGACTTTGAAGACTCCGCCTTTGCCTTTCACTTTGCCCAGGTACTGCTCGCGGCTGACATCTGCCACATCCTCGCCGAAGATAACTATGCGCGGATCGCGCGCCATCTCGTCGCGCAAACAGGCATTGAGAAGATCGACCATTGTCTTCCCATCGCCGGAGAGCTCAGATGGCGGCTGATCGAACCGGTCAGAGGTAGGATCTACAGATGGAGAATAGACGAAGCGGGTAGCAGTCTCTCTGGCCGGTCGGGGAGCAGCCAGAGCTTGATCGGCTGCTCTATTGACCTCTTCATCTACAGCGGCCTTTATCTCCTCTATCTCATCAACCGTAGCCAGCTCTTCTTGAAGAAGAAAATCGGCAAACTTGACTATCGGATCGCGCTCTGCTTCGCAGCGGCGCTCCTCTTCCGGCTTATAGAGCGTTTCATCATCGGAAAGAGAATGCGAATACGGCCTGATGACATGGGCATGGACAAGAGCGGGGCCCTCTCTTCGACGGATATAATTTACCGCGCGAGAGACAACACCGTAGCTCTCAAGCGGGTCGGTTCCGTCTACCTCTAAAATGAGCAGATTGGGAAAGCCGCGCACGAGCCTAGAGATGCTTCCTCCGGCGGTCTGCACTTCGATCGGCACCGAGATAGCATAGGCATTATCTTCGATAAGGAAGAGGACCGGTAGAAGGAGATTACAAGCGGTATTGAGCGCCTCGAAGAATTCCCCTTCGCTGGTTGTTCCATCGCCGGCAGAGACATATACAACTTCGTCGCTGTGAAATTTGCCCGCCCGATCTTTAATCTCTTCTACCAGCGAGTAGTAGCGACCTGCTTCCGCACAACCTACTGCCTGGAGAAACTGCGTCCCTGTGGGGCTTGAGTTGCTGACAATGTTGAGTCGTTTATGTCCCCAGTGCGAAGGCATCTGACGGCCACCTGAGTTAGGGTCGTCGGCTGCGCCTACTGATGAAAGGAGCATCTCTAACGGAGTCATCCCCAGTTGTAAGCAAAGCGCGCGATCACGGTAATAAGGATAAAACCAGTCGTAACCGGGTCTGAGCGTCATCCCTGCTGCCGTCAGTACCGCTTCGTGCCCTGCTCCGCTGATCTGGAAAAAGACCTTGTTCTGGCGCTTGAGCTGAATCTCTTTATCATCGAGGCGGCGAGATAGGTACATATTGCGGTAGATGCCGATCAACACATCACGATCCAGACCATAGTATCTCTCAATTGCAGCTTGAGTCTTCATCTGTCTCTCCTAGATACAGGATGGTTCGTCGGTTTGGACTGTTGAGACAAGGGGCAATAGATTTCCGTTCTCATATTCTTCAACTTTCAAGAGTGTATCACACCCAATCTCGGTTGCACAAAAAAGAGATCCAGCTCAGCCGCCAGGCCGCCGAAGTAGCGCAGATGGTGAAGATTTTCATCCATTGCCTAATGTCTTCCGCCTACCATAAAGCGGGTCGCCGCTGCCGGGCCGCAGCAATTACATCCAGATAAGGGATGTTCATGCGCATTTCCAGACAATTAATGTACGAATAGAGTACAAGTCCGCGCTTCTGTCGGTCGGAGCGAAGAATAGTTTTTACCACCGGGCAAAAGAACACGGCGATAGAGTTGTCGTATCGCCTCCGGTCAGATGGGACTTGAATTTTTCCTCTGGCATCATGTTTGCTCAATAGATAAAATGAATCTTCAAGCGTTTTGCTCTTTTGCTCGTTTGGTTTCAGATAGGTATCCTGAAAAGAGACAGAATGTAGTCAATTACGTTTCTCTTAGTAGCATTCTGTTTGCGAGAGATTCAGCTATGGTTGGACAGCAAAAAAGTTAGAGGTACAGGCTAAGGCAGGAATTATTGGGAATAGGGGTAAGAGGAGAGCAGAGATAATGGAGGACAGAGTGCCGGTTGAAAGTGAAGGGCAAGGCCAATTAGAAACTAACCAGGTAGGGATCGAGCGGCTTCAGGAAGAGGCCGAGAATGCTCGATCAGAGATCGAGCGGCTGGAACAAGAGCTTTCCGAAAAGCATAATCGGTATTTAAGGCTGCTGGCCGATTTTGATAATTATCGCAAGCGAGTGGAGCGCGAGGCAGCAGAGATTACCCGGGCAGGCAAGCGCGAATTGCTCCTGGGGCTGATAGAGATAATAGACAATTTCGAGCGGGCGCTCAAAGCGGCCCAATCTTCTAACGATGGACTGGTCAGCGGCCTGAGATCGATCCACAGGCAGATGGCCAGTCTCCTGGAGTCGCACAATGTGCGCCGGTTTGAAAGTTTAGGTAATCCTTTCGACCCTCATCTTCATGAGGCTGTCGGCTCGGTTGAGGTGGAAGGCCCCCCGGGCCAGGTAGTAGAAGTGCTACAGGAAGGTTACCTTTGGGACGATAATGTTTTACGTCCGGCTCGAGTTCTGGTGAGCCGATAAGAAGATTGAGCCGATGATGTTATTGTCCCTTCGCATCGGCAGTGATCTCATACACAGGGCAGATCGAAAGGCAAAAGCCACTTTTGCTCTTTTGCTAAGATTTACAGTAGAGGATAAACCCGATCAGGGTTTATATTCGAATCTCAAAATAACCCCATAATAAGAGGATGGAAGAAGTGATTAGAGAATCTGAAATTTACGAACTGAATAATTCACCCGCGCCTATGGGAATCGACGTGGCTGATGAAGAGACCAGCAAAGAAAGCCAGGGCGCTGAGGGAGTGAGTTTCCCTTATGCTCCTCCTTCTGAAGAGGAACGTAAGGAGAAGCGCATGCAAGATCTGGTAAGCACCATGGCTCGCTTCCAGGTAGCCAGAGCGCGTTATAGAGATGCATTGCAACATGTGCGCGATTTGCACCTCAAGCTGACAGAGGCAGACGGCCAGTCGGCTCAGAAGGTGCGCCAACAATATCAAAAAGCTGTTGCTGAATTGAGCCAGGCTAAGAACGAATTCAATCTTATTCGCGCGGAGCTTCATCAGTTATTGCGCAGATGGTAAGGCGTTCTGTCTCTTCAGGATCGCTTTGCATTGAAGACGAACAGAGACAACTCGGCAAAGTGGCCTGAAAGTATACAACTCATTTGCCAATCGGCAGCCCTGATTGTTTGCTTAATGCCGGAGCAGACAACCGGGCTGCTTGATCTCCTGTGCAATTTCAGCTTGTAAGCTCCATTACCACCCCCCTGAAGCTCTGAACAATCCTGGCAGTTTAAGCTCAAGTCGCATCGCCTGAAACAGCTACCACAGCCCGATCTAATCAGCTACTCTCCCAAAAATCGCCGGGCAAAGGTCTTACTTCAAAAGGCGCTAGCTGGAACGTGAGTTGCAAAACCTTTGAGTGCTCAAACACTAGTCGATTAGCAACGGTTAATATCTTTAAGAGAAGATCGACGGGAGAAAAAAGATGGCATACAGAAATACGGCGGCGCGACGAGACCAGGTGGTATTGGATCCCGACCTGAAGAGCTCTCAGGCAACTGAATTCGAGAACAAACTAGCTTCATATATCGTTGGACAAGATCGCGCGCTACGGCAGATCGCATCTCTCTATCAGGTCTACTTAGCAGGTTTGTCTAATCTGGGACGGCCAATCGGGACTATGCTCTTTCTGGGGCCCACCGGCTCAGGTAAAACGCGCATAGTCGAAGCTACGGCGGAGATACTATTCGGCAGCCCAAACGCAATCATAAAGATCGATTGCGCCGAGTTTCAACACAGTCACGAGATCGCTAAATTGATCGGTTCCCCTCCCGGATACCTGGGACACCGAGAGACGCCTCCACTGCTGACGCAGGAGAACCTCGATCGCTATGAAACCGAGGCCGGGCGGCTCGCGCTGGTGCTGTTCGATGAGATAGAAAAAGCTAGCGACGCGCTGTGGCAGTTGCTGCTGGGTATACTGGACAAAGCTACACTCACACTGGGAGATAATCGCCGAGTAGATTTCTCTCGCGCAATGGTCTTTATGACCTCAAACCTCGGAGCCAAAGATATCTCCAATCTAGTCTCAGGAGGAATCGGGTTCTCTTCTGGGGAACGTGACAGACAATCAGAGGCAGAACTTGATCAGAAGATATATCGCACGGCTCTGGAAGCGGCGCGCAGGAAATTCTCGCCTGAGTTCATGAATCGTATTGACAAGGTAGTTGTCTTCCGCTCGCTCAAGGAAGAGCACTTACAGAAGATTCTGGATATAGAGCTTAATGCTGTGCAGAATCGCATTCTGCGCGGAGCAGGAAAGAAGTTTGTCTTTCACTGCTCGGATGAAGCCAAGAGGTTCCTGCTCAAGGAAGGCATAGATTACAAATATGGCGCCCGCCACCTCAAACGGGCCATCGAGAAGCTGCTTGTGCTTCCGCTTGCCAACTTAGTCGCAAGCGGTCAGGTGAAGATGGGAGATCTGGTTGTCGTCGATTTCGATGACTCTTATCAGAAGCTCGTCTTTACCAAGAAGGATCGCGGCGCAATCATAAACAACATCTTTGGAGAGGAGACATTCACCGAGAAACAATCTCCTTTCAGCGCATACGCGCTCAAGTCTCGTGTGTTGTTGAATCCGAAGTTCACCTAAGTTGAGAAGTCCGGGATTCATCTTCCGCCACTCAGACACTTTCTCGAAGCAATCGACTTTTAGTCGCCTGGAGGCTCAACTTCAGCCTAACTTACTACCTCAAGCTGGAAGCAATCGACTTTAGTCACATCATTCAAGCAAGTCCAGTCAGGATAGTCTAGCAGAAGAAGGATAGAACCAGAACTAACAATCCTGCATAAACGCCCGCCAATATATCATCGGCCATGATCCCTGCGCCCGCGCGCAGAGCCTCCAGTTTGTAGATCGGATAGGGTTTGATTACATCAAACACTCGGAAAAGTAGAAAGCCTGCCATCACCAGCATCAACAAACATTCTCTGGCTGAAGCAGGGATAAACGCCAGAGCGATGAATTGGCCTGCAATCTCATCGGCAACTACTTGCGATGGGTCTTTTTGATTAAAAGCAGAAGCTGCGCGCGAGCTGGCCCAGATTCCCAGCCAGCTCAATGCAACAGCGATAGACGCCATCAGTAGAATGTGGAGACTTAATGACCAGGCCGTCAGCCAGATTGCGACACCCAGGAGCGAGCCAACTGTGCCTGGAGCCAGAGGCGAATATCCCGCTCCAAAGCCGGTTGCAATTGCGATGGCAATCTTGTCAGCGAGGCTTCTGCTACGATTCTGTACCTGGGCAGCGGGCAGATTCACACTATCTTTCCCACAAGGTCGTATTCATAAGCTTCTGTAATCTCTATTGTGACGAAATCTCCTGGCTGTGGATTGCGCCCTTCAGCAATATCATTGATCAAAACACAGCCATCAATTTCAGGGGCCTGCGATTCAAGACGGGCTTGCAATAGCAGATCGCTCTCTTCTGAGGCACCCTCAAGCAGCGCCGCCATCCGCCGTCCGAGCAGCAGCCCGTTCTTGCGCTTTAATATCTTCGCTTGCTGGCGCATCAATCGCGCTCTGCGCGCGTTGCTGATCTTTTCATCAACCTTCTCCGGCAAATTGTTGGCAGTCACGCCCTCTTCGTCCGAATAGGTAAATACCCCAAGCCGGTCGAACTCAACTTCGCGGCAGAGATCCATTACCTCCTGGAAGTCTTCTTCTGTCTCGCCGGGGAAGCCGGTAATAAAGGTTGTGCGCAATGTAACGTTGGGGATCGCTCTGCGTGCCCGCTCAACAAGCTGCTGGAGACTCTTGCGGCTGCCGCCTCTGAGCATCGCTTTCAGCACCGACGCGCTTGCGTGTTGAAAAGGAATATCTAGATATTTGCAAATCTTCTCTTCGCTTGCCACCACATCCAGCAACCGATCGGTGACATGCGACGGATAGCAATACAAGAACCGTATCCAGCGGAGCCCATCGATTCTCGCCAGTCGTTTGAGCAGTTGCGCCAGACCATCTTTTATGCCTAAATCTTCGCCGTAGTGAGTTGTGTCTTGAGAGACAAGCGTCAATTCGCGCACGCCCTGCGCAGCAAGATTTTCCGCTTCGCGCAGAATTGAATCTATGGGACGGCTGCGGAAGCGGCCCCGCAATTTGGGTATTATGCAGAACGAACAGATGTGATCGCATCCTTCGGCAATCTTCAGATAGGCGGAGAAGCGCGGAGTCGTAAGCAGGCGCGGCGTCCTGTCATCATAAAGGTAGAGCGATTTGAAATCATCCACTGCCAACGCCTGTGCTGGAATAACAGGAAGCTGTTTGAGGCTGCTCCTGCTGTTGAGCGCAACCGGCCCGTTGCCAGCGGGAGTTCGATCAGGAATTGGAATGCCCTGAGAAGCAGCTACTATCTGCTCGATCTCGTTTGTGCCGAGCATTGCATCGATCTCAGGAATCTCCGCTCGCAGTTCTTGCCGATAGCGTTCGACCAGACAGCCCGTCACAATCAGCTTTTTGCAACTGCCCGCCCCTTTGTACTGGGCCATTTCAAGTATGGTGTCGATTGATTCCTGCTTGGCTGCGTCTATGAAGCCGCAGGTGTTCACAACTATAACGTCCGCTTGCTCCCTGTCAGGCGTAAGCTCATAGCCATGACGGGCGAGCAAGCCCATCATCACTTCGCTATCGACTAAATTCTTGGGGCAACCCAGACTGACAAATCCAATTCGCAGCTGTTTTTTACTCATCTGTAGACCTGACCGAGCACTGTTTCTTCCATATCGCTCTCATTCAGTATCCGATGAATCAGCTTCTTATCATACCTCTTGATCAGAACTTTGGCCAAATCGGATTCATCGGCTGTAAGCTTCCCTGTATAATATCACCTTTCACAAAAGAGTTCATTGCCAGGGAGGACCCTCGAATGATGAGAGCATTATTGCTGTTCACTCTGTCCGTAGTAATCTTCATGCTTTGCGCGATGCCTCTGACGAAGGCGCAGAACCTCGCGTTTCTCAGCGAAGAAGAATACAGATATTTAGTCGGAGAGATTTCCGGCGATGCTTCTTATGAGCATTTGCGGTTCTACACTCAATTTCATCGCCCGCGCGGGGGCGCTGAAGGTCTGATGGAAGCTGCGCGTTATACTGAAAGAAAAGCGCGCGAATATGGGCTGGAAGATGTCAAGCTGATCAAACAGGCGAGCACAACCACTCCCTGGAACGCCAGGCGCGCGGAACTGTGGCTGGTCGAGCCTGATATTGAGCTGATTGCAAATATATTGCAGACGCCGATTCATCTGGCCGATAACAGCCGGAGCGCAAATGTCACGGCGGAACTGATCGATATAGGGGCTGGCTCTTCAGACAAAGATTACGAAGGGAAAGATATTAAAGGCAAAATAGTCCTGGCCTGGGGGCCCCTTGGCGCTGTGAATGAGCAGGCCGTGTGGAAAAGGGGAGCAGCGGGAATAGTCTCTTACGTCGATCCTCATTCGCCTCAAGGAATGAACTATCCGCATCAGATTCGCTGGCTCACATTGCCTCTTCAAAGCAGTGATGGCAAGCCGAGCACTTTCGCTTTCGGCATCTCAGCGCGGCAGGGCGCGTCTTTGCGCAGCCGAATGGCCGCAAGCAGCAAGCCATTTAAAGTCCACGCCGTAGTCGAATCCGAGATAGGCAGCGAGAAGTGGCAGGTGATGGTCGAAGGCTTCATTCGCGGCACAGCGATTCAAGATCAAGATATCGTGCTGACCGGACACCTTCAGGAAGAGAAGTTTTCGGCTAACGATGACGGCTCAGGCTGCGCAAACGTGCTTGAGATCGCTCGCGCTATGAGGAAGCTCATTAATGAAGGCAAGATCAAACGGCCTCTGCGCAATATCAGGTTCTGGTGGGTGACTGAAATCAGCAGCGAGCGCCAGTACTTTGCCGACAATCCCGACGAAAGCAAGAAGATGCTGGTTAACATCAATCAAGATATGGTCGGAGCTAATCAGGGCCAGGACTTGCTGCGGGTGCAGAATATCACCAGGGTCCCCTTCTCGCGCTTTCATTTCCTGAATGACATAGCAGAGGCAGTAATAGATTTTGTAGTGAAATCTAATACCGCCGACTTGCCGGCAGGCCAGGCAGGCACGCCTCAGCCTTATCCTAAGCCGATACTATCGCGGCTCGGCACGCGCCACCGCTACAACGCGCGCCTGGTCCCGTTTCACAATAACACCGATCACATGACTTTCAATGAGGCCCCTATCGGCGTCCCTGCTATCAGCTTCACCAACTGGCCTGACAATTACATCCATACTTCCGATGATGACCTGTGGAATATTGATCGCACTCAGCTTCAGCGCAATGCCTTTGCCGTGGCAGCAATTGCCTACATCATCGCCAATGCCGGCGAGGCGCAAGCGCCTCGGATTGCAACCGAAGTTTATGGGCGCGCGGCTATCAGACTGTCTGAAGCCTACAAAGTTGCCACTGATCTGATTGTCTCCAATTTGAACTCGGATCGCGCAGACGCTTTTAAGAAGGCGGCGAACCAGATACATCAGGCTGCGCTCAGAGAGATCAAAGCGATTGAATCGGTAGCTCAATTGACAAAGTCTCGGCCAGCAATAGTGCAGGCGCTCGTAGCCAATCTCAAACAATTGGAACAGGCTTACTCGAATGATCTTAATGCTTACTACAAATCCGTGACTGGAGAGGCCAGTGTCCCCATCATCTCTTATACTCAGAAAGAGAAAGAGCTACAGAACATCAGGCCTGAGCTAATTGCCGGGCCGAAAGAGTTTCTCGAGCAGCGAGGGAAGATAAAATCGGTTCAGGGGCTGCACAATCTCATGGCTTTCGAGATCCTCAATTTCATCGATGGGCAGAGAACCGGAGTTGAGATCTATCAAGCAGTGAGCGCAGAAGCTTTGCAAGCAGGAGAGTACTATTACGGCAAGGTCACGCCTGAGATGGTTGCTGAGTATTTAAAGAACCTTTCTGATGCGGGACTGATAAAGATCAGGTGAAGAAAATCAAAAGGCAGAAGTTAAAGCGGAAGGCGTTAATCTGTTATTATTTTCTCTCCGATCTATTTTGGTATCCCCTATTTGATCTATGAAAAAGAAGATGGCAAAACTGCCGCTTTTCATTTCAGTACAGATTGGAATGAAAACCGTACTGCTACAAAACAGCGCAATTTAGTGTCGCAGCCTTGCATAAATTTGTCCCTCATTTGTTAATTCATCTGTTTGTTGAAGTTGCTAAGTGCTTTATTTTTGGGTGCAGAGGTGTGGCACGGGGATTGTTAAATAAAAGAGTGTAAAATCCACCTTCGTTGAATGATTGAGGCGCTGGATCGGTTGATTGAATTTTTGATGAGGTTTGTATGATAGCAGAGGCCGGTTCGGCTATGGGGGAGGGCCGAGTTGGCTGATGCTTCTCAGGCCTACTAAGATTTCGAATCAGCCGATTCAGCACTCATGAAGTTGGCGAAGATAGTGGCTTTTACATCTCGACATGCTCAACGATCCTCCATCATAATGGTTGTCTCCTTTGATGGGTCGCCGGGCCAATAACCCGGCGGCCCATTATATTTTTTCTCTTCAGAAGATGTCCGACAAAGACAAACTTATAGTCTTTGAAAAAGTAATCCTACCAGGAACACTGGTAGTCTTTGAAAAAGTAATCCTACCAGGAACACTGGTAGTCTTTGAAAAAGTAATCCTACCAGGAACACTGGTAGCGGCTGCGCCGCTACTGATGTGCGGCAAGTCTGTGACTTGCCGGATGTAGTTTCTCCTCCCTTTCGCGGCTATGCCGCTACTGATGTGCGGCAAGTCTGTGACTTGCCGGATGTAGTTTCTCCTCCCTTTCGCGGCTATGCCGCTACTGATGTGCGGCAAGTCTGTGACTTGCCGGATGTAGTTTCTCCTCCCTTTCGCGGCTATGCCGCTACTGATGTGCGGCAAGTCTGTGACTTGCCGGATGTAGTTTCTCCTCCCTTTCGCGGCTATGCCGCTACTGATGTGCGGCAAGTCTGTGACTTGCCGGATGCGGCTTCTCTTCTCTTTCGCGGCTGCGCCGCCAGCTTGGCGGCACAGCCGCACATAGTATTTGGAAGCATTGGCCGGAGAGCCGAAGGCCCTCCGCACATCGAAGCGGCTAGCCGCGGAGCAGATTTTTGGTTGTATTTACTTTTCAATTGTTGGAACTCACACCCGCATCACCATTTCAGAGCATCGCGCGAGCTGCCTGGAGAATTCCTAATGCCCATAGGCTGCACAGTTAGTTGAGGAAATATGAGCAGCACATAAGTTGTGCGACAGTGCAAACAGGCAAACGTTCCTGTCGCACAGTTAGTTGAGGAAATATGAGCAGTACATAAGTTCTATAATGTAGGCCCCAGCTTGAGCCGATAACACAATTGTCATAAGCTATGCGAACCTGCTTGTTGGGATTCGTCGAGGCGTAACTCGACGAATCCCCCTTTTTTTATTGCGCGACTGCGGAAGGCTAGCGCCATGGCGGTCGCTGAGTAGCGGTAACGAAGCAGTGCCCATCCAGATATAGTATAGGATCACCAGCCCTGGGGTGGTTTTTCTTTTCCAGTGTGTAAGTGAGTGTTCCTTGCGTGCGCGAATTAGCGGTAATGGTCGTCTCGGTAGCGGTCCAGGTGCCGCTATCAGACGATTGCGATGCGGTGCTGCCATAGATGCCGGGCGCATACGCGCTCGCGCTGCTCTCTCTGTAGTATTGATAAGTGCCATCGGCATTGAGGGTGAAGCATTCGTCAGTCATGCGGCCCCTGCCTGCGTTTGCTGTCATGACGGTACACAGCCGTTTTATATCGTAAGGACAACCGATACTGCGGGACTGGATGGGGCGGTATCCCAATTTTGCGCTTTGACGAACCACACTCCGCCCTCATCATCTATCACCCTGCCTCTGACAACCACTCTGCTGCCCGTTATCTGTCCGTTCGTCGGCGAGGTAATGATCAATGTTGGAGCTACTGTATCTGGATTGATCGCTAGCGTCACTGCCCCGCTGCTCCTCCTGTTGAATTTGACTCCCCCACTGTAGTTTGCAGCGACGGTGTAGCTTTTGACCGGGGCCCCTGCCGGTAATGTGTAACTTGCCGCAGCCACTCCATTTGTCACCGGCGATATAACAGGGTTGCCAATGCCCGCTGTATGCCAAACGAGTCGGGGCCGGATCCTGGACGGAGAGGGGGGGCCAGGGGTTAACCCAGGCATTCTTCCATGCTGGAGCGCAATCGGTCGTTGCCAGCCTGGGGAATGTGAATGATGAGCTGGCAGATGGCCAGTCAAAAGCGGTGGCTCTGCGGGCTGCCAAACTCGATCTGCTCCGAACGGATGCAACTGCGGCTCCACGCTACTGGGCCCCATTTGTCTTAATCGGCGAAGCAGACGAACGCGTCCCAATTAGCGGCCCGCCGTGGTGGCTGCGAAATAGCCAACTACTAATGCTGAGCGGTCTCTTGCTGATGGCGGGATTGATTACACTCCTCGTTATCAGAAAGGGAAATATTACAGCCTTTAAGAAAAGTAGTTTGCGGTTCGGGCGCCAAGCGCCCTCAAAACAGTTCTAAAAACAACTTGTTTTGAGGGCGTAATCATGCCGCGTCTATCGAGGCAATCTGTTCGACTCAAAACAGTTCTAAAAACAACTTGTTTTGAGGGCGTAATCATGCCGCGTCTATCGAGGCAATCTGTTCGACTCAAAATAGTTCTAAAAACGACTTGTTTTGAGGGCAAAGTTACAGCTCGAGCCGGTTGCAGATGGCATTGCCAACATCTGTTGTCGAGAGCAAGCCGCCCAGGTCTTGCGTGGTCTCATCAGCATCGATAGCAGCAATCACTGCTCTCTCGATAGCGCGCGCTGAATCGGCAAAGCCGAGGTAATCGAGCATCATCGCAGCAGTTAGAATAGCGCCCATAGGATTGGCAATGTTCTTGCCCGCCAGTTTTGGCGCGCTGCCGTGTACCGGCTCAAACATTGAAACCCGATCGGGGTGAATATTGCCCGATGCTGCCATCCCCAGCCCGCCTTGCAGCGCTGCGCCAAGATCGGTGATGATGTCGCCGAACATGTTGTTGGTGACTATCACATCGAACTGTTCCGGATTGAGCACCATCGACATGGCCAGCGCATCGATGTACATGTGTTCTGATTGAATGTTGGGATAACGCTCGGCGACCTGTTTGAAGACTCGCTGCCACAGGCCGTGTCCATAGGTCATGACATTTGATTTATCCGACATGGTGACCTTTCTGCGGCCCTGCTGCTGTGCGTATTCAAATGCAGCGACGATAATGCGCTCGACCCCCGGCCGGGTATGAATCTCCTGTTGAATGGCAATCTCTTCGGGCGCGCCGCGCTTGAATGTGCCGCCTACTCCAACATAGGCCCCCTCGGTGTTTTCTCGGAATACAACCATTTGGATATCCTGACAGCTTCGGCCTTTGAGCGGAGTGAGCTTCTCATTGAGCAGCTTAATCGGGCGCAAGTTGATGTAGAGGTCGAGTCCAAAGCGTATGCCGAGCAATATGTCTGCTGCGTGCTTCATATCAGGCACACGCGGATCGCCGAAAGCTCCGATTAAGATGGCGTCGAACTCGTTGCGGAACATATCGAGCGCGCCTGCAGGAAGAGTAACCCCATCACGCAGATACCTGTCGGCGCTCCAATCGAAGTGGGTAAGCTCTACTTGGAGGCCGCAAGTCTGCTTGAGTGTCTCCAGGACCTTCACTGCTTCGCGAGTTACCTCAACGCCTATACCGTCTCCAGGGATGACCGCAATGTGCTTCATAGTGCAATCTCAGATTTGAGATTAAGATCACTACTATTTCAATCTCTTCGCTATCTCAGGCAGGCTGAGGATCACTACATCGCCGACAATCTTCAGGCTCTGCGGGCTGACTTTGTCCAGAGTGTCCTGGGCTGTATGCCAGTATTGATTGCCATGGCCGTAGTTGAAATCGATTATATCCACAGCTGGGACTCCGGCGCGAAGAAACGGGATGTGATCATCATCTATCCATTGAGTGTCAGATTGAAAATGTTTTTCGTATCCCAGCTTGCCGGCCGTGTTCCAGATAATACTTGTCAGCCACGCGCTTGAATTGCTCTCGCGTTTAATATCCAGGTCTTTGTCCCCAATCATATCGAGCAAGATCATCGCTTTGACATCCGATAGCTTCTTATCTGCGCGCAGCTTCTCGACCATGCGCCGGCTGCCATAGCGACTGTCTGTATCGCTCCACTGGACGAATGCCTCTTCGCCATCAAAGAAGGTGAACCAGAGAGTCGCTGGCGGCTTGGACCTGGATAGAACGCGGGCTATCTCTAAAAGGGCCCCCGTGCTTGATCCGCCGTCATTCGCGCCGACGAATTTGAACTCCCTGGTTGGCTTGGTGTCGTAATGGCTGGCAATAATGATGATCTCAGGGCGCTCCCCGGGAAGCTCTCCTATGATGTTCATCATCTGGACCGTTCCCTGCGGAGTCGATGCCTGAAAGCTGTCCTTGATAACCTTTATGCCGTAGCTCTCAAGCTGGCTGATGATGTAGCTCTGGGTCTTTTTAATTTCCGCCGAACCGGGAGGACGAGGGCCAAATTCAACCTGCTTGCGCACATGCTCAAACGCGCGATCAGCATCAAATTCGCTCCTGGGCAGCGAGCTGGAAGATGCCCGCGAATTATCCTGACCGGAAGAGGTTGAAGCCGTTTTGCCCGGGCAACCGGCGCCAAAGAGCAGAATCAGCAGGGCTAGCAGTACAGTAGCGCAGGACAAGATTCGAGTGTTCATCTGCACCTCACAATTATGTTATATCCTGACTTGTCAACTTTGAGTGGGGCCCTCCGGTTTGCTTTCAGACTGCTGGGAAGGCTCCGCCTTTTGCTTGGAATGCTCCTTGGCGGCGGGCCCAGATGATCTCTCTTGCCCGGCGCTCTTTTGAGCACTGCTAACTGAAGACAGAATCTCTTCCGCAACTTTCAGCGGCACGGCTATAAGTGCCCCTATCAGATCGCCTGCCACATTGATTCCCATCTCAGCAAGCGCAGCCAGCTTCTGATCAAGCGGCAATTTGTCAAATTCCTCTGCTATTCTCCTCGCCTCCGATCTCTGTTCTTCAGTAGCCTCAGCTTCTTTCCTGGCTTGCTGCTCGGCTTCTTGAAGAACAGGGACGCGGACAGTGACCTCTGCGCCTTGCAATCGAGCCTGGCAGGCCAGCCTCATTCCGGCAGCAAGCTGAGCCTCGCCCAGGTGCTGGCGCTCCGACTCGGTGATCGGCGAAAGCCCATCTCCTCCTTCAAGCACCATCACCTGGCACAGTCCGCATTCACCATTTTGAGGGCAATCGCGTTTGTAATGTATCTCAACGCCGAGCGAAGAGGCCGCGCCGAGCAGCCGGCAATCGCGGGCCACAGCGCCGGATTTGCCTGATGGCTCCCACTTTATATTTACATCCATCTTCAGTCCCCCTTACATCCTTTCCGGGACCTCGATGCCCATAACCGCAAGGCCCGTTGTGAGCTGGCGTCGCACCAGATCAACAATAGAGATTAGCAAAGCGCGCTTCGCTTCATCGGTCTCAGAGATAATACGATAGTTATGGTAGAAGAGGTTGAACTTCTGCGCCAGTTGAAACAGGTACTTTGCTAGATAAGCCGGTTCATAGGCGGACGCAGCCTGCTCGATTACTTCGGTCAGTCGAGATGCCCAATAGGCCAGCGCCCACCATTCATTGCCGTCCGGCCCGGTCAGTAGCTGCTCCAACTTTTGCTCATCGAGCTTCTCAATCAACCCCTCAGTCTCTATCCCGGCCTCTCTCAATTTGCGGAAGATATTATTAGCTCTCACCACCGAATATTGAAGATAGGGCCCGGTCTCGCCTTCGAAGGCAAGGGCCTCTTTAAAATCGAAGGTGATGACCGATGTGCGCGTGTACTTTGACAGGAAATAGCGCAGCGCTCCCACTGCTATTTTGTGGGCAATATCGCGTTGGCGCTCCCGGTTGATGTCCGGGTTGCGCGAGCGCACCTCTTCTAGCGCGCGCTCTTCCAGTTTGTCGATGAGATCATCGGCTTTTACTCCCAGTCCTCGCCGCCCCGACATGCCGATCTGGGCACGCTTCATCTCTTCTTGAGAAAGCTCTATGCCCAGCTCCAGACAACTGGCCGGTGACAGAGTCACCTTTTCATAGCCGAGGTGCGCGCTTCGCTCCACGCGCGGATCGCCGGTACAAGCCAGTATCCCCTGCTTGACTATGTTCTGAGTATAAGCCTGCTCAATGCCGATGACGCTCAGAAAGGCTTGTCCATTGCCGAATTTCGGGCGATTGCCGTCGGAAGCTTCGGCCCTGTCTGAAGTTGTGATCCAGACCGTGTGCCCATCCGGATAGGTGCGCAGCGGCTTGTAATAAAAGTCCAATCCCAGCTTGCCCAGCTTCCAGAGATGATAGGCTATATCTTTCCCGACATAAGTGACGGTTCCATTGGAACGCACAATAACTTTATCAATATCATATTCATCCGAACGTTCGATGTCGGACCGCCCAGCGTCAGGCGTCGGTGGCTCGACAGTACCATTTCCGGACGCTAGCTGCTCGGATTTCATGACCCAGCAGCCTTTATTGCGGCCTTCTGTTTCAAAGACGATTGCGCCGCTCTGTTTGAGGCGCTCGAAGGCAGATGTCCAGAAGTTTAGCCGCAAGATATCGCTCTCGCGCGGCAACAGATCATATTCAATGCCCAGGCGCAGCATGGTATCGAGGTGGCAATTGAGGATGCGCGTTGAAATATATTCTGCCATCTCTGCCGTCTCATTGTCGCCTTCTTCAATTTCATGCAAGGCGCGCGCGCGCAGCTTGAGGTTCTCTTCATTCTCCTGATAGAACTGCCCGACTCGCGCGTAGAGATCCCAGCAGTAGTAATCAAACTTGCCTGAATCCAAAGGATGCTCTCTCTTTATGTCATCGAGAGTCTTGTTTTCAAGGTACTTGAATCCGACTACTACATCGGCCACCTGAACTCCGGTGTTGTCGATATAATTTTGCACCTCGACCTCCTCGCCGCAAGCGCGCAGCAGGCGCACAACTGTATCACCTAGAATTGCGTTGCGCAGGTGGCCGATATGGGCTGCTTTGTTGGGATTGATAGCAGTGTGCTCGACGATAAGCTTGCCCACTCCCCGCTTCCGGCATTCAATTTGGCCAGGTTGCGGTAACAGATCTCTCAGATGACTGGGGCGGTCAAGAAAGATATTCAAAAAGCCTGCGCCTGCTATCTCCACGCGCGAGACGCGGCTCAAGTCCCTCAGCTCTTTAGCCAGACTTTCAGCAATCTGGCGAGGATTATGCTTTGCGCCGGTCCTGGCCTTCAATCGTTTTGCCAGCTCAAAAGCCACCGGGAAAGCCAGATCGCCCAGTTCAGTGCGAGGCGGCACTTCGGCAATCAGATCATCGATCTTTATGTCGTAGAGCTTATTAATAGCCGCCTTCAGGCGCTCCTTGATCTCTCTTTGGATCGATATTGACATAGATTAGCTATTACTTTCGCTCTGTTTGATGATCTCAGCCAAACGCTTCTCTAGCGCAGCAGCATCCGGCATGTCTATTACTTCCAGGCAGAGTTGTTGTAGAACGGCTGCGTCCCGTATGCGCTCGATCTCTGTGGCTACGTCCAGGCCGGGAAATCGCTTGGCTACAAGCATCAGGAGCATCTCTGCGGCTGTTTCTACTTTTCCTTGCTGCAATCCTTGCTGCAATCCCTCCTGCAATCTCTCCTGTAAGCCCTTCTCCCGCCCTTCCTTCATCCCTTCTTCAACTATGAACTTATAGAAACTCGATTCCTTCAACTCCTCTAACGGT
>Ga0209172_10004620_pt1 | contig 18159 bp, 9 predicted proteins | sample LarsenN4metaG_FD_184113 | JGI IMG/M metagenome (GOLD analysis project Ga0209172, IMG submission 184113) | Hot spring sediment bacterial and archeal communities from British Columbia, Canada, to study Microbial Dark Matter (Phase II) - Larsen... ... | reverse complement strand
GAATTCTATTCGTCGGCGCGCCATTTGATATTTGCAACGTGGCACTCTGAATCTGATTGCCTCCTGTTACGGCATCCCACACTGCTGTACGATTGCCCCAGCGATCATACTCAAACCGCCTCTGTGCAGTTACTCCATTTGTAGTTTGCGATGATGTGACCAACCTTCCAAGCAGATCGTAGCTGTAGCTGGCGCTTTCAGTTGTGCCATTGATTGTACCACTGATGCCCATCAATTGTCCGGCATTGCTTGCTGTTGTGCCTGCTCCCATCTGTCCTGCTTGTGCCTGATAGTTATAGCTCATACTCATCAGTGCTCCGCCAAACCACAGTGATGCCTCATGTGAGACTAACTGCATTGTCTGTGAATCGTATACAAAGCTTTCTCTTGAGGCGCCGTAAGATCCTCCTCCATTCTGGGATAGAACCTGCCCTGCTTCATTGTAACTGACTATATGAAGCATAGACCAATACAGATGATTTATATATTTGAGCCGCCCTTTCTCATCGTACTGAATAGAGCCCAAAGGAGTACTTGTTCGCTGGCTTATTGAGTTATAACTATAGTTGCTCGTATACGATTTTCCATTGATCGTGGTTGTCACAGAGGTTAGTTGCCGGTAAGAGTTATAGCCATAGCTCTCCTGAAAACCAGTGCCGACAGTTACTGTTTTCAATAGCCCTGCCCAAATTGAATACTGATTATTCTCATAGGTGTAGCTTACCAGGAGAGTTGCTGCTACTCCTGGCGCATTTGATGTGTTGTAGTTGATCGAAATCAGCCGATTCAGATTGTCATAGCCATAAGTTGTCACTACTCCCCTGGCGTCGGTCTTTGTCGCAATTGCGTTGAAATCTGTGTAGCTGTACTTGCACGTCCAGAGCGTCCCGCTTCCATCATCAATCGTAGCCGTCTGCTCGGGAATTCTCTCATACAGCAGTCGGCCTAATGCATCGTACTTGTAGGCTCGCTTCTGCCCTCCTTGATCAACTTCTATCAGCTTGTCGAGCAGGTTGTATTTGTAAATAGTTTCCTGAGCCAATGCTCCAGCAGCGTCTTGCTCGACTACTTTGACCAGCCTTCCTAGTCCATCCCACTCCCTGCGAGTTTTGCGTCCTACTTGATCAGTGATCTCCAATGTATTTCCGCTGTAAGTATATCTGACTGTGTTCCCATTGGGCAGAGTAATAACTGTCACTCGCCCCAGCACGTCATATTGATAGCTGGTGGCAGGCCCAGGAGTTCCGTATTGCGGATAGGGGTTTGTCCGGCTTATCACTCTTCCCATCACATCATAGCTTATGCTGACTTTTCCCCCGTGGCGGTTCACTGTTTCTATTACTCTTCCCCAGCCGTCATAAACGGCTGAACCGGTGGTCACTGTCATGCCATCATAGTTCAGTGTCGATGAGGTTGAAGATGCGATATAATTGTAGCCCATGTTTGCAGTCGCGCCAGTTGGGAAGAGTGTCTGAGTAAGATTTAGGACTGAATCGTAACTGTAGCTTGAGTTTTGATTCCCTGGCTCAGTTCGGTTTGTCAATAGCGATGTGTTGAAGTCGAATGCGTTAGTAGTCGTTAAAGTACCTCCGGCGCTGCCTTCAGTCACTTGCTCTGGTTTTGACCAGTATTGGGTTTCAGTTGCCGTGACCGTCTTCTCATTGCAACAACTCAGTTGAGCTTTCACCAGATTGCCGAAGATGTCGTATTTGGCAAGCTTGGTGATGGAAGTGTTGGCTGCAATGTCAGTCCAATAAGTCCTGCCCGTCACATTGCCTCGCACTGTGCGGCTTGTGTTGTAGTAAGTCAGGTGACCCGGTGCATTGGAACTGTTCTGATAATCCTGCATCCCTCCCATCGCAGCGTAGTCATCGTAACTGAATGCCGATTTGGCTATCAGCACATCATCTGCATCGTTGGTGTCCTCCAGCGCATCATAAAGCTCACTCTGAGTTACCAGTCGCCGTAGAGTCGGCACAGGTCTCCAGGTATTCGTATCAAAGGTGGCTAACCCTGGATTGGTATATGCTGGATCAGTTTTATAGGTGTAACGAATTCTTCTGCGCACCTGCCAGCTGCCGCTGATTTGATGGCCGTACTCCCGCTTATTGACCACGTTTCCATATTGGTCATAATCGAAATCGACCTTCACTGGCGTCCCTGTATCATCGTATCCCGTCACCGATTGCACTCTTGGTGAGCCTCCTGGATCAGTCGTGTAATTGAGTTCCATTTTCCCATAGGTAGTCCCACCACTTCTAATCTCAGATTGAACCAGCAAGCCATTAGCCACAGAAGTGCTGTCAGTAGAACGTGTCAGTCGAAGCTCGGATAGGTCAGGCCGTATGATGCTGAATGTCTTGGTATGGGCTGCTGTATTTGTAGATGTGGAGTAAGTATAGCTGCTTCCTGGACTCTCTGTTAGCTGATCAAATCTGGGAACATCTGTAAGCACTGTTGATCCTGATGCGGGATAGTTGATTGTGACTTGCCCGCCCTGTGTGCCGATACCGTTTTCAGCATCTGTATATCTCATCAACGTTATACGATTAATAACACCGTACTCTGAGTAGCCAAACTCATAGCCGGTTCCATTGGGGAACCAGAGGCGAGTCAATAGATAAAGAGACCCTGGTGAGGGAGCGCTCTCTACTGTCAAGCCACTGAAAGTGTAATTAAAAGGATGGGTTTGATATCTGAGATTAACAATTATTTGAGACCAGGGATTAGAGCTTGTTCCACCTATAAACGGGCCAGCAATATAACCATTGCCGAATTGTATAACCCGGCCAAGAGTATCAGTTATGTATGAGATGCTCCCTGTCGAGGGGTCATAAGTGATTTGAATATAGTTGCCATTGCTGTCGGTAACCTGAGTAGGTAGTAACCGATTACTGACTGTCTCATACCTGACAGTTGTGCCATCATTGTAGTAGAGTGTGCCGCTACCGATATTTCCATAATAACTGATATTAGAACCATCGATAGTCTGAAGAACAACCCAGCTAGGGGACGAAGGAGTTGTAGCGCCTAAGAAGTGCCGTGTTCCATCGGGCGCAATGTATAAATACTTTGCGCCGATATGCCAGGGATCGACAACTTGGATATCATAGGTAAGGATACGCCCGAAACCGATGGAGAAGCCGGGCGGATTGAAGGAAACAGCATTGCCTCGGCGGGTCCACACGCGACTATTGTAGTAAAGAGTCAGGTTAGCAGCCAGTCCACGACCGCCGAGATTGACAATGGGTATTGCCAATCGGAAGTTGCTGCTTTCGGGAAGAACAGTAACAAGATTAGCTGAGTGAATGGCACGGTTAGGGGGTAAACCGACATGATTGTTTGGGTCGCTCCACATCTCATCATAGATGGGGGGTGGGTTACTTTGAGCATAGGCAGTCGGAATGAGCTTGTCAATTAGCGATGGGAACAGGCTCGCAGATCCGCCGGAGCCGCTTTTGGGCTTAACATTTCCATTCTCATCTAGGTTATCCTGATCTGCTTTCCATTCCTCATCAGTCTGCAACGGACGGCGACCCTTCTTTACCAGAACGTGAGCGATTTCCGTCACTACACCAGCGCGGCAGATGATCTTGGCTTTACCTGGGTTGATAAAAGTGGCGTGGCCCGATTCGTCTATGCGCACTATATCTGTGTCCGAAGACTCCCAACTGAATTTGACCCCTTGAATTGTCTCACCGGAACGGTTCGTCGGCAGTCCAGTGAATGTCACCGTCTGCTCTTGATAGCCGACAAACTTCCTGGGATTGATCTGTATCCGCCACACATGGGCCAATCGGTCTGCCAGCTTCTCCGGTCGAGGCGGAGATGCAGAGGCTTTAAACAGCGATTTGAATATTTGAGACAGATAGCCTATTGAGCCGCTAGCCATAGTGATTGCCTCTGATGCCAGCACAGGTAGATGCTGCAACGACAGCCCGGGATTGGGCCAGATCAACAGGTTCAAGATTAACACCAGACAGACCGGCTTCCTGACTATATGGCGACCAAGCGAGCGGGCAAGGAGACTACCGCTCCCAGAGATCATCCTGACGATGTAGCGCCAAGACAAGAAACGAGAAAAGCGAGTGACAAGACGAGAAAAGCGAGAGTGAGATTGATCCAGATGCATAGGCCCTCCATCGGTTGAAAGAAGATTTGGTTGTTGCCCTACTTACAAATGGCGTAATTTCACTGTCGAACTGTGCAGTCCCTCAAAAAATTTTTGGGAAAAGTGATTTCCCCTGGGACACCGTAGATGAGCAGTTGAATTCTCTCCTGAGAAGGGCCCTGGGAATGCCGCATTCGAGTGTGACGCCCATGCGCCCGTGATAGATCCTCTATAGCCATTTGAGTAAGCGGTTCTGAGATCGTGACGCCCATGCGCCCGTGATAGATCCCCTCAGCCTGAGACACACTTCCAACGGCACATCGAGTATTGCAGTGCTAGAGATTAAACGTCAGTCGTTAATCGTTAGACCGTTGAATGTTAGGCCGGTTACCACAATCCGACTCAATGCCTGTCCGTTAGACTGAGCGTCAGTTTTGCCCCGCCTGCCATAACTTCAATAAAGCGAAATAACTGCCTAATCTGAGATTATGAATTATAGATGGCCCTAAAGGCACACTCTCCTAATTTCCCAGTCAAGCAAAAAATTACGAGTTGTCGTGATTCGTTAGAAATGTCCTCTAACTGGCGGTTTTGGAGTCCATATTTTCACTTCGTCATTATAGACCTTATCTATGAAGCCGACGCTGGTGTCAAGGTGAAAAAAAACACACCTCTCCTGATTGATAGGTTGGGCGCGAGTTGAAAATCTCTCATTAAGTTCACCTTTAGAGGTCATCAGATCGCTTGCTAAAATAGTTCTTTGAAATTACTGTCTCAGGCAACCGCAGTCCGTGTCACAGACACGGCTGCAATCAATCGTCTATTCGAGCATCTCTTCGCCGCAGAGGTTTAATCCGCACTCTGCGGCTGTAAAGAGAGAGGTTGGCCGCTCAATCAAGAATCAGGCCTGCGCAGCCTAAAGCTCTATCGGGGCTCCCCGGCTGCGACAGCGATGGCTGAAACTCAGCCTATTCGATTCTATCACGCAGCAGAATATAGGCTCCTACGGAGCAGCCCCCTCGTGCTACTGCTACTGGAGCTTTTTGTGAGCCACGACGCTCAAGCAAACGATAGTAGAAGCGCCTTAATTGGCCGCGAGCGTTTGATGGCCGAGCAGCCCCGCCTCAATCAGCAGGAAACGTAAGTTGATAATCCAACTTATGATGCTTGATTTCGCCATCGTTCGTGTCACAATAAGTAATAGTTTGTTGTCGTAGATGAAAATCCACTGCACAATAGATCGCCATAGCGCCTCCTTTAAGCAATCTGATGTCCACCTCGTGAGAGTTTATCACTCACGAGGTGGAGGAGGCGTCGGCCGTCTGACATCAAGAAAAAGATTGCGGTCGGTTCCTCTCGCCAAGCGCCCTCAAAACAACTCTATGTTTAAAGCGGTTTTGAGGGCGCAAGAACTACGGGCGGTTTTGAGGGCGTTGCACGCCCGAAGTGTTTGCGCCCGAAGGGAAAATATTTTTCTCAAGGGCTATAGATGGCAAGCAGTCCGTGTGAGAGGCGCTCAGGGGGTATTTTCTGTCGCCCTTTCAGGGCTTGGAGAGTGAATGCCGCATCTACCCAGGGCTCACGCCCTGGGCTACTCTCTGGACGCCCGCTTCGCGGGCTTTGTAAGGAAGCAGGTAAAGAAGAATTGATGTGGCGAATTCAGGGCTACTCTCTGGACGCCCGCTTCGCGGGCTTTGCAAGGAAATTCTTTTCCTTAATCTCTATAGATGGCAAGCAGGCAGGCGGTCGGGGTAATACCGTTGTTGGTGTGAAATCGGATCACGGGGAAGCGGCCCCGGGCACCATAACCCGGGCCTGGAGCAAAATGGGTTCTATTACCAACTCCAAACGGTATCAATCGCCAACTGCGCTACTTGGTCGCCAATCTCGCGCCCGTGATCTCTGTCAACCTTTATAAGCATCTTTTTTTGCCTCCCACAAACGAAATCTCATCCAAGGATGGTCTGCCGGCGCAGTGTATTTCTTCCTCTCTGATCCTTTCACTAGGGGGGCTCTTCAGCAGTAGGTCTCTCTACCAGCCGGTGGTACCTGATCTCTTGATCACGATAGATGAATAGATGTTTTTGCGATCGGTCTGTAGCGCCACTCTTTTACCATATCTCTCTATCCGGCGCCACAATAGTTTCATTGCTGCAGCGGTAGTCTCTTCTTCCTCTTAACGGGCATAACCTTTGCAAGATGAAATACGCTCCTTCAATATCGCTCGGTCTAGCAGGAAGTGTGTCATGAAGTTGAGCAGAGACAACCTGGTAGCCTGTTTATTGCTAGCTCTTGCAGTGATCCTCTGCGAGTATCGGGCAGGATTCTCACAAAGCACTTCGACCGTGCCTTCGTCCCAAAATAATACAATCGGTCAATCTCCCGGCCAAAATCCTAATAATCTTTCCACCGATTTAACTCCAAAAGAGAAGCTCAAGTATGGGCTTGAACGCGCCTTTCTCAGTCCGGGAGGATATGCGTTCACAGGAGTGAGCACAGTCATTACTCAGTTCAGAGAGGAGGATCAGCCTCATAAGGACGCTGGAGACAAACTGGCTGATGGCCTTTCTCGATGCGCTATTAAATTTGGCACGCGCACTACTCGCTCGTTGCTCACTTCCGGAGTCTACCCGATCATCTTTAATGAAGACCCGCGCTATAAGCCTTCTCATAAACAAGATTTCCGCTCACGCCTGCTGTATGCGGCGAGCCGCGTCTTTGTAACCGAAGATAGAAGCGGTGGCTTGCAACCTAATATCTCTCGCCTCGGTGGGGCCCTTACTGCCAGCGCGCTGGCTAATATCTGGGAGCGAAGCACACCCGGACATGACCGAATTGGCGTCGGCCCACATTTCGCCGCTTTGGCATCACTGTGGGATTCGATGTAGTACAGTTCGTTGTACTAAAAGAATTCGCTCCCGACATCAAGAAGAAGTTGCTCAGGAGATAGAGATAATGGCAGCGCAGTGCCCTTCAAAGAAGAGTGAAAAGCTCAAGATAACTCATCTGTTGCGCCCCCATTGGAAATCTCTAAGCCTCGCTCTTGTTGCAGTGGTGATTGTAGGGGTAACAGACTTGCTGGAGCCATGGCCTTTGAAGATCGTCTTTGATTATGTAATTGAGTCAAAGCCGATGCCTGAGTGGCTGGCCGATCTCATAAATCAAATATTCGGTCAGGACAAGCTTGCCATCTTGAGCTTCGCCGCGATTGCGGTAATCGCAATCGCGATAGTTGGAGCAATCAGTTCTTATGCGGAAAAATATCTTACTACCAGCGTTGGCCAATGGGTCGTACATGACCTGAGGCAAATGCTCTATCATCATATACAACGTTTATCGCTGGCCTATCACGATCAGAAGAGAACAGGGGACCTCACCAGCAGAGTCACCAGCGATATTGAAGCAATTCAAAATCTAATAACATCAGCATTGCTTGGCTCGTTGATTAATATCCTCACGCTGGTTGGCATGATCGGCGTGATGTTCTATCTTAACTGGCAATTCACATTGATTGCGCTTTCGGTTGCTCCGGCGCTCTTCCTGGTAGTCTACAGTTTTACTCATCGCATCAAGAAAGCCTCGCGCGCTGTCAGGAAGAAAGAGAGCGAGATTGTTTCAGTAGTGCAAGAAGTCTTCTCGTCCATGCGCGTTGTCAAAGCGTTTGCCAGAGAAGATTACGAACTTCGCCGGTTTGAGCAAGAGAGCCTTGAAAGTGTTGAGATTGCTCTGCGCGCCCGCAGTATCAAGGCCAAGCTTTCGCCAGTCGTAGAGGTCATTGTCGCCGCAGGGACCTCACTCGTCCTGTGGTATGGCGCTCGGCTGGTAATTACAGGCCAAATCACGCCAGGCGTGTTGATAGTATTTTTCCTATATCTCACCCGAATGTACAAGCCCATGCGCGAGCTATCGAAGATGACTGATACCTTTTCCCGAGCCGCCGTCGGGTTTGAGCGCATACGAGAAGTGCTGGAAACAGAACGACAGGTGCGCGATCTGCCGCGAGCGCGCAATGCTCCCAGATTCAAAGGCAAGATAGAATTTTCCCATGTCTATTTCGGCTACACTGAAGAGCAGTTGGTACTGAAAGACATAAATTTCACGATCCAGCCGGGGCAGGTCGCTGCGTTCGTAGGCCCCACCGGCGCAGGCAAGAGCACTATCATCAGTCTCATCCCCCGCTTTTATGATCCGCTTTCAGGCCAGGTGAAGATTGACGGCAGCGACGTGCGTAGCTTCAAGCAGAGATCGCTTCGCCAGCGGATCAGTTTTGTTCTGCAAGAGACTCTGCTGTTCCGCGCCACTATCTGGCAAAACATAGCCTACGGCAAACCGGAAGCTACTCGCGACGAAATTATCCGCGCAGCCAGGCTTGCCAATGCGCATGAATTTATTGAAGAGTTGCCGGAAGGATATGACACAATGGTTGGCGAACGCGGAGTGACACTCTCTGGCGGGCAGCGCCAGCGAATAGCCATAGCGCGAGCAATCATACGCGACGCGCCGATTCTGATTCTCGATGAGCCTACTTCAGGGCTTGATGCTGCGTCAGAAGAGCTTGTCTTTGAAGCTCTCAATCGTTTGATGGAAGGCAAAACTTCTATTATCATCGCACACCGCCTGGCGACTATCAGGCGGGCCGATGTCATATTTGTTTTGAAGGATGGCATTATAGTTGAACGAGGGGCCCACCAGGAGTTGCTTGCTCGTGGGGGGCTCTATTCGGAGCTTTATCAAATCCAATTTAGAAAAGAAGAGGAGGAAGCGTTAGAATCATTGGTCCATTGAGATCCAGTTCCGTAATTGATCAACGAGCCATCGCATCAAAGGTTGTTCAACTCTTTTATTCTCTCTCTCTCACCTTTCTGCTGAAAGCGTTCACCTGCTGACGCGAATACCCGGCGGCGCGAAATGCATCGGCAATCTGTTTATCTGAAAGTTGCGCAAGCAGCCGACCAATCCACTTTGCGTGAGCGCGCGGAATATTATTACCTATCTACTCCATTCGAGCATGCTCCTGATAATAAAGAACGTTAACTATGAGAAAAAAGATTGGGCGGGTGTGTAGAGCGAAATCTAGATAATGTGATCCAATTCTCTCGATGAATTTCGATTTGATATAGTCCTCAAGGTCCCCCTTCGACCGGCCATATTCATTGCCTGTTTTGCCAAAGGTAGAGCCGAGATCGCTGACAACATAGCGATACTCAACCCCTCGCACTTCATAGATGCTGTTGTTTCTCTCCAGCAGGTCCCAATTGTTCATGAGAGCCATCATGACCTTTAACCCACTTAGCTCTCTTGTGCCGACAAAGGGATTATCAAACCAGCTCCAATTTCCAATCTTCTTCTCGCCTTTGATATTGCGCTCCAATCTCGCACCGAGAACTACACCATTAGCAGAGATTAGTTCCCGACCGCGGCTGAGCTTCTTCATAATTCTCAACGCGCAATTTGGACAGGTAATATACTTCATCGGCAAAATATCCCACTGCCCACAACAACCTTGTAGCCGCCGTCTCAGGCTGAGCCTCCTGGCCGATCTTGACTTTCCATTCCACACCGGTTTCATCTTTGATCTTGAATTTGGGCTGTGTCCCGTCTTTATCCTCTTCAATGAACTTAAACTTGCCCCTGGGCAGGTGCTTCTTCCCTGCTGGACCAAAGAACAGGTCACGCGCAGAAATGTTCCCTGGCTCACGCCACAGCACCGCCAGCAGATCGGCGCTAGCTACCTTCTTCACTTTAACGCCTCTATCCGATTTTTGATCTGGAATGGAGAAAGAAAGGTTAAGAGCAGCAATGATGAGTATCAAAGCTTCGCGATTGGTTACATACATACCTTATCCTTTGCACAACCTACAATCTCCAGGGAGAGCCTTCAAAGAAACAATGAGCAAAGGCCATGCCAGGCCAGATTCATAGAGGGGTCTTTCAGACGGCCTCAGGCGACGCGAGAGAAATAATGAAAAGCCTGGGAGCGCCTCTCATCCTTGAGAGGCCCGCCTTGCCAGGTAGTGCAAGGCTGAGCAGGCAAGGCAGCGCCACCCTCTCTCGTCGAGGCGCTCCCGGAGCATTTTCTGAGGAGTTTCAAAGCAATTAGGGCTTGTTATTGTAGCGAAAGCGCACATCTAATGAATGCTGCTCAGTCGCAGTTGCTAAGTGAATTGATGCTGATATAGATAGCCGCATTGCCGGGCTGTTGGCGCAATGCAGTCGCGAACGAACCCTGCCGCGCTCTCTCAGGCTGCGCGGCGGGCGGGCGCTTTGCCAGTGTTCAAAATCTCGACTGCTCGTTTGAGCTGTATGTCTTCTGCCGGTTGAGAAGGGGCTACTTGCTTCTGCTGTTTCTGCGGATCATCTTCATCCTCTTCCTGGACTGCATCGGGGGGTACAAGCTCGGCGGCATCTCCGGGCTTGACTTCTACGGTTGGGGTAACGCCGCCATCCATAAATGGTTTGCCTGAAGCAGAAGCGTACTTAACAGTCGTCAGCAGAAGGCCGCTGCCATCCTTGAGATTGAATAACTGCTGCTGCGATCCGGCGCCGAAAGTGCGCACGCCAACCACTTCGCCGCGCTTATTCTCCACGACAGCAGAGGCAATGGCTTCGGCAGGACCGGCTGTATTGTAATTGATAAGCACTACCAGCTCATTGTCGAATGCGAATCTTTCCGGCCTGGCCTGGAGGACAGAGAGTTCTTTCCCTTCACGGCCAACAGTCTTGGCAATCACACCGGATTTAATAAAGAGATTGGCTACTGCGACCGCCTCTTCAAGCTCGCCGCCAGCAGTGGCGCGAAGGTCGAGGATGAACTTCTGTGCGCCTCTATTCTTGAGCTGCGTTAGCTGGTCTTTGATCTCATTTGCTTTGCCTGCGGCCAGGCTTGTGACTTTGACATAGCCGATGCCGGGCTCCTGAGCGCGGCTTTCGATTGCAGGTTGAGTGAGCACTGCTCGCTTGACTTTCAGCTTGTGCGGTTTATTGCCGCGGAAGATCGATAGCTCAACCTCTGTGCCAATGGGCCCGTTGAGAAGGCTGTAAGCATTGTAGAGGCTGATGTCGCGCGAGGGGGTCTTGCCTATGTACTCGATGAAATCGCCGGGCTGAAATCCGGCTGCCTCTGCCGGAGAACCTTTCAGCACCGAGACCACAAATGCAAACCCGCCCATTTTGGAGAGTACCAGGCCTGTCTCGCCCAGCCCGTTCTTTCCTGCATTGTGCTGGCGCACTTGCTCAGGCAGCAGATATGCGCTGTAAGGATCGAGGCCCTCAGCCAGCCCGTGCAGCGCCCCTATGCGGACCTTCTCAAGGTCAGGCTCATCGACATAATCGCGCACAATGTGCCGGAGCACATCGTCGAAGATATGAAGTTGCGCCCAGGGATTATCTTTGGCAGTGGCTTCGTGAGAGAGAAAACCGCCTACGACAGCATAGAAAATAATTGCCATCGAGAGCACTACAACAGCTAATTTCCCTTTTGCTGACATCATTACTCCTTGAAAACTTCTCATTGAATTCAAGACCGGCCAGGCCCTGAAGAAATCAACCTAAATATACACTAGCAACCCAGGCGCTGCCAAATCTTTATTTTGGATCGCTTCATTAAGTTTCGCCTCCTTCGCAGGAAGCGGATGAACACCTACTAAGCCCGTTCTGAATTGTTGTCGATAACAGTGCTAAGCGCAATTGCGCCACACAGACTCGGCCGGCGGTTCAACGACACAGGCTAAGCAATTGCAGCGCGCAGAGTAGCGGGAAGGCTCAGGAGGCAGTGTAGGAGGATCGATTGTTAAAGGAATGGCTGGAAAGGCGCATCTTCAAACGAGTGCCGTTTGAAGCTAAGGTCAGACTCGGCTACATGCGAGTTGCCAATGAACACGACGCTAAGATCACAAATATAAGCATGCGCGGAGCATTTATCAGCACCGAGAAGATAATCCCGCCCGGTTCTATTATCTCTCTATACATTGAATCCCCACGAATCGGCGGCGCAATCATTGCTACCGGCAGAGTGGTGCGTTGCGAAGTGGGTCAGGGAGTAGGAGTAGAATTCATAGAGATGAGCCCCAATAGCGCCGCCTGCATAGACCGGATCGTCCGCGAATACGATCCCCCATCGCAAAGATTGCTTACCGATTAAAACGTCCGACGTCGCCGCGTTCTACGTCCGACGTCGGACGTAGAACGTTTTAAGGATTCACAGCTATAGTCCTGGCCGCTGAAGTTGCCCCACCAGGATTGCGGATCTGAACTGTGATCGAAGTCAGACCAGCAGTAAAGAATGTGTTGGGAATATTCACACGGATATTTTGTATCCCGCCGCTGCTGTTGAAGCTCGACGGTGTGAAGACGAACTCAGAGCCAGTTCCGTTTTTCTTCAGAACAATCCTCAACCCGCCGTTCAAATTATGAGCTTTAGTAGCGACAATGTTTATGTTCAAGCCGCTCTGCGCCCCTACATTGAAGTTTACGCTGTCGGGCGAGAGCGACCTGAACTCAGGCGTGCCCTCTACTACGCTATATGCAAATGGGGCCGAATCTTTCGGTCCACCGTCCCCCTGATTACGCACTTTGATCGAATGCTGGCCCGGAACGGTGAAGAGATGAGCTTCAAGCACAGCGCTGGCTGTATTGTGATCGACAAAGCCTGTCCCGCCCAGAAAGATGTCGTCAAACAAGACATTGAGTATCGAAGAATAGCTGTTGTCATTGCCTATAGTAGTTATGGTTAATGTCTGCGGGCCATCGCCGGCGATTACCGACGCAGGCGAAACGGCGCCTATAGTGGGTATGGGAACCTGAATGCGTATGTTCCCCGGCTCGCAAGTGTTGCTGCCCTGCACTACGGTTATCTTGGCATTGCTGCTCGGCGGGGTCAGCGTTGCTCCATCAATAGCGACGGTCAAACTGTTCAGCGAGACAGTAGGTATAAAAGTCTTCGATACCCCGCTCGTCAAGTTGGTAAGCGTGACGCGAGCATTGCTGTTGAACCCGCTTCCGCTGATCGTCAGCGTAGCCGGGGCATTGGCTATCACCGTCGCCGGACTGAAGCCGGTGCAGAAGAATGGGGCCCCTGAATCAACCCTCACGCGCAGCGTCCCCGGGCTGCAACTGCTGCCTCCCTGAACGACCGTTACTGTCAGGCTGGCGCCATCGGGCACATTCAACACGGCTGCTGCAATAGTGGCGTTCAAGGTCGTTTGATTAACAAAGCTGGTTGTGATTCCAGCAGCAGAGCCATTGATCTGGACCACAGCCGTGCTGTTGAATCCGGTCCCGGTGATGCTGATCGTAGCATCAGAATTGGCTACTACCTCCTGCGGACTGAGCCCGGTGCAGGAGAAGGGGGCCCCTGAGCTTGTAACCACTCGGAAAGAGCCCGGGCTGCAACTCCTGCTGCCCTGTGTGACCGTCACCGCGAAGCCGGTGCCGGAGGGCACATTCAATGTAGCGGCATCGATAGAAACGGTCAGGCTCGTCGGCGCAACAGTCGGAATGAGCGTGACGGTGGCCCCACTGCTGGAATTGGTAATCACAACTCTGGCATCGCTGGTGAACCCGCTGCCGGTGATCGTGATTGTGGCAGCATTGTTAGCCGGCAGCTCTTGCGGGCTGAGACCTGTACAGACGAGCGGCGCAGCAGGGATAATGCGGAAATTCCCGGCGCTCCTTCCCTTGAGCTTGTTACCCTGAGCGTCAGTTGCGCTCACCTGGATCTTTCCTGTATCTGTCTGCAAGTCGGCGGGAAGTTGCCAGATGAATTCGCGCACATCTCCCAGCAGCTTCTTCACAATCGCTATTGGGAAAGTGGCGCCTCCGTCGGTAGAGAGTTTGATCGTCTGTTTCACCGGCGTGAATGAGGCCGGCACCCTCCACGTTATCTTGAAATCCGATCCTCCTTGAATCGTCTCGGCGCCGGTTGGGGATGAGACTATTACATTGGTCACCCGGCTGAAGACGACGTATGCCGCGCCGGCGGCAGCGCGTCCCCCGGTCGAAGTGTTAGAGCGCGGGGCCCCCAGAACCAGATCGGCTCCGCCATCATCATTGACATCTCCTATGTGGACCGAAGATCCGAATTGCTCTCCGCCTGCCGGGCCGAAGATAGTGACTTCAGCAGGCGTATTGGCAAGCTCGCGTCTGATGGAAAGATCTGCGCCGCCGAAGATCACATAAGCTTCGCCCGCTCCGCTGCGACTGTTGCCGGGGCCCTTTCCATCGGGCGCGCCGACAACAATATCGGCCACATTGTCTTCGTTGAAATCTGCCGCCGCAATTGAAGCTCCGAACCTATCTCCGGCATCAACGCCGATTATGCTTGCATCGGCTGGTTGCGCCGATAGATCGCGGGCGCCGGCGAGATTGATATTGCCGGAGATGATGATCACAGAACCAGGGGCGCCGGCTCCGCCATCGGGCGCTCCAATAATAATGTCTGCTATTCCATTGCCGTTGACGTCCGCCGCAGCCAGCGATTTGCCGAGCAGATCGTTTGCCCTCTCTCCGATAATTGTCACATCGGCCGATTGGGATGCCAGGTTGAGCAGTCCCCCTAGATTCCTCTTGCCGAAGATGACATAAACCTTTCCCGGATCGGTTCTCCCCGGCGCATCCGCCTGTGGGGCCCCGGCGATGATGTCGTCAATTCCATCGGCATTGACATCTGCGCTGGCTACCGAGGCGCCTAATGCTTCGCCGAGGGCAGCGGAGAGCAGGGTGAAGTTGGCGCTGCGCCCGCGCATATCAATGCTGCCTCGCAGTCCGCTTCCGCCGAAAAAGACAAGGACTTTGCTTGAGTCCGAGGCCCCCGCCGGAGAGCCTATGATCACGTCTTTGACGCCATCGCCGTTGACATCGCCTACAGCCAGGGACGATCCGAAGAGGCCCCTCAGCGGGCCCCCGAATATGTTCACGTCTGCGTTGGTTCCGGCTAAATCTCGCGTTCCTCTCAGATTCGGCCCCCCGAAATAGATTCGCACTTCGCCCACATCAAACGTCTGGCCCGACAGCGCGCTGCTGGTGGGAGCGCCTAAGATGAGATCGCCAATACCGTCGCCATTGACGTCCCCTACAGCGATGGCTAATCCCAGTTGGCTCCCGGCTGCTCCGAATACGGTTAGATCAGGCTGCTGGCCGGCCAGGTCGCGGACGCCTGAAAGGTTGGCGTTGCCGAAGAAGACGCGCACCTCGCCCGCGGCAGAGCGATTGTTATTCGGGCCCCTGCCCGCGCGGGCCCCCAGAATCAGATCGCTTACACGGTCGCCGTTGATGTCCCCGGTGAAAACAGCTTGCCCCAACTCGTCCTGCGCATCCGCGCCAACGACGGCCAGGTTCGCCGGTTGGCTCGCCAGATCCTGAGTGCTGCTCGGCTGAACTGTTTGCAGTCGGGTAAATCTGAACGGTTCAGAGCGCACATTGGTCAATCGGTTGAGCACGGTGATGCGCACCTGAGTGTTGACGGGCAGCGCCTGAAATAGTTGCTGTCCTGCCGCGTCTATTCGCGTAGATGTGCCGTCCGGCAGATTGAATGGCAGAGGGAACCTCATTGAGCCGACAACTGCGCCGTTGATCTCGACCACAGCGTTGTCGGTCAGAAAGCCGCTGCCGCTAACTCTCAATCGCGGCGTGGCGCCGGCGACGAACTCAACCGAGCTGATTCGCGGGATGGGGGAGATAGTGAAACTCGGACTTATTGTGTCGGCCCGCTCGCCTTTCATATTGCGGGCAACTATCAGCACTCGCGCGTTCCTGGCGGCCAGCCCCGATGGAACGTCCCAGACGAATTCTTGAATATTGTCGGGCACAATAGCGATGGTAGTGGAGAATGATTCTCCGTCATTTACCGAGAGTTGAAGCCGGTGAAAGACGGCGCCGAACTCCGGCGCGGTTCTCCATCTGAGCGTGAATGGGGCGCCTGCTTCAACCAGCTCGCCGCCCGCCGGAGATATAACATCGATGCTGAAGAAGCGCCCGCCAAACAGGACGTAAGTTGCGCCTGATGATGCTCTTGTTCCATCCGGGCCGGCAAATAGCGGCGCGCCGACGATCACATCGGCTACCGCATCTCTATTTACGTCTCCTACGGCGATGGAACTGCCCAGCGCGCCCGGCGCGCTTCCTATAATCGTCACATCTGCCGGATCGATGCTCAGATCGCGCAGTTCGGGCAGAGATTGGCTGCCGAAGATTATAAATACCTTGCCGGTATTTTCCGCCCGGCCCCTATCAGGATCTGCCGCGCCCGGCGCCCCCAGAACGATGTCTGCAACCGCATCTCCGTTGACATCGCCGGCGGCGACTGAAACACCCTGTTTGAACTCATCGGCAGCCGGGACGATTGCGAAGTCGGCGTGATTTCTCGCCAGATCGAGCGTGCCGGAAAGCGTCTTGGCGCCGAATACTACGACATTATTTGCCAGTATATCGGGTATGCTATCGGCGTTCACATCAGCAGAGACGACGGAAGAGCCCAGCCGGTCGCCGCCGCGGGCGCCGATGATGATAAAATCAGGGGGTCGGGAACCCAGATCCTGTAGCGCGGGAAACATCTGTCTGCCGAAGATTACCGCCACCTGGCCGCTCTGAGCGCCGGTCGCTCCTGGCCTGTTGAAGAGAGGTCTACCGGCGATAATGTCATCAAGTCCATCTCTGTTTATGTCGGCAATGGCGAGGCTGCTCCCCAATCCATCGTCTATTAGATTGCTTGAGATTGTCACATCAGGAGCGGCATTGCGCAGGTCGATTGTGCCTGCCAGAGTGGGGCCGCCGAAGAATATCAGCAGTTTGCTGTTAGGGCTCACCGCGCTTGACAGCGGCGCAGAGACGATAAGGTCTTTTACTCTATCTCCGTTGACATCGCCTACGGCTACGGCGGAGCCAAGTCCGGGGGTGCTGTCCGAGCCGAAGATATTTATATTGGCCGATTGGGTAGCGAGGTCCCGTTCGCCCACCAGATCAGGGCCCCCGAAGAAGACTCTGACCTCACCGGCCAGCGTCTGGCCGGAGGGGCCCACTCTTCCGGCAGCGCCTATTATGAGGTCGGCTACCGAATCGCCATTCAGATCGGCAACGGCGATAGATTGCCCGAGCTGGCTTCCGGCTCTCCCGTAAATGGTGAGGTCGGTTGGAAGGCCGGCCAGATCGCGTGTGCCCCCAAGCCTTGTGTTTCCCAGGATGACTCTCACTTCGCCTGCGCCCGGCCGGTTGTTATCAGGGCCTGCGCCCCCGATAGGAGAAGCGCCGGGGGTATTGGGGCCCCACACTCCAACAATCATATCCGCTATTCCATCTCCATTGATGTCGCCTGTGGCGACCGTGCGGCCGAGATTGTCTCCGCTGTCAGCGCCAAAGACGGTTACATCAGCGAGCTGGCGCGCCAGGTCGCGCACAATACTCTGGCTCTGGCTGGTCACCGGCGGCAATAACCAGCTCGCCGAGATGACTATTGCTAACACAACGGTAACAGATGGAATGATGGCTCTCTTCATTAAGCATTTCCCTCCAATAAGTAATATCGAATCAAGGGCATTATAAGATAAGCATTAAAAGGGTTGAATCGGTTTCGGTTGCCAGAGGTGCAGAGGACATAGAGAAGAATAGATTAAAGATCTGTTTTGAGGTTTTGTAGAGATTTGGTCAGGCGCGAGGCATAGCCTCCTGGCGGCGCAGCCGCGAGCGAATCTCCAGCGCCCCTCGGCGAGTCGGAGACTCGCCGCACATCGAAGCGGCTATAGCCGCAGTCCTTATTGCTCAAGCTAAATCGAATCGCAAACTGCTTTAAGATCGTTTTGAGGGCGCTTGGCGCCCGAGCCTGCTATAGCATTCAAGAAAAATACTTTTCCGTTCGGGCGCGAGAGCGCCCGCAAAACAGTTTTAAATCTATCTGTTTTGAGGGCGCTTGGCGCCCGAGCCTGCTATGCTTTCAAATCTAATCTGTTTTGAGGGCGCTTGGCGCCCGAGCCTGCTATGCTTTCAAATCTAATCTGTTTTGAGGGCGCTTGGCGCCCGAGCCTGCTATAGCATTCAAGAAAAATCTTTTCCGTTCGGGC
>Ga0209172_10004619_pt1 | contig 18162 bp, 19 predicted proteins | sample LarsenN4metaG_FD_184113 | JGI IMG/M metagenome (GOLD analysis project Ga0209172, IMG submission 184113) | Hot spring sediment bacterial and archeal communities from British Columbia, Canada, to study Microbial Dark Matter (Phase II) - Larsen... ... | reverse complement strand
GAAGACGCCGTTGTCGGGCCCGATGAAGAAATGCCGGTCGCCGCTGACGAGAATGGGCCGGCGCTGCGAGCCCACGCCCGGGTCCACCACCACCAGGTGCACCGTGCGCAGCGGGAACCAGCGGTAGCTCTGGGCGATGGTGAAGGCGGCGTCGAGGATGTCATAGGGCAGAACGTTGTGGCAGAGGTCAATGACTTCCGTGTCGGGGCAGACGTCGAGGATCACGCCTTTCATGGCCCCGACGTAGTAATCCTGCTCGCCGAAATCGGTGGTCAGCGTGACGATGGGTCGCGCCATGGCTCAAGCCCCGACAGCGCCGGGGCAGGAAACACCCCTTGGAGTTGAAGACGAAACGCTCGGAAACTACGTCAACTGGGCGGCTTTGTCAACCGCGCCGCTTCACTTCTTCGGGGCTTCCGGCAGGGTTTCGTCGGGACGGTAGTGGTGCAGGCCGCGGATGACCTTGCCCTCGGGATTCTTCTTCAGCAGGTAGACGTACGGCCGCGGCCGCGCGGCCTGCTCTTCCTTGACCACCTCGTAGAACTGGTCCTCGTAGGCCACCGTCATCAGCCGGTCCCAGTTGGGCTTGGGGCGGCAACTGGCGATGCGCAGGTCGTACTGCCGGCCGTCGCCCCGCTCGACCGTGTCCACCACCGGCGGCCCCAGCGCCCGCTCCGCGCGCCGCTGCTCCAGCCGCTCCTGGGCCCAGGCCACTAGGTGGAGCGGCAAGCTGGGGAGGATTTGCTCGGTGAAGGCGGCGCCGGCCAGCCGCACCGCGCCCTCCAGGGCGAAGTAGACGAGCAGCAGCGTGAGCGGCTGAAAGACGTATTCCAGCGTGGTGACGACCCCCATGCCCATCTGCACGCCGCGGCTGGCCAGCGCCTCGTCGGCGCCGGCCCCGATCACCTGCCCGCCCATTCCCGCCACCCGTTGCTGGAAGAAGATGAGGTAGCGGAGGATGAATACCACGAAGCAACCCAGCCCCTGCACGAGCCCGGACACGAAACTGGCCCGGAGAAAATCCAGCGTGGAGGCCGGCTCCCACCAGCGCCGGTAGCGCTCGGGCAGGAGCGAGAGAAAGATGCCGGCGAGAAAGTTGGCCATGGCTGCGAGCGGGCGCGGCGGATGGGGCGGGCCGCGTTCCGGTTCCGTCCTGCTTACCAGACACCTGGCGGCGAGTCAAAGCTTTTGCGAGCGCCGCTTGCGCGCCTGCCGGAATCGCGCTAAGCTGCTCCGCCTCACTTCATCCAGGAGGAAACCCATGCCCAAGGGAAAAAAGCCGACGCCCGCCCAGGTGGACTTGTTGCTGCGCCTGTATGAGCTGCGCCGCGAGACCAAGCTGCGCGCCGCCCGCGACTGGTTCGCCAAGAACTTCTTCGTCGAGAAGCCGGAAGACATCGAGCGGGTCGCCCCCATGGGCAGCGAAGAGAACGCCTACTTCCGCATGGTGGTCACCTACTGGGAGATGGTCTCGGCCCTGCTCGGCTACGGCCTGCTGCACGAGGACTTTTTCTTCGAGACCACGGGCGAGCAGTACATGGTCTGGGTGCGCATCGAGCCGGTGCTGGGCGCCTGGCGGAAGCAGTTCAGCGACGCGAAGATGCTGGGGAACCTGGAAGAAGCGGCGCGCCGCTACGAGAAGTGGCGCGAGCGCCGCGCCCCGGGCAGCGTCAAGCGGATGCGGGAAATGCTCGCCGCTATGGCCACCCAGCGCCGCTAGAGTTGAAGGAGGTTCCATGCCGCACGTGCAGATTACCTGGGTCGAGGGGCGCAGCGCGGAGCAGAAGCGCAAGATCGCCGAGCGCGTCACCCAGGCGCTGGTCGAAGACGGCCGCGCCCAGCGCGAAAACATCCACGTGGCCTTCCTGGACCTCCCCGCCACCGACTACGCCGAGGCCGGCGTGACCGTGGCCGACCAGAAGCGCTCGCCCTGAAGGCCGCGTAGTGGGGCAGTTCTTGTAGCGGCGGTCTGTGACCGCCGACCCAAGGATTGCCACAACTTGCGGCGCTCATAGAGCGCCGCTACAGCAATCTGACCCACTACCGAACGCCGAGGGGGTTGACGTTTCGGAGGACGCTCGGGTAGACTATGCTTTCTTCTTTGCTTTCCCTGCCGGGTGGATGCGACCGGCGGCGGTGGCCCTCCCCAGGTGGACGCCGAGAGGAAATCAAGCGCGGGTGCGCCGGCTGCCGGGAACTCCCGGAGCGCCCAAGTGGATGCTGCTGATGTGGCTGCTCTTCCCGAAAAAATCCACCCAGCAAGGAGCGCGAAGCTAGCTATGTTCGGTGTCTATGTATTTGCCGGGTTGGTCGTGGCGGGCGTCCTGATTGGAGTGTGGCGCACGCGCCGGGCCAACCAGGAAATGCCCAACCCCTTCCAGCGCCGTCCCCGCTAACGGGGCTACGGCTCCAAGCCTCCGCGCGGCTGCCCCGCAAGGGGCGGCCGCGCTCTTTTTTTCGCGGCCAGAATCCCCCGGCAACTCCTGACCGCCCCCGCATGCAGCGGGGCAGGCTTCGTGCTATCTTTCGGGGTGTGCGACGCCTGACGCGTTGGCTGGGAGTGCTGGCGGTGGTGGTCCTGGCGGGCCTGCCCGGCCGGCCCCAGGGCGAACCCTTCGGGCTGCGCCTTCAGGGGGAACCCCCCAGGCAACCCCCGGAGGAGATCGTCCGGCACTTCGCCGCCAAGGAAGACGAGTACGCCCGCGCCCACGGCCTCTACCGCTACCAACTCACCATCAGGGTTCAGGAACTGGACGAGGACGGCCAGGTGGCGGGGGAGTTCGAGCAGGTGTCCGAGGTCGGCTTCGACTCGAGCGGCCGCCGCCGCGCCACCCTCGTGCAAAACCCCCGCACCGACCTCTCCAAGTTTGGCCTGACCCGCGTCGAGCTCGACGACCTCGACTTTATCCCGCTCTTCATCCTGTCGCCGGCGCAGATTCCCGACTACGACGTCAACTACCTGACCCGCGAGCGCGTGGACGAGGTGGATACCTACTTGTTCAGAGTGGAGCCGAACCGGCCGGTCCGGCCCGGGGAGCGCTTCTTCGAGGGGATCGTCTGGGTGGACGCCGACAAGCTCGACATTGTCCGCGTCCACGGCCGCAGCCTGCCGGCGCGCAGCGGCGGCGCCTTTCGGGGGTACTTCCAGCGCGTCGAGGTCTTCCGCGAGCCGGTGGACGAATTCCTCTTTCCCACTTACGTGCGCGCCGACGACGTGCTCTCGGTGCGCGACCACCCGCTCAAGCTCCGCCTGATCGTCCGCTTCTCCAACCACCAGCGCGCGCGCGCGCCCGCGCCGGCGCCGAAATAGGAGCCCCCCGCCCGGCGCGCGCGTCCGCCCGCACGGCGCAGCTTGACACCACCCGCTCTTTGGCCGAAGATGCGCGCACAGTCGGTTCGTCGCACTGGAAAGTCGGGCCGAGAGGCCGCGGAGGGAGCCCGGCGGTGTTTTGTCCGCGCTGCGGCACGCAGAACGACGACAACAACTACAAGTGCATCAAGTGTCAGGAAATTCTTCATCCGGCGCCGACCAAAGTGGTCGTCCAGACCGATGACTTGGCGGGGCTCATCCCCTACAAGAATTCCCCCGCGCTTATCGCCTACTACCTGGGCGTCTTTTCCCTCATTCCGCTGATTGGAGTCTTGCTGGGCATCCCGGCCTTCTTTCTCGGCTTGAAAGGGCTGCGAGTCGCCCGCGAGCATCCGGAAGCCCGCGGCAAGGCCCACGCCTGGGTGGGCATCCTGGCGGGCGGCTTCTTCGGTTTCCTGTACCTGGGGCTCATCGTCTGGTGGATTGTGGCCGTGGCGGTTGAGTAGGGAGGCGCGCCGATGTATTGCACCAAGTGCGGGGCCGAGAACGCCGAAAACGCGTGGAAGTGCGTGCAGTGCGGCCACGAGTTGAGGCCGGCGGCCACCGCCGCCCCCCAGCCGGTTCGAATCCCGAACTACCTCGTGCACGCCATCCTCTGTACGCTCTTTTGTTGTCTGCCGCTCGGCATCGTGGCCATCGTCTACGCCGCCCAGGTGAACAGCAAGGTCGCGGCCGGGGACCTCGCCGGGGCCCAGGCGGCTTCCGATAAGGCCAAGACGTTTTCCTGGTGGTCGTTTGGACTCGGGCTGGTCGTCATTGTGGCCTATGTCGCGCTGATGATGCTGGGCGCGATTGCGGACAAGTAGGCCATGGGAGCGGGACTGCTGGCGCCGGCGGGGCTCGCCGGGGAAAGCGAGCGGCGGCAATCGCTGGCGCTGCTCGCCGCCGGGAGCGTCGCCCTGGCGGTGCTGTACCTCTTCGACCCGGCGACGTCGGGAATCTATCCCGGCTGCCCGTTCCGCGCCCTGACCGGCTGGCTCTGCCCGGGCTGTGGGACGCTGCGGGGCTTGCACCGGCTGCTCCACGGCGACTTGGTCGCCGCCTTCCGCTTCAATCCCCTGATGGTTCTTTCGCTTCCCTTTGTCGCCTGGAGCCTGCTGGCGCGGAGCGCCGAGCTGGCCGTGGGCCGGACGCTGCCGGCGGTTTTCCTGCGCGCGGCGTGGATCCGGGCGCTGCTCGGGGTCGTCCTGCTCTACGGGATCCTGCGCAACACGCCGCTCTGGCCGGACTGGTTTCTGCGCTAGTTGAGCGGCGGTCTTCGCCTGTGCCAATCCGTTGCGCCCTGATAGGCGCGGCCGACGCGCAGGACCGTCGCTTCGTCGAACGCCTTTCCCACAAGCGAGAGCCCCACGGGCAGGTTCCCCTTGCCGAAGCCCATGGGCACGCCCAGGGCCGGCAGGCCCGCCAGGTTCCCGGCCGCGCCGATGCCGCTCCCGCCGCGGAAGACGGTGTTCAGGTCGGCCTCCATCGGGTTGGCGACGAAGAGCAGGCTCGGCGCCGCCAGCGCGTCGAAGTCGCGGAAAAGCTCGGCCAGGGCTTCCTGCATCAACCGGCGGATGCGCATGGCGCGGATGTAGTCGGGGGCCGTAACCTCCATGCCGCCCGCCAGGCCTTTCTGCTGGCGCGCGTCCACCAGCTCCTTGACGCGGCCGCTCATGATGAGCGTGTCGAAAGCGGCGGCGCCTTCGGCGGAGATGATGGTGCCGGCCACGGTGCCGTAGGGAAAGTCCGGCAGCTTCGCCTCCTTCACCTCGGCGCCCAGCCGGCCCAACGCCTCGAGCGCGTTCTTGTAAAGCGGCTCGACTTCCGGCTCGCCGTTCTTGGCGAAGTCTTCGGCGATCCAGCCCACGCGCACGCCGCGGAGGGAGGAACCGTTCGGCTGGCCCGCCGCGGCGGGCTGGTACTGGAAGGGCGCGTCGGCGCTGGCCGGGTCGTCGGGGTCGTGCCCGGCGATGGCCGCGAGCACCAGGCCGCAATCGTCCGCCGAGCGGCACATCGGCCCGAGCTTGTCCATCGTCCAGGAGAGCGCCATCGCCCCGGCGCGGCTCACGCGCCCGTAGGTGGGCCGCAGACCCGAGACGCCGCAGAAGCTCGACGGCGTCAGGATTGACCCCCAGGTTTCCGAGCCGATCGAGAAGCCGACGAGCGCCGCCGCCGTGGCCGCGCCCGGGCCGCTCGAAGAGCCGCCCGCCCAGCGCGTTGTGTCCCAGGGATTGACCGTGGGCACGAGCGAGGCTTTGCCGTTGGTGTAGCCGCCGCCGCCGGCGAGCTCGATCATGGCGAGCTTCGCCGCCAGCACCGCGCCTGCCTCGCGCAGCCGCCGGACGACCGCGCCGTCGTAATCGAACACCTGGTCCTTGTAAGGCGGCGCGCCCCAGGTGGTGGGCAGGCCGCGCGTGGCGACCAGGTCTTTCACGCCGTAGGGAATGCCGTGCAGCGGCCCGCGGTAGCGCCCGGCGGCGATTTCCCGTTCCGCCTGGCGGGCCTGCTCGAGGGCGAGGTCGGCGGTGAGCGTGGCCACTGCCCCCAGCCTCGGCCCCAGCCGCTCCAGGCGGTCGAGGTAGCCTTCGGTCAACTCCACTGGAGAGAGCTGGCCGCGGCGCAGGCGCTCGGAGAGTTCGGTGACCGGCTGGTAGAGGACGTCGTCACTCAGCATCTTCGCCTCCTGCATTCCAAGAGCCTGTCATTCTGAGGAGCCCGCTAGGGCGACGAAGAATCTCAGCGGAGACCGTTCGTCCGATTGAGATTCTTCGCTTCGCTCAGAATGACAAACTTTTCTTTCGCATCGGGGCTGGTTCTACCGGCGGCCGATCTTCGCGCGGAAGACGAAGGCGGGCTCGGTTTCGACCGGGAGGTTGAACTCCCGCAGCGCTTGGCGCCCGCGCTTGAGCCAGTTTTCCTCTTCCTCCGGCGGCGCCTGCGCCTTCGGCGCTTCCGGCTTCTTTTCTTCCTGGGTCAGCCCCGCCGCTGGCGGGGTAAGCGCTCCGCCGAGCAGAGCCGGCGCCGCGGCGGCCGCCAGGGCCGCTCCGGCAAACTCCCGGCGGGTGAGTTTCTTTGGCTTGCGCATGGGTGTCCCCTCCGACGAAGAGAGGCGTAGCCTACTGGGAGAAACCCGACGAGGCAAGCGAAAGCTGGGAGACGAAGCGGAGCCTAGTCGTCGCCGGGAGAGGCTTGAAGCTGGACGAGCGGCTTGGTCTGGGCCGGGGCGCTCTGCGGCAGCGGCTGGAAGGCCTTGAGCGTCTGCGGGCCGCGCCAGTTGTCCACCATGGCCACCTGCTGCACGCAGGAGATGGTGCAGTGCGGCGCGCAGGGTTTGGCGGTGAAGTATTCGCGCCGGCGCAGCTCCGCAGTGTACTCCTCGAGCGGGATGCCGGGGTAGCCGCGCTGCTGTGAGCAGTAGTGCACCAGGCCGTTCTCGCAGACGTAGAGGTAGCGCGAGCCGGAGCGGCAGCGCCACTGGTGGGCGCGGCCGTGGGCGATGTTGTCCTGGAACTGGTTGAAGCGCGCGTAGGAGCCCTTGCCCATGCTTTCGATTTCGCGGTAGACGCGGCGCTCGATGGCGTTGAGCCCTCGCAGCTGGCCGTTATGGTCGTGGATGACCCCGACGGTCGAGGTGAAGCCGAGAGCCACGGCGCGGCGGGCGATGGTCAGCGCATCCTGGGGATAGTGGATGCCGCCGCCGACCACCGAGTTGATGTTGACGTGGAAGTCGGCGTGCTCGGCCAAAAGCTCCAGCTTCTTGTCCAGCACCTTCAGGCTCTTCTTCGAGACGTCGTCGGGGACGACGTTGTCAATCGAGATTTGCAGGTGCTCGAGCCCGGCGCGGTTGAGCTGCCCGATGCGCTCCTCGGTCAAGAGGTAGCCGTTGGTGATGAGCCCGGCGAGGATGCCGCGGGAGCGGATGTGGCGGATGAGCAGGTCGAGCTCGGGGTGGAGCAGCGGCTCGCCGCCGCTGATGGTGATGACGGTGGCGCCGAACGAGGCCAGGCGGTCGACGCGCTGCTTGAGCAGCTCGAGCGGGACGGGTTTCGAGTGGTCGTCGTACTCGTTGCAGTAGGCGCAGGAGAGGTTGCAGCGGCGCATGGGGATGAGGTGGGCCAGCAGGACGTGCTCGGTCGAGAGCAGGCCCTTCACGATCATCCGCACCTCGCGGTAGAGCCGGTGGATGCGGAGCGCCCGGCGCCGGATGGTCTTTCGCCAGTTCATACGGTACGTTCGCCTGCCTCGCGCGGGGCCTCGCCCCGCCGGGCCAGTCTAGCCAGCTTTGTCGGAGCCGACAACAGGAATGCCGTCAAACGGCAATAATCGGCCTCCGACTATAGCCAAAAGCCGGTTGAACCGCAACCGCTTAGAGGCTGGCGCGGGGCTTGACGGTTTTCGTGCCTTTGGGCGCGCTCAGCTTGGCCGAGGGGATGGGGACGTTGACCTTGATGTCAGTGTACTTAGCCATCAGGTAGTCGCCGCCCACTTCGAAGAACTTCTGCTGCACGGGTATCCAGGAGGCCAGGTCGAGCCAGAGGTGGATCTTGTGGATCTGCTGGCGGATTTTTTCATCCTTGGGGGTCAGCTCCAGCTGCAGGACGGCGCGGTTGTCGAGCTTGGTTTCGCCGAGCACGGTGATGAGGTAGGCGTCGCGGAGCTTGTCGCCCGAGGTGCCGAAGCCGAGCAACAGGAACTGCTCGACCAGCGACCGGTGCTTCGCCAAATCGAACTCCTGGATCTGGGCCATCTTGGGGTAGTAGATGAACGCCTTGTTGCCGGTGAAAAGAATCTCCTTGGGCTCGGGGTTGAGCATCTCGATCTTGATGCGGTGGTTCTCGCTGTAGGTGAAGCGGCCGCTCTCGACGGAGGTGTCATCCACCACCTGGGTGAACTTGGTGTATTGCAGACTGGCGGTGAGGGTCTTGAAGTTGTCGGCGGCCCGGTTCAGGCGCTCGACCAGCATGTCCTCCGGCCAGGCGCGGGTCTGCGCCGTCCCGCCGGGCGGGACCAGCAGCAGGCAAACCACCGCGGCGGCGAACGGGAAGAGCGTCCTCACGGCTGACTCGGCGTTATTCGCGGACCCACACATCGTACCACACCACCGTTCCGTCTTGTGCCCGAATCGGTTGGATGCGGACGAGTGTGAAGGGGTGGCTCAAGTTGCGGGCGAAAACCTCGCGGGCGGCGCGCTGGGGCTCGGGGTCGTAGCTCGCCAGCAGCTCGGCGCTCACCCGGTAGCGCACGCCGTCGGCGTCGGCGTCCATGCGCACGATGTCGAGGACGGGCTGGGGATTGTAGAGCGGCTGGTCGTGGAAGTAGCGCGCCGGCAAGAGCACCACCAGCAGGAAGATGACCCCGCACATCACGTCGTACTGCCAGGTGGCGCGCTCGTGCTGCCAGAGGATGAAACTCTTGACGGTGCGCCCCAGGCGGCGCAGGGCGGAGGGGCGGGCGGCGGTGGGCGCGTCGTTCATCCCGTTCACGGTGAGCCTCTTCAGGGCGAGCCCGTTCCCGGCGGACCCGTTCAGGGCGAGCCCGCGTGCGGCGTGGCGGCGGCCGCGGGCTCGAGGATGCGGCCGTCGCGCATGTGCACGATGCGCCCGGCGTAGGCGGCGGCTTCCGGGTTGTGGGTGATCATGATGAGCGTCTGGCCCAGCTCCTGGTTCAGGTCCTTCAGCATCTTGAGCACGATTTCCGAGTTCTGGCTGTCGAGGTTGCCGGTGGGCTCATCGGCCAGCACGATCTTGGGCTCGCTGACGACGGCGCGGGCCAGGGCCACGCGCTGCTGCTCGCCCCCGGAGAGCTCGCTCGGGCGATGGTGCAGCCGCTCCTTCAAGCCGAGCAACCCCACCGTCACCTCGAAGCGGTGCGGGTCGAACCCGTCGCCCTGGATGTGCTGGGCGATGGCGATGTTGCCGTAGGCCGAGAGCGTGGGCAGGAGGTTGAAGCGCTGGAAGACGAAGCCGATCTTGCGCCGCCGCAGCAGCGTCCGCTCGGCGTCGCCCATCTGCCCGAGGTCGTTGCCGTCCACGAGCACGCGGCCCGAGCTCGGCGGCGTCAGCCCCCCGAGCACGTAGAGCAGCGTGGACTTGCCGCAGCCCGAGGGCCCCATGATGGCCACGAACTCCCCTTCGGCCACTTCCAGGTTCACCCCGCGCAACGCCGGCACCTCGACGCGCCCGCTGTGGTAAATCTTCCACAGGTCTGTGCACTGGACGACGGGTTCCACTTGCCTATCCCACCTGTGCGATGAAGGCTTCGGCCAATCCGGATTGAGCCATCCTGTCCGCGCGCCCGATGCGGCGGCGCGGGCAATCCTGCATTTTACACCCGGCGGTTTCCTCCCGCCAGCCCCGCGCGCGGATTCCCTTGCCTGCCACCGCCGGCTCGACTATGCTGGGCGGCCTTGACTCCACCTGTGCAAGTGGAGGTGGAAGTGCAGCGCCGACTCCGGGCCGTTCTCTCGACCGCCCTTGCCTCGGCGACCCTCGCGACCGCCGCGGCGCTGTTTCCTGCGGCGGAGACGTCCCCGGTCGCGCCGGCGCCGGCCGCTTCCACCTTCACGCCGGAGAAGCCGCTCTCCGAGCGCGTCGTCGCCTACCAAATCGAAGCGCGCCTGGACACGGAGAAGAAAACCCTCGAAGCCACCGAAACCCTCACCTACCGCAACCGCACCGGCCGCCCGCTCGACCTCTTCCCCTTCCATCTTTACCTGAACGCCTTCCAGCCGCAGTCCACCTTCCTGCGGGAGGTGCGGCAGGGCAGCCCCGACTTCGAGTGGAAGGAGAAGTACCGCGGCTCGATTGAAGTGACCCGGCTCCAAGTCGTCGGCCAGGGCGACCTGACCGGCAAGATGGAGTTCATCCAGCCCGATGACGGCAATCCGGACGACCGCACGGTGTTCCAGGTGCGGCTGCCGCGGCCGGTCCCGCCCGGCGGCGAGGCGCAGTTCAAGATTGCTTTCCGCGCGCAGTTGCCCCAGGTGCTGGCGCGCACCGGCACCAAGCGCGACTTCTTCATGGTGGGGCAGTGGTTCCCCAAGGTAGGCGTGTGGTGGCGCGGCGCCTGGAATTGCCACCAGTTCCACAGCACCACGGAGTTTTTCGCCGACTTCGGGACCTACGACGTGAAGGTGACCCTGCCGCAGGGCTACGTGGTCGGCGCGACCGGAGTCGAAGTGGGCCGGCAGCCGAATCCCGACGGCACCCAGACCCTTGCCTTCCGCGCCGAAGATGTGCACGACTTCGCCTGGACCGCTGACCGCAACTTCCGGGTCGTGGAGGACTCGTTCGCCGGCGGCCTGGGCCCGGTGAAGATCCGCCTGCTGATGCAGCCCGGCCACCTTTCGCAAGCGCCCCGCTATATGCAAGCCTTGAAGGGAACCCTCCGGCTCTACGACCGCTGGTTCGGCCCTTACCCCTACACCCAGATTACTGTGGTGGACCCGCCGCACGGCGGCTTCGGCGCCGGCGGCATGGAATACCCCATGCTCATCACCGCCGGCACCACCTGGTGGATGCCGGCCGGGCTGCTGCTCCCGGAAATCGTGGTCGAGCACGAGTTCGGACACCAGTACTGGTACGGGATGGTGGCCACGAACGAGTTCGAAGACGCCTGGCTCGATGAAGGCATCAACCAGTACGTCGAAACCCAGGTAATGGCGGCGCTCTACGGCGAGGAGACCTCCATCCTCAACCTCTGGGGGATGACCGGCGGCGACGCCCGCCTGTCCCGCCTCCAGTACCGCGCCGTGCCCGACACCGACCCCCTGACCCGCTCCGCCTACGAGTTCATGTCGGGCGGGGCCTACGGGGCGGTCACCTACGCCAAAACCGCCACCGTGCTGCGCACTCTGGAAAGCCTCATCGGCGAAGAGACCCTGCGCCGCGCCCTGCAAACCTACTTCCAGCGCTATCGCTTCACCCATCCCACGGAGGAAGATTTCCTGAAGACCGTGGAGGAAGTCTCCGGCCAAGACCTCGGCTGGTTCTTCGACCAGGCGGTGCGCGGGACCCGGGTGCTCGACTACCAGGTCCGCACGCTCCGCTCCGACCGCGCCGACTGGCACCTGGAAAACCCGCCGGAAGAGAAGAAAGGGGAAACCCTCTTCCGCTCCCTTGTGGTCGTGCACCGCAAAGGGGATTTCATCTTCCCCGTCGAAGTGGAGGTCAAGTTCGACAACGGCGAAACCGTGCGCGAGCGCTGGGACGGCCGCGACCGCTGGGCGCGGTTCGGCTATGAGAAGAAGGCCCGCGTGGTCTCGGCGGAGATCGACCCCGACCACAAGGTCTGGCTGGATACGAATCTCTTCAACAACAGCCGCACCCGTGAGAGCCAGCGGCCCGCCACCCGCAAGCTGACCCAGTACTGGCTCGTCCTGACCCAGTTCCTGGCGCAGTGTCTGGCCTGGCTGGCGTAGGGCGGAAGAGGTGAATGAGATGAGCCGAGGCGAACCCGGAGTGGTGGTGGCCGGGGCGCGCTTGGTCTGGCGGCGCCAGCGGGTGCTCTGGTGGATGTACGCCATCAACCTGCTCCTGGCCCTGCCCGCCGCGCTGCGCGCCAGCATGAGCTTTGGCGGCGTGCTCAACAACAGCCTGGCGGGCGAGCGCCTGGGGAAGGGCTTCGACCTGACGGCTTTCATCGAGCTGCTCGCCCAGCCGGAGGTTTCGCCGGCGCAACTGATGATGGGCTCGGTTGTCTTCTCCTTCCTTTTCTTCGTTTTCTTCCTGTTTGCCACCGGCGGCGTGCTGGAGGTCTACCGGCGCGACCAGACGCTGGGCGCGGGAGAGTTTTTCGCCGCTGCCGGCGGCTTCTTCTGGCGCTTCGTGCGCCTGCTGCTGTTCCTGCTGCTCGCGCTCGTGCCCGTGGGGATTCTGGCCGGCCTGCTAAGCCGTGTCTCGGGCCGGCTGGCCAGCGACTCGCCCCGGGAGATGCTCGGCTTCTGGGTGGAGCTGGGCGGCGCCCTGCTGCTCTGGGTGCTGCTCGTGGCGATCCGGCTCTGGTTCGACCTCGCCCAGGTGCGCGCCGTGGCGGAAGGGGAGCGGGCCATGCGCCGCACCGTCTGGCGGGCGCTCAAGCTCACCGGCGCCAACTTCGGCTCGCTTTTCTGGCTCTACCTGCGCATCACTCTCGTGGCCTGGGCGGGGCTGGCGCTGGCGGCCTGGGTGTGGGTGAAGTTCGTGCCGGCGGAGTCGGTGGGGCTTTCCTTCCTGCTCGGCCAGGCCGTAGTGCTGCTCTGGCTGGGGACGCGCCTCTGGCAGCGCGCCAGCGAAACCCTCTGGTACCAGCGCCGCTTCCCGCCGCCCGCGGCGGAGCCAGCCCCGCCCGCGAGTGCCCCTTCCGCCTAACTCCCCGCCTCGCCCCTACTCGTAGGCTAGGGCGACCAGGGCGTCCTGCCGGGCAGAAACTTCCATCGCTTGCCTCGTGCGGTTTTTGCGTTTTTTGCGCCGCCACCGTGTCATTCCGAGCCCCGAGAACCAGCCCTGGCAGGCATTCGGGGCGAGCAATCCGCATGCTACTTGCGGCGGGCTGAAATGCAGATCCCTCGTCCCGAGGCTTCGGGACTCGGGATGACAGACAAGGGCGTGCGGTTTTTGCGGTTTTTGCGGAAATTGCGGTTTTTGCGGATTTGAAGGCCGCGTTTTAGGGCCCAAAAAGCGGCCCGCGAAAAAAAACGTCCGCAAAATCCGCAAAAACCGCAGAAACCGTAGACTTTCAGGAGGCTGGATGCTAGAAGCCTGCCTGGGACAGGCCCGCCGCGCCGGGCAGGCAGGCGCTTGATTGGCTTGGCGGCGAGGAATTCGAATCCTGGGCGCAGGCACCGTTTGAGATCCTTCGCTTCGCTCAGGGATGAAAGAACGAAGTCGTGAAAGGCCGGGAAGACGCGCATGGGGTTTCAAATCGAGAATCAAAAGAGACAAAGAGACTGGGATCCGGAGGGATGGAGGAATCTCCCTGGACAAGGCTATGGGAACCAACGGCATAAGGGAGAAGGCGGGAAATCTCACCCCTCAAGGCAAATGGAATGAAGAAGATGAGTATCCCCCCGGGGGAGGTCAAAAGAGTCAAGCAACTCAAAAACAAAGGGATAAGGAGGGAGAAAAACAGAAAATCCCGGAAGGAGGGCGGAAGCCGAGCCGGAATGAAGCCGGAAGCGCCGCCGATGCCGTCGGCTGCAGTGGAATCTCTCCGAAGCGGAGTCGGCTACTCGTAGGCGAGAGCGACGATGGCGTCTTGCCGGGCGGCGAGCCAGGCCGGGTAGACCGCCCCCAGCACTCCGCCCAGCGCCGCCAGCAGGCCCGCCTTCACCAGCCACCAGAAAGTAATCAGGATGGTGAGCGTGGGGAACATCTCCTTGAGCAGGAAGCGGCCGCCGTAGCTGAAAAAGATGCCCGCCACCAGGCCGGCGGCGCAGAGCAGCAGCGACTCGCGCAGCACCAGCCCGACGATGTCGGTCTTCGAGGCGCCCAGCGACTTCAGGATGCCGATCTCGCGCGTGCGCTCGAGAATGGTGGTGTACATCGAAAGGAAAATCACCAGGAAACCCACCGCCACCGCCAGCACGATCATCGAGTTGACGAATTCGTCCAGCCCCGGCAGCTGCGACGAGGTCATCAGCGAGAGGTATTCCTTGAGCAGGCTCAATTTGTGCCGGGGGAGGAGTTTGCGGATCTCCTCCGCCACCAGCTCGGTGTTCTTCGGGGCGTCGCAACGGATGTAGAAGATGGACGCCTTGTCGTGCGCGGCCGACAATTCTTGGAGCGTCTCAATGGGAACGAAGAGGCGCGCGCCCTTGCCGTGCTCGACCACGCCGCGCACGGTGAAGTCGTTCTCGAACAAACGGAAAGTGTCTCCCACCTTCAGCTTTTCCGAGCGGGCGAACCAGTCGTCCACCAACAGGTCGTTCCCCTGCTCGAACGGCCCGCCGGCGTGGTAGACGAACCCGTTGCTCACCGCTTCGAAGCTCTGGAGCTCGATGCCGTAGACCACGCTCAAGCCGCTGGTGTGGAATTGCATGAGCACCGGCGCCACCGCCGCCACGTGCGGGATGTCCTCGAGCTTGTCCCGCACCTTAACGGGCATGGGTGCCCCGCTGAAACTCTGGATGATGCTCGCGGCCGGCGGCTGCAGCATCAGGTCGGCCCCCACGCCCTCGATGCGCTTGGCGGTTTCGTGCAGCAGACCCGTGGTCAGCCCCACGATGATGACCACCAGGCAAACTTCCACGCCCACCGCCACCACGGTGATGAGCGTGCGCAGCGGCCGGTGCAGCAGGTTCCCCACGAGCATCGAGCCGAGCGGGTTCATCGCGGTTCCTTGCCCGAGTCGGGCTTGTCGGCGGACGCAGACTTCAGCTCGACGGTTTCGACGCCCGCCGGCGGCTCCAGGCGGAACCGCTCCGCTGGCAGCGGCTGGTTGAGCGCCAGTTTCTTGACGATGAGTTTCAGCCGGTAGTCCTCTTGCGGCCGGACCAGCTCAATCGCGCGCGGGTAGGGGATGCCGTCGGTCTCCTGCCACTGCCCGTAGTGGATGTCGGCGAGCAAGCGCCCTTCCGTGTCGAAGCTCTGGACGCGCACGAGCGCCAGGTCCGTCCGGTCGAACCACCAGCGCCGGGCCGGGCGCCAGGCGCCGTCCGCCTCCGCGATTTCCGTCACCGCGTAGTAGCGCCGCCCGCTGAACTCGTTCTCTTCAAGAAACGCCTGGGCGCGCGGGCCGCGCTCGGGCGCCGAGAAGAAGAGAGCTTCGAAGAGGTGCTGCGGGCGGAGGTTCTCGATGGGCTTCTCGCTCCGCCGCTCGAGCGCGGTGGGCCCGACGACGAACTTGTTCTTGGTCGGCAGCGAGATGCGGAACTCGCGCTCGTCGGCCACCATGTCGAAAACCGTCTTGCGCACAATGGGCGCCTGGCCGAGGACGCGGATGTGCCGGCTGTTCGCGCCCGTCCCCGGCCGCTGCTCGGCCAGCACGAAGGCTTTGACGTCGTGGTACTGCTCGATGACGCCGCTGTAGGCCGAGCCGGTGGCGGGAACCAATTCGGCTTCGGCGTTGATAGTGTGCACGGCGTCGGCCTGGCGCTCCAGCCGCCCGAGGAGGTCCTCCAACGTGGCGGTTTGCAAGGCGAGGACTGGCAACCGCTCGGTTTTTTTCACCGCGCAGCCGGCCGCTAGAAAAAATGCCAGAGCCGCTCCCGCCGCCAGCTTCCGTGTTCTCCCCGGCACCCTTCCTCTCAATCGGCCCGCCGCTTCGCGTCCAAATTTTCCAGTGTAGCCGAGGGGTTGGAAAGTGGTCAATTGATTAGAGCGGCGCGCGGGCCAGCAGCAGGTCGAGCGCCAATGTGCCCGCCGCCCGCAGCCAGGCGAGCCGCGGCCGCGGCGCCTCGCAGTGGAGATAGCCGACGGGCTGCGACTCGGCCGCCCCGCCGCTCCAGGAGACCGGCACGGCCAGGGCCGCCGCGTCGGCCGGGTCGGCGGCGAGTGCCTCCGCGGCCGCCTGCCGGGCGTGGGCAAGCCCATAGCTCGCGAGCGTTCCCTGCCAGCCAAGCTGCGGCGCCAGCAGGAAGCCTGACTGCCAGCGCTGGCCCGGGAGGAGCGGCCGCTCGAAAGCCACAAGCGGCAGCCAGCGCGCTCCCGGCGCGAGCGCGAACACGCTCGCGGCGGGGAGCGAGAAAGCCATCAAGCTCAACGAGCCGTAATAGGTCGAAAGCTCGAGCGGGCCCCGGCCCCAGGCGGGCAGGCGCGACGCCACCGAGAATTGCAGCGGCCCGGCCAGCCCTCCCGGCAGCAGCGGCCCCGAGATCCCCCAGCGGCCCCGCGGCGCTTCTTTCAGCCACACGGTCAGGTCGACGCGACGTCGCTCGGGGTCGCGCGCGGCCGTGACCCCGTCTTCGCTCACCGGCTCGAAGAACCCCAGTTGATTGATCCGCGCCAGGCTGCGGCGCAGCTCGCCGAGATCGAGCAGTTCGCCTTCCTGGAGCGTCCAGGCGCGGCGCAAGGTCTCATCGCTGAAGCGGTGGTGGCCGCGGAACTCGACCCGGCCCACGGTGTGGGGCGCCCCGGCCTCGACGCGTGCCGTAAGCGCCACCCAGTTGTCGGCGGGCGGATCGGCCAGCGCTGCCCAGGGAGGCGACTCGGAGAGCGCGAGCTCGAGGCGCGCCGCGAAGTCCACCGCGCCTTCGGTTTCCGCCCGGCGGCGCGCGGCGAGCAGGCTGCGGCAGAGGGCGCGCCGGGGAAGTGCGCCGTCGAAATCGGGCGAAAGCTCTTCGCCGGCCTCGCCGGCCAGTCCCGCCGACGGCGGGGCCAGCTCTACCCGGCGGACGCGGTACTGCGGGCCGGATTCGACCGCGAAAGTCACGGTGGCTTGCGCATCGGTGAACTCGACGCCCGCCAGCGCCACGCGGGCGTCGAAATAGCCCCGGGCGAGATAGAGCGAGCGCAGGCGCCCAAGGTCAGCTTCGACGCCTTCGCGGCTGAAAGACGGGCGCAGCCGCCAGGCCAGCAGCCGCCGCACGCGCGTCGCCTCGAGCGCGCCGGCGAGTTCTTCCTGGGGCAGGCCGAGGTCGCCCGCGAAGCGAACTTCCCGGACGCTGATGCGCCGGCCGGGCTCGACCCGCAACCAGAGGTCGGCTTCCTGGAAGCCGGCGGGAACCAGCTCGGCCTCGACTTGCGCGTCCGTGTACCCGTCGGCCGCGAGCTGCCGGCGCAGGGCGGCGGCAGCGCGCTGCGCGAGTGCAGCGTCCAGCGGCGCGCCTCTTTCGAGGTTCAGCGCGCGGCGCTCGCGCTCGGGCTCGAAGACGATGCGGCGGAGATAGAGCCGCGGCTTCTCGACCAGTGTGATGACCAGGTCAACTCCGTCCGGAGTCTCGCCGGCCTCGACGCGGATGTCGTCGAAGTGGCCCGTAGCCCAGAGGCGCTGCACGTCGGCCTGGAGACGGGCGCGCTCGAACTCTTGGCCCGCGTGGGTTTCGAGCGCGACCGGGCGGCCGCTGCCGCGAACTTGCAGCGTGCGGATGAACGCGCCCTCCTCGGCGCACACGGGCCGCGCGACAACGAGCACCAGCAAGAGGATCGCGAGTCGTAAAGCGAGTCGCATAACCAACTGCCTCTAAAGATGCGCGGCGCGCTAGCGGCGGTTGCCGCTGGAGTTTTCCCGGGCACGCTGGCGGCGGTAGCGGGCGACGTTGCGCTCGTGCTCGGCGCCGCTGCGGGCGAACTGGTGGCCGCCCTGGTTGTTGCTGACGAAGTAGAGATAGTCGGAAGCAGGTGGATTCAACACGGCCGCGAGCGCCGCGCGGCCGGGGTTCGAGATGGGTCCCGGCGGCAGGCCGGCGTGCTTGTAGGTGTTGTAGGGCGAGTCGCGCTCGAGGTCGCTGACGTTGATGGCTCGGTCGAACACCCCGTCCTTTGCCAGCCGCTCGGCATAGATGACCGTGGGGTCGCACTGGAGCGCCAGGCGCCGCGCGAGCCGGTTGTAAAAAACAGCGGCGATGAGCCCGCGCTCTTCGGCCGCGCCGGTCTCTTTCTCGACGAGCGAGGCCAAGGTGACGAGCTGATGCGGGGTGAAGCGGCCGGGCGCGCTGGCCCTTTCCCGCAGCGGCGCGTAGACCCGCCGGAAGTGCTCGACCATGGTGCGCGCCATCGCCGCCGGCTCCGCGGGCCGGGCGAAGTGGTAGGTGTCGGGGAAAAGATACCCCTCGAGCGAGGAGGCCTCGGGGGCGAGGTCGCGGATGAGCGCGGTGTCCCCGGCCGCCTCGAGGAAGGCTTCGCGGGAGGCGAGTTGCAAGCGCTCGACCTCGTCGGCGATGTCCCAGCGCGTCC
>Ga0209172_10004618_pt1 | contig 18164 bp, 15 predicted proteins | sample LarsenN4metaG_FD_184113 | JGI IMG/M metagenome (GOLD analysis project Ga0209172, IMG submission 184113) | Hot spring sediment bacterial and archeal communities from British Columbia, Canada, to study Microbial Dark Matter (Phase II) - Larsen... ... | reverse complement strand
CATCCTTCTTCGCTTACTCCCTCGTGTGAAGTTAGACGGCGGAGGCTACCGGACGAGTGGACCCTCGAGAAACAAGCCGCTACTTATAGCATAGTTCGCAGGCTCCGGCAAGGCGGCCCCTTGCGCCTTCGCCGCCGACCGCTTAGAATCGGATGTTTGCTGAGATTCCTCCAAGCGCCGGGCGGTCCGCTTCCCTTCAACTCTGCACCCGGATGGGTACAGGCTCTCATCGGGGCGTGGGGCGGCTGGGGGCTGCTGCTGATCGCCTTCTTTGACTCCTCCTTCGGCACGCTCCCCATCCTGAACGACCTCCTGGTCATCTGGTTTTCCATCCAGAACCCGGACGGGATGGTTTTCTACGCCGCCATGGCTACGCTCGGCTCCGTCCTGGGCTGCCTGACCATCTTCGCCATCGCCCACAAGGGCGGCGAAGCGGTGCTGCGGCGCAAGGCCAGCCCGGAGCAGATCGAGCGCATCCGGCGCTGGTACGAGCGCAACGAGTTTCTCACCGTGGCCATCCCGGCCATCCTGCCGCCCCCCACCCCCTTCAAGATTTTCGTGCTGGCGGCGGGCGCCTTCCAGGTGCGGCTGAAGTATTTCCTGGCGGCGCTGGCGGTGGGGCGGGGCTTGCGCTACTTCCTATGGGGCTTCCTGGCGGTCGCGTACCGCGAGAAAGCCATCAGCGCTGTTTTCTATATGCGCGACCACCCGCTGCACGGTGCGGGAATCGGGGTAGTGCTGATGGGAATCGGTTACCTGGTTCTGCGGACCGTGCACCACTTCCAGACCCGGCCCGCCGCCGAAAGCTAGCCTACTCCGGCGGCGTGTCGGCCGTGCGGCCGCGGCGCACCACTTCTTCGATTACCTTCAGGTTCTCATCCAGCTCGATCCAGGCCGTGACGCGGCGGAAGCGCGGGGCGTCGTCGGCGGTGCGCAGGTCGCGCAGGCGGACGCGCCAGCCGGCGTGGGTCGGGCTGATCTCGACGTGCGGGAAGCGCGCCCAGGCGAGAAAGACTTCCGCAGTGCGAGTTTCGAGGGCCGCGGCAAGGGCGGGCGACGGCGCGGGCTTGTAGAAGGTGGAAAAAGTCTCTGTGCTGCGCCCCCGGGTGACCTCCAGGGTTTCGAACGTGCTCCCGGTCTCGACCACGCCGTGCCAGGTGAGCGGCGTGAGTGGCAGGGGAAAGGCGGCGGCGCGGACCGGCATGCGGTTGCGGTAGAGGCGCGACTCCAGTTGCTCGACCGCGCCGGCCTGCCACGTGGCCCGGCCCCCCGCCAGCAGCGCGCAGGCCGCCAGCGCCACCCAGGCGCCTTTGCACACGCCTTCTTTTCGCCGCGCGCCGATCTCTTCCAGGATAAGCCGCAGAAGCGCCGGCAGGCCCAGCCCGAGAAGCAACAGCGCCAGCAGCCACGGGTCAATGTAGGGGAACCAGTCGAGGGCGTAGCGCGCGCTCTTCAGCGGCCAGAGGAGTTCCGTGCCGTCGGCCGTGGCCCAGTCGAGCAGGAGATGGCTGGCCGCGCCGGCGAGGCACAGCGGCAGGAGCAGGCGGAGCGAGACCTCGCGGCGGCGCCGCCGCCCCAGCCACTGCGTCAGCAGCGCCACCGCCGCCGCCAGCGCCGCGGCCGCCGCGACTGAATGTGTCCAGCCGCGGTTGTGCTCGAGGAAGGGAAGCGGCCCGGCGAGCCAGTAGAGAACATCGACGTCGGGAACATTCGCCGCCGCAACCAGCGCTGCAGTGGCGTATCGAGTCGCGGCCGCGCGGCGCGCCGGCAGGCAGGCCCGTCCGACGACCAGCGCCGTCAGGCTGTGGGTGACCGGATCCATCAGTGGATTCTCTTCTCTGGGACGAGCAGCGACAGCGCCTCGGGTACGACCCTGAACTCCATCGGCAGCTCCCCGGCCGACTCCGCGTCGGTTTCGACGCGCACCCGCCCCTCGCGCGGCGTGGCCTGCAGCCGCCGAGCCGGGAAGCGCCGCACTTCCGGGAACGCGTCGAGTTTGTCGGCAAAAACCGCAAAGGAATAGAGGAAGTAGCGGAAGCGCGAGCGGGCGCTGATGACGCACACTTCGAGGTCGTCGCGGAAAATGTCGGCCGCGGGCGCGATGGGGAAGGCGTAGTGCTTGACCCGGCTGACGACGAGCTGCGTGGCCGGGATGACTTCGTCGTCCACGCGCACTTCAAACCAGGGGAAATCGTAAAGCCAGAGCTGCCGGTAGCCCTCCCAGAAATAGCGGGCGTACTTCAGGTCGCCCGCCGGCAACTGGTTCAGGCGATAGAAAAGGTGGCCGTCGGCGCCGGCTCCGGCAAGAGAAACGAAGTAACGCTGCCCCACTTGGCCGAGCGCTACCCGCCGCACCACGCCGCGCGGGATGTATTCCGCCGCGCGCCAGATGTCCCAGGGCAGGCCGAGGTGTGTGGCCAGGACGTTTCCCGTGCCGGCGGGGAGAATCGCCAGCGGCACGGCGGAGCCGGCCATCCCGTTTACGACTTCGTTGATGGTGCCGTCGCCGCCGCAGGCGATGAGGAGGTCGCGGCCGGCCGCGACCTCCGTGCGGGCGAGTTGGGTGGCGCTGCCGGGGCCGATGGTGGGAATCCGCGTAACGCGGATTCCGTAAGCGTCGAGCAGGCGCGCGGCGCGGTCAAGCTGGCGCTCGCGCCGTCCCGAAGCTTCGGGACGCCCCCGCCCCGCCGCGGGGTTGTAGATGAGCGCGGCGTTGCGGAAGCGTGGGGTGGGCGCCACGGGCGTCAATGGCCGAAGCAGGGCAAACGGTATAATACACCTATGGCCAAGGCGACGGTTGCCGCGCAGATCGAAAAGCTGCGGGAGAAGCTCCGCTACCACGAGCACCGCTACTACGTGCTCGACGACCCGGAAATCTCCGACGCCGAGTTCGACCGTCTGCTGCGGCAGCTCCAGGAGCTTGAGGCCGCCCACCCCGAGCTTGTCACCCCCGATTCCCCTACGCAGCGCGTGGGGGGCCAGCCCCGCGAAGGCTTCGTCCCGGTAGGCCATCGCCGGCCGATGTTGAGCCTTGAGAACGCGACGAGCTACGAAGAGCTCGGCGAGTTCGACCGGCGCGCGCGGGAGCTCGCCGGGCGCGACACCGTGGCCTACGTCACCGAGCACAAGTTCGACGGGCTTAGCCTCTCGCTCCAGTACGAGGACGGCGTGCTGGCGCGCGGGGTGACCCGCGGCGACGGCGCAACCGGCGAGGACGTCACCCCCAACGTCAAGACCATCCGCTCCGTGCCCTTGAGCGTGGACGCGGCGCTGCTCAAGAAGCTCGGCCTGCCCCGCGCTTTCGAAGTGCGCGGCGAAGTCATCATGACCAACAAGGCGTTTCAGGAATTGAACCGCCAGCAGGAAGAGAAGGGCGAGAAGCTCTTCGCCAACCCGCGCAACGCCGCCGCCGGCGCGGTGCGCGTGCTCGACCCGGGCATCACCGCGTCGCGCCGGCTCGACTTCTACGCCTACCTGCTGCTCGGCGAAGGGCGCGCGCCGCTCAAGCGCCACTCGGAGTCGCTCGAGGCGCTGGCCAAGCTCAAGTTCAAGGTCTGCCCCGACTGGGAGCGCTGCGCCGCGCTCGAAGAAGTCACGCGCTACTGCGAGCGCTGGGAAACCCGCCGCGACAAGCTCGCCTACCAGATTGACGGCATCGTGGTGAAGGTGGACGACACCGCGCTCTGGGAAGAGCTCGGCTTCACCGCCCGGGCGCCCCGCTGGGCCGTCGCCTTCAAGTACGCCGCCCGGCAGGAGACCACCGTCGTGCGTGACATCCGCGTGCAGGTGGGCCGCACCGGCACGCTCACGCCGGTGGCCGACCTCGAGCCGGTCGCGGTCGGCGGCGTCACCGTCAGCCGCTCGACCCTGCACAACCTGGATGAAATCGACCGCTTGAACGTGCACGTGGGCGACACGGTGCTCATCGAGCGCGCCGGGGAAGTCATCCCCCACGTGGTGAAGGTGGTCAAGCACGGCCAGGAGGAAAAGAAATTCCGCATGCCGGAGAAGTGTCCGGAGTGCGGCAGCCGCATCCACAAGGCCGAGGACGAAGTGGCCTACCGCTGCGTCAACGCCGGCTGCCCGGCCAAGCGCAAGGAGTCGCTGCTGCACTTCGCCGGCCGCCACGCCATGAACATTGACGGCCTGGGCGACAAGCTGGTGGACCAACTGGTGGAGAGAGGTATCGTCAAGGACGTGGCCGACCTCTACCGGCTCGACCTGGAGACCCTGGCGGGCTTGGAGCGGATGGCGGAAAAATCCGCCCAGAATCTTCTCGAGGAAATCGAAACCAGCAAGAAAAACAGCCTGGCGCGGCTCATCTACGCCCTCGGCATCCGCTTCGTGGGCGAGCGCACCGGGCAACTGCTGGCCGAGCATTTCGGCGCGCTGGACAAGCTCGCCCAAGCCAGCCGGGAGGAACTCACTCAGGTGCACGAAGTCGGCCCCAAGGTGGCGGAAAGCATCGCGGAGTTTTTCAGCGAGAAAGCCAACCGCGATCTGCTCAAACGCTTGCGCCAGGCGGGGCTGACCTTCGAGGAGAAGCGCGCCAAGCCCAAAGGCACGCAGCTCGCCGGCAAGACGTTCGTCTTGACCGGGACGCTCGAGCGGTGGTCGCGCGAGGAAGCCCGCGCGCTCATCGAGTCGCTGCGTGGCAAGGTGACCGATTCGGTCAGCAAAAAAACGAGCTACCTGGTAGTGGGCGCCGAGCCCGGCTCCAAGCTCGACAAAGCCCGCGCCCTAGGCGTCGCCACCCTCGACGAAAAGGCCTTCGCCCGGCTGGTCGGCAAGAGCTGAGCCGCGGCCCGTAAGGCTTAGCTCGGCCAGAGGGCCAAAAGGGCCCCTAGTGTTCAGGCGGCTTTCAACTCCCGGGAAGGTTTTCGTTCGGTCGCCTCGAAAAACCACGCGCCGGCCACGGCCCCCACAACCCAGGCGGGCAGGCCGGCAGCCGCCGCCACCAGGAAAGAGTTGCGCGGAATGACGCCCATTGAGCTCCAGTGGGCGAGCGTCAGGGCGGCGATGACCCAGAGGGTAAATCCCGCCAGGGCGGCTGTCTTCGTCCCCGGCCCGTACCTCGGACGGATCGCCGTGTACAGCCAGAGGACGCACATGCCGGCTAGATTGTGGAATGCCGCGCCGGACCACCGGGGGAGCGTCGAGGACAGGCGAGCCGCCTCGAGTGTCAGGTAGAGTTCTAACCCAACGAGACTCAAAACGCTCAAGGCGAGAAGGACCGCGACGGCCCCTGTCACTAACCCGCAGAGAACGATCCGAATGGTCTGGTTCATTAGCCCCTCCTTTGACCTCTGGATCTTTCGGCCCAGGGCCTTCCAGTCGGGAACTTGGGCCAGCGTGTAACCCTCGGGGTCGGGACTGCCGGCGGCGCAGAGCTCCTGGTAGCACTCCTCCAGGTGGGCGGCGACTTCGGCGACGACCTCGCGCCGCTCCTCGGGTTCGAGCTTCATGCGCCCCAGGCGCCGGCCGACAAGTTCTTCCCAGTCAGGCATCGGCCAACCTCGCCAGGCGGTTGAGGGCGCGGAAGAAGGTCCGCCATTCGCGCCGCAACGGTTGGAGCCTTCGCCGGCCTTCGGGAGTGAGGCGGTAATAGCGGCGCTCGCGCCCGCTGGGCGCCTGCTCCCAGGTACCCTTCACCCAGCCGCGCCGCTCCATGGTGTAGAGCAGGGGATACAGGGACGCGACGTCGAAGCTCACCACCCCGCCGGTCTGCTGGCGGATGCGCTTGGCGATGTCGTAGCCGTGCCGCGGGGCTTCCGCCAGCACGGTGAGCACGGCCAACTGGGCGCTGCCGCGCTTGATCGGGGACGACACCTTCGAGTCGGCGCCCATATAGTTGAATCCTATATAGTGGAACCTTTGTGCTTTGTCAAGGGAAAAATTCAGCGGGCTTTCCGGCCGGCCCCGAGGACCCCGTCGTGCGCTAGCGGGCCGACTGCTGCACGGCGTACCAGAGGATGTAGTGCTTCTCGCCCTTGTCTTCCGCCATCACCCGCAGCGGCTCGCCGGGCCCGCGCTCGACCTTCGGCTTCAAGCCCTGGAAGGGTGACCAGCCCTTGGCGGTGATAGCAATCACTTGCATGCCCGGCTGGGCCCCCGGCGCCACCGCGGTGCCGCCGACACCGGCGGGCACGTTGACGCTGGCCTCAATCTTGAAGTCGAAGGTGAGTCCGGGAATCAGGCTGTCGGCCTCCGGCGCCGACTGGCCGTCTGGCCCCTGGCCGGTGGCAATCAGGGCCAGCTCCATGTCGCAGTTCTCGTGGTTGCGGCCGTGGTCGGCGCGGCGCGTGCCGCCGGGAGTGCCGGCGGGCCCGGGGGCCCGGGTGGGCGTGTCGGTCAACGTCCCGGCGATGCCGAAGCGGTGGATGACTTTGCCGGAAGAGCCCGCCACCTCGGCGTCAATCGTGCCCATCTGGGGCACCGGAACCTTCCACTTCATCGCCTTGAGGTCGGCCGAGTAGGCGACGAAGCCCTGGCCATGGACGCGCCCGTCGGCGTCGACCACGAACCAGAAGTCGGCTTCGCTGGTTCGGGTGAGCTTGCGGATGGGGTCGTCCATCAGCTTCTGGCGGATGACGCCCTTGCCGCTCCACATCCCGCCCCAGGGCGGCGCGGCGGCCGGCGCCTGGGCCTGCGCGGTGGACACCAGGGCGCCCGGCGACGCGCCTCCGGCCAGCAGCACCAGCGCCAGCAGCGCCATCCACGCAGCGTTCCGCCAGAGGATGTTCTTCTCTTTCATGACGCACCTCGTCCCGGGCAGTGGCCGGAATTTCAGACTAGTGCCGTTCCAACTTGTTTCGCTGAAAAAGCATAATGGGCAGTTCAGCGCGTCTTGCTCAATCGGACGAATCAGTTCCAAATAGTTGGAACGGCCCTAGCCTTTCTTGACGGTGATTTCGACGCGGCGGTTTTTCTGGCGGCCTTCGGGGTCGTCCTTGCCGTCGGGCTTGGTGTTGGGGGCGACGGGTTTCTTTTCGCCCCAGCCGCGGGTCGAGATGGGGTTCGAGGCGCCGCGGGCGGCGAGCGCTTGCTTGACCGAGGCGGCGCGCCGCTCCGACAGGCCCTGGTTGTACTGGTCGTCGCCCTTGCTGTCGGTGTGGCCCTCGATGGTGGCGGCGGCGGTGGGGTAGGACTTGAGCACGGCGGCGACCTTGTCGAGCGAAGGCCCGGCTTCGGGCCGCAGGTCGGCCTTGTCGAAGTCGAACAGGACGTCGGCCGAAAGCTCGATGCGGATTTCCATCTCGGTCACCTTGGCGCCCAGGTCTTTGAGCGCGGCGTCCAGTCCCGAAGCCTTGCCGGTGAGGTCGGTCACCTTGCCGGAGACGAAAGAGACTTTGGCCGTGGCTCCGGGAGGAATGGGGTCGTCCGGCCCGTATTTCTGGGCCAGAGCGGTGGGCGCGCTCGCCAGGAGGGCGAGCAGGCCGAAGACAAACCACCACGAATGCGAGCGTGCCCTCTGCACCGTGGCCTCCTACTGCGCTACCGGGACGTCTTCAAAGGGCGCGAACCCGCCGACGCTGATGCTGACCTTGGTCGAGGTCGGTGGCGGCGCCGGGAACTTGGCCCAGGCCAGCCACTGCTGGCCCGCGTTGATGCGGCCCCACTTGATGTCGAGGATGCGGTTGCCCTCGGCGTCGGTCAGGAAGCCGTATTTCTTGTTCTCGGCCGGATCGATGTAGTAAACGTCCTCCCAGCTGAAATCGTAGTCGATGTACTTGGAGGTTGAGGTGTTGACCACCCGCCAGCGGACGATGAGCGCATTGCCGCTGACCCGCTTCACTTCCATCAAGTCGCAGCGCAGGTCGGGGTCGAGGTTGTACTGGGCGCTGCCCAGGCCCGTGGGGGCGGCAGTAATGGGGGCGGTGCTGGGCGCGGCCGCGGGGGCTGCGCTGGTCTGGGCCGGCGGCGCGGGCGCGGCGCTCTGCTGCGGCGGCGCCTGCTGCGAACAGGCGATCAGACCGGCGGCGCCCAGGAGCAGGGCCGCCACGAAAACGATTCTCTTTGCTGTCATGTAAGTCCCTCCAGGACTGCTGTGATTGTCGGAATCTTACCCTTTCTTGACCGTGATTTCCACGCGGCGGTTCTTCTGGCGGCCTTCGGGGTCGTCGGAACCGTCGGGCTTGGCGTTGGGGGCGGCGGGCTTCGATTCGCCCCAGCCGCGGGTCGAGAGCCGCGCCGGATCGATTCCGGCATTCTCGACCAGCCAGTCCTTGACGCTGGCGGCGCGCTTTTCCGAGAGCGTCTGGTTGTAGGCGTCCGGGCCCACGCTGTCGGTGTGGCCTTCGATGAGCACCGGGGCGTTGGGATACTCCCGGAGCACCGCCCCGACCTTCTCCAGGCTGGGGACGGCGTCGGGCCGCAGGTCGGCCTTGTCGAAGTCAAACAGCACGTCCGCCGAAAGCTCAATCTTGATTTCCTGCTCGGTGACCTTGGCGCCCAGGTCTTTGAGCGTGCTGTCGAGGCCCCGGGTAATGCCGATGATGTTGAGGACTTTCCCGGAAATGGTCAGCACCTTGGCCCGCTTGACCGCCTCCTGGTCCGATGAGCCCTGCTGGGCCGGGAGAGAGACGGCCACGCACAGAGCCAGAGCGAGGGCTGCCAGCCACAGTCTTTTCATCCTAGTCCTCCGCGCGGCTATTGGTCGGTGATGGGGATGTCCTCAAACGGAGCGCCCAGCGTCCAGACATAGTTGATCTTCTTCACCTCGGCCGGCGGAGCCGGGTACTTGGCCCACCACAGCCAGGTGCCGCCGGGCTTGAGGGAGACGCGCACGCCGCCCCCGGGGTCGACCGTCGGCGACAGGGGTGTCCGCTCTTCGTCCCGGAGGACGAAGTACTTCTTGTCTTCGGCGGTCACGTAGAGGTCGTCGTAGTTGCCCCTGCTAATGATATAGAAGGCGGCCGGCGCTGTCCCCGTATTGCGGAAGCGAATCTTGACGGTCAGCACGCCTTCCTTGCGTTTGCACTCGATGAACTCCGCCACCACGTCCGCTTCGTTGGTTTCCTGCACCTGGAGCGGCTCGGCGGGCTTGGCGGCGGGCTTGGCCGCCGCCTGCGGCTCGGCCAGAGCGCCGGGCGCTGCCAGGATGACCGCCAGCGCGGCCACTGCCGCCAGCGCTGTGAGATTCCTTTTCAGCATGGGCGTTACCTCCGTTGGGCTCTTTGAGATTCGTTCCAAACTCAGCGCGGGCGTCCTCCGCCGGAAGGCCGCGTCGACGGCGTGCTCATGTAGCGCACGGCGTCGTCATAGAGGGCGCGGGGGTAGAAGGTGACGCTGCCGGAGCTCGGATAGCAATCCGCGCCCACCCCGCCCCTCTTCAGGCCAAAACCCGCCGACCCTTTCAGCTTGATGCCCAGGTACTCCTGGCTGTTCCAGGGGTTGACCTTGCTGGTGAGTGTGACCTTGGCCTTGCCGGCGAAGGGCCCGTAGCTGGCGCTGCGGCTGATGCTAGGCCCGCCCTCGGTAGCGACGCCGATGCCGACGCCCCGCGTGCTCGCCCCGACCCCGCCGCCCAACGTCACGCCCTGGTCGCCGCCCACGGTGGCGCTGCCGGTGGCGGAAAAACCTCCCTTCTTCCACTTGTATTCGAACTTGCCCTCCCCCAGCTTGTTCGGGTCGGCGCTGACGCTCAAGGGCCCGACCGAAAAACTGCCGGGGGGGCAGTCGCCGCTTTCCGTCTTGGGCTGGATGTCCCAGGCCAGGCGGTCGCGGAGGTGGTCGAGGTAAGCCTGCCACTCTTCCTGGAGGAGCAGCTCGAGCAGGGCGCGCAGGGCGGGCTCGCACTGGCGCTGCATGTCTTCGGCTTGCTGGCCCAACATCTCGTCCATGTCGCTGCGCTCGTTCTCGAACCATTGGGCGCGCTCCCGCAAGTAGACGACCGTGCCGCTGGAAGCATCCGCTGGCGGGTTCACGTGTCGCTCGTAGACAGGCAGGATCGCCCCATTGATTCCCTGGAGGGTCATCTGCTCCATGTCGTAGCCGGGCGTCTTCTGGAAGCGCATCTTCTTGAGCTGGCGGACGGCGTAGTCGCGCAACTGGAGATACTCATTCTCCGCCTCGATGATCTTGCGGGTGGCGACGCGGTCGAACTGGCGGGCGGCGGTGTTGTGGCGCTGGCGGCTCTGGTTCTCCCAGACCTCGTAGAGTTGCTTCCAGACGCCGCAGAAGCGGCCACCCTCGCGGACCTTGCAGGGGTTGTCGCGGCAGGCCCGATCGCGCTCGTTGTGTTCCTTCCGGGCGGCCTCCAAGTCCCGCCAGTAGTCATCGTAAGCGCCCTGGGCCAGCGCGGGGCCGAGCGCCGTGTGCATGCTCCATGAGATAGCCTCGCGGCGGCTCTCGCGGGCTAGGACCGGGGCGTCCAGCCCGAGCGCGTCGGCCCAGAGGAGCAGCGGGCTGCCGTTGGTTTCCGTTGTGTCGGGGAAGGAGAGCAAGGTGTCGCTGATTTGGGCGTAGTTGCTGACGCAAGTGCCGAGGACGCTATTGATCATGATCTGCCGCATGGAGGGGTCAGCGGCACGGGCGTCGCGGGCCTGGTCGCGGGCGATTTGGATGACTTTCGTGAAATAGTCGGCGGAAATCTGCTGGAACTGCCGGGCGTTGGCGTCGGGCAGGCTGTGGTCCAGCACGTCGGCTTGGATCTTGATCAAATTGAGCGCGCGCTGGGCGTGCTCTTCGAGCTCGCGGACGGCGCCGTCGAGGCCGTCCGGGTCGCGCTGCGGCGGGCGCGGCGGCGGCGGCTGCCCGGTGTTGATGAAGGAGGCTTCGGTCTCGATGATGGTGTCATCGGGCGCCGCCTGCTGCGCCTCGCTGATGGCCTGGCGGGCCTGGGCGTTGTTGCCCTGGGTCTGGTGGATGACAGCCAGCGCCTCGAAGAGATAAGGCGAGCGGTAGCCCATCTCGTAGGCGCAGTTCAAGAGTTGCAGCGCCTCTTCGACTTTGCCGAGGTGGTAGAGATAGATGCCGGCGTTGGTGGCCGTGTCGCCGCCCCAGCGAATCTCGGCGGCCTTGAGGCCGGTCCAGGCGGCCACGGGGGCGTCGCCCATCAGTGAAGCGGCGGCGGCGTAGTCGCCCCAGGCTTTTTCGCGCGAGACCCCGGGGCCGGGTTTGGTCACGTACTGCTCGGCCGCGGCCTTCGCTTGCGGCGAGAGGCTCGCTTCCAGTTCCGCGCGCAGCTGGTCGGCGCGCTCGCGCGCCTGCTGGCACTGCGCGGGGAGCTCCGTCGGAACGATCCGGGGCACGTCGATGGGGGGAAGCCGTTTTTCCTGCCCGGGCGGTGGCGTGGGTTTGGGCGCGGGCGCCTGTGCCGCGGCCAGCAAGGACAGTGCGAGAAGGCTGGCGCCGGCGGCGAAAAAAACTCCCCGCCCTCTTCCTTTTTGCATCAAGGTTTCCCTCGGCCCGACGTGCGGCGTGGATTCTACTCCGGCGAGACTCCAGACGCAAGCAAAGAGAGAACCATCCAAGAAAGACGGTGGGGCCTTGTCAGAAGTTGTATAATGCCAGGTGGCGGGTGAGCCGGGTGATCGCCCCGAGGCAGTTCATCGGGGAGGAAAGTCCGGACTCCCAGGGCAGCGCGCTCCCTGAACCTTCCCGCATTGCGGGAGGGAACGAAGGGAGGCTCCGAGGGCTACATCCCTCGGGGACGGACAGTGCCACAGAGAAGGAACCGCCGCCGTGCCGGTCCGGCAACGGATGCGTCCCGGGTAACGCCCGGGACGACGCCCGGCGGTAAGGGTGAAAAGGTGGGGTAAGAGCCCACCGCCCCGACAGTGATGTCGGGGGCGAGGAAAACCCCGCGCGGAGCAAGACCAAATAGGGGAGAAGGGCTAGCCCGGCCCAAGATCCTGCGCAAGCGGGGTCGTGACTCCCGGGTAGGTCGCCCAGAGGAATGATCACCTCCCGAGGGCGCGCAAGCGCCCTCGGGAACAGAATCCGGCTTACAGGCTCACCCGCCACTTTTCTCTCCCGCCAGTAGCTCTCCCAGCAGCTTTTGCGCGCGGGGCACGCACGCCTGCGCGGCAGCATGGTCGGCGGGTGCGGCGAGGAATTGGCGAAGCTGGTCGGCCGTGGCTCCCTCCCAGTCGCGGCGCATCTTTTCATCGAGCGGTTTCTCCGCCCAGAGCTTCTGCTGGCCTTCCCAGCCGCCTTCGGCGAGATAAAAGAACTTCACCTTGCGGAAGCCGGCGGCGAAGAGCGCCGCGCCGAGCGGCGTGGCCGCCGGGGGGACGCCTTTCAGCAACGCCTGGTAGGTGTCATGGTGGGGCGGGGTTTCGCAGCCGACCATCAGGTGGCCGCCCGGGGGGATCAGTTCGGCAATCGCCGTGAAGAGTTCGCGGTCGAGGCCGCCGGCGGCGAGATCGAACGTCTCGCTGCCGCGGCGCAAGCGGGGCTCGTAGGCGAGCAGTTCGATCCAGGGCAGCACGCCGCGGCCGCCGGCGCTGTAGACGCCTTCGACGACCGGCGGCGCGAACTCGCCTTTCTCCTCGCTCACCACCAAGTCGAACCGCGTCCAGCCCGACTTCTCCCCCGCCCGCACCGCGGCCAGCCGCAACCAGTGAACACCTAGCTTGCGGCCGTCGAGGTTCTGGAGCGGAGAGTGCGAGGCCACTACTTGACCGTGAAAGTCACCTGGGCGAGCGCGGGGTTGTCGAAGCGGTCGTAGGCCCGCACCACCACCGTGTGCTCGCCCGGCTCGAGCCCCTCCAGGCGGAAAACGTAGTTGTGCTCGCGGGCGTCGGTGGTGCGGTTGACCGGGAAGAGCGCTTTCCACTCGCCGGCGTCGAGGGAGTAGTCCGCTTTCTTCAGCGGGCTGTAGGAGTCGCGGGCGGTGAAGCGGACTTCGGCGGCGCGGCTGCGCGGCGCGGCGGCGAGCGGCTCGATCCGCGGCGGGGTGTTGTCGACTTCGAAGCGGTCGCTCACGTTCTCGCCGGTGAGCGCCAGGTCGGCCGGGTTGGAGGGGCTGTCGGAGGCCACCACCTTGATGGTGTAAGCGCCGTCGGGCAGCGTGGCCGCGTCCCAGGTGTAGAATTTTTCGGTCAGCTTCTCTTTCATCAGCCTCCAGCGGGTCTCGTTCTCGCCGCGGTAGAAGACGGAAAACTGGAGGTCGTCGTCGTTCGCGTCGTCGGCGCTCCAGACCACGCTGCGGGCGCCGGGCTCGCTCGCGCCCTGCGGGGGCGGCTCGAAGCGCTGCGGCTGCTGCTGGGGTTGACCCTGTAAGCCGGGCCCGCCGCCCTGGCGGTTCGTGGGCGGCGGCAGCTCGAGCCGCGCCCCTTGCGTCATCTGCGGCGGCAGAGGGATGCCGCGCACGGCCAGACCGGGCGCCTGCACGATGACCTTCTCGACTGTGGGGGCGACGTTCCGCCGCAAGTAGGCCACCGCAACCGCCGACAGGCCCGGCGTGCGCGAGTCGGTCTGGCGCAGCACCGCCTTCCATTGCAGGAAGCGCGCCGGGGGACTTGCGACTGGAGTGCCGGCGGCATCGGTGGCGGGGCCGGCCCACGGGCTCCAGTTGCGCGCGGGATTCGAGGTGTTGCCGCTGCGGGTGAAGAGTTGGACGCTCGAGTCGGCGTTGGCGGCGCGGCTCTGCCAGTTGATGCGTCCCCACTGCGAGAAGAGCTCGGCGTCGAAAACGTCGGACTCGAAGCTGCCCTCGGCGGCGAGCTCCGGGCCGAGCCCGACCAGTTTGCCGGGGTTCGAGGTGCCGAGGTAGACGCGGCCGTTGGCCGCCCGCGCCAGCGCCGTCACCTGCCGGCTGGCCGCCTTGTGGAGGTAGGTGAAGAGAGTCGGCGAGTCCACCGCCAGGAGCTTGCCGTCGTTGCCGGTACCCGCCAGCACGCGGCCCTGGGCGTCGAAAGCGAGGGCGTAGACGAGCTCGGCGGGCGAGGACCACACGCGCTCGGGGTAGCCGTCCGGGGCGATGCGGTAGATGTCGCTGCCGCCGGCGGCGAGGAAGGGAATGGCCGGGGTCGGCACGGCCTGCTGGGCTCCGGTCGGCGTGACCGTTACCGACACGCCGCCGGTGGTCACCTGCTGCGGGGGAACCTGCTGGCCCGGCGGCAGGCCGGGCACCGCGGGGGCTTTGGCTTTCAGCCCGATGCCGGCCACATACAAGTTGCCCGTCGAATCAAAGCGCAGCGCAGTGACTTCCTTGCGCGGGGTCTCGTAGAGCACGAAGGCCTCGCCGCGGGGAGAGAGGCGCAGCACCAAGCCGTTCGGCTCGGTGCCGGCGTAGAGGTTGCCGGCGGCGTCGAGCGCCAGGGCGCGGATGTGGGTCTCTTCGCTCGAGAAGAACTTCTCCCCCTTGCCGTCCGGGGCGATCCGGAAGATCTCACCCTTGTCGCCGGTGGCGAGGTAGAGGGCGCCATCCGGGGCGCGGACGAGGTCCCAGAGGTACTTGGTCCCGGGATCGAAAAGCACGGCGGCTTCGCTGCCGCGGGGGATCTTGTAAACCTTGCCGTCGGGCGAGGTGGCGAGATAAAGCGCGCCGCTCTTCGGATCCACCGCCAGGGCGTGCACCTCGAGCTCTTTCGACTCGAAGACGGTGCGAGTCTCGCCGGAGGCGTCGACCGCCACCACTTTGGCCGGGCTGCCGCCGCCGAGGTAAAGAGTTCCTTGCGGGCCTTCGGCGATGGCCCAGAGGTATTCCAGGTTGGGGTCGGCCAGCTCCTGGGAGCGCGGGGCCAGCAGCAGCTCGCCGTCGCTGCGCAGGGCGACGCCCGTGGCCGTGCCTTTGTCGAACTCGGCGTAGCTCGACTGCCGCCAGAAGCGGGTGTTTTCCGCCAGTCCCGGCAGGGCCAGCCCGGCCAGGAGCACAAACAGCACGGCTTTGCGCATCGGTCTTGTCTCCCTTTCGTTCAGCGCACGGTCAGGCGCAGCCAGTGGCTGCCAGTGAGGACCTGGTCGAGCGGCTCCGAGTTTTCATTCAAGACGGAGAAAAACAGGGTGTTGCCGGGCCGCCCCAGCGCCGCCTGGTGGTTGAGCACGTTCATCTGCGAGAGAGGCACGTTGGGCAGGACCTTGTCTTCGACCAGCAGGGTGGGGGCCTGCTGGAAGACGGCCACGTAGAGGCGGTCGTTGCGCCGTTCGCGGTTGAGCAGGCTGATGAGCTGCTCCAGGCTGTTCACCCGCGGCCCGAAGCCCATCCCGGGGAAAAAGCCGGGGAAGGAGAACGACTGCGTGAGACGGTTCAGCAGGGTGGCGTCGCTCACCAGCACGCGCAGCTCGCCCGGGGAGGCCTGTAGCGGGATGGTGAGGGAGACCTCCCGGACCAGGCGCGCGCCCCGGTAGGGTTGCAGCACGACCTTGACGCGGATGGTTTCGCCCGGGCGGACTTCGCTCTTGTCGCTCCAGGCGTTCTCGATGGTGGCGGCATGGCGGCTGGGCAGCAGCTCCACGGTCAGGTTGATGCCGTCGATCTGCGGCGTCTCGAAGGGGTTGGTGAAGACCTGCCGGAAGGCCCCGCCCACGCTGTTCACCACCCAGAAGGCGTCGGGGAAGAAGCCGTCGGTGGGGCTGAACATGTCGTCGAGGACGACGTCGTCGTGGCCGCGCACCACCATCCGCCCCTCGATCCGGTAGGTCAGCTCCTCGCCCGACTCGATGGCGCCGAAGATGCCGTTGAAGAGCGTGAAATTGAGCAGCAGCGGCGAAATCTTCGGGTGCTGGAAAATCTGGAAGCGGTAGTGGCTCGAGCCCCCGCGGTGCTTCAGAGTCAGCTCCACCGGCACCATGGGCGGGGCCGGGCCCAGCCGCCCCACGATGGCGCTGGCGCGGTCCTGCTCAAAGCTCCCCACGACCTCGCCGATGTTGGCGATCTTGAACGACGCCCACTCGGAGGGGACGGTGGTGACGATTTCGGCGCGCGTCATCGGCAACGCGATGTCTCCGAAGCCGAGCAGCGGGTGGCCGCAGGCGTAAAGCTTGTCGCCCTCGCGGCGCGACACCGTGCAGGTGGCGGCCACGGCCATGTCGCCCGTCACCAGCGCCGCCGAGACCGCCCCGCCCGGCTCGAGCGAAGTGGTGCGGTCGGCCGCCGCCACCCCGCCGCCCTGCACGGCCAGCAGCCCGTGCTGCGCCAGCTCCTCGGCGAAGCGGTGGATGACCTGCGGGTGGAACCCGACAAAGGCCACCGGGGTTTCGATGGCCACAAGATAGGGATTGGCAACGTCGCGCACGCCCGCGGCGGCCAGGGTTTCCTCCGGCAGCGGATAGCGGCGCCGCCCGGAGGCCTCGGCCACGGGCGCATTTTCTTGGGCGGCGCGCAGCATGTCGGCGATGGGGGTGACGCCGGCGATGGGCTCCTTGGTGAAGGCGCCGAAGCGGTAGGCGAGCGCCCCGACGAGCTTGCCGTCAAGGTAGACCGGGCTGCCGCTCATCCCGGCGACCACGCCGGTGTAGTTGGGCTTGTCTCCCAGCAGCCGCACCAGGATGATGTCCTGCTTGGGCCCGGCGAAGTTGCGCAGTACGCCGAGGACTTCCAGGTCGAAGCTTTCGATTTCCTTCCCGGCGAAGACGGTGCGGGCCACGCCCTTCATCCCCGGCTGGATCTGGTCGAGCGGAAAGGTTTCTTGGGCCGCCCCGCTTAGGGGAGCGGCCAAGCAGGCCAGAAGAATGATCAAAAGGATTCGCCGAAGCAGTGTCGTCACTCTCTACGCCCCGCCGCGTCTCACCGGCAAAACTCCATCATAGCCGCAAACGCCGCTGCAAGCAATGAAGCCTGGCTGCTAGGCCCATAGGATTGTCATCCTGAGCGAAGCGAAGGATCTCAAACTGGCCTTGTGTGCTTCGCTGAGATTCTTCGCTCCGCCCTATGGGCTTACCTGAAGCGTTTCGCTGGGGACGGGCTCCGCTCAGAATGACATGCGCGGGCCGCGCAAACGCCGCTGCAAGCAATGAAGCGCGGACGGCCGCGAAGGTTGCTTCGGGGCGGCGTGCTAGAATCGCCGGCGATGGGCGAACAAATCGTCAAACCGGCGCGGGGACTGGCGGGCACGGCGCGGCTGCCGGGCGACAAGTCCATCAGCCACCGCCTGGCCATCTTGGGGGCGCTGGCTGAAGGGACGACGACGCTCGAGAACTACTCGACCGGCGACGACTGCCGGCGCACCCTGGACTGCTTGGCGGCCCTCGGCGTGAGCCTAAAGGTCACGGACGACGACCGGGCCGGGCGGCAGGTTCGGATCGAAGGGCGGGGCCTCGGCGGGCTGCAGGCGCCGGCCAGCGAGCTCGACGCCGGCAACTCCGGCTCCACTCTGCGGATGCTTGCCGGCGCGCTGGCCGCGCACCCCTTCGAGTCGGTGCTCGCGGGCGACGCTTCGCTCAACCAGCGGCCGGTGCGGCGGGTGATGGAGCCGCTGCGGCAGATGGGCGCCACCCTCACCGCCCGCGACGGCGAGTTCCCTCCGCTGCGCATCCGCGGTGGGCTGCTCCAGCCCATCGAGTACGCGCTGCCGGTGGCGAGCGCCCAGGTCAAGACCGCCATCCTGCTCGCCGGGCTGCACGCCCCCGGCGCCACCACCGTCGAAGAGCCCGCCCGCACCCGCGACCACACCGAAGTCGCCCTGGAGCAGTTCGGCGCCACCCTCGAGCGCCAGCGCCGCCGCGTCACCCTTCACGGCCAGCCGCGCCTGCGGGGAAAAACTTTTCACATCCCGAACGACTTGAGCGCCGCCGCCTTTCTCCTGGTGGCAGGGCTGCTGCTGCCGGAGTCGAACCTGGTGCTGCCCGCGGTGGGCTTGAACCCGACGCGGACGGCCCTGCTCGATTTCCTGGCCGGGCAGGGAGCCGGAATCAAGATTCTGGATGTGGAAGAGGCGGAGGGAGAGCTGCGCGGGAACCTGCACGTGCGCGGCGGGGCGCGCCTGAAAGGAGGCAGCATCGAAGGCGCCTTGACCGTGGCGTTGATTGACGAGCTGCCCGCGCTGGCCGTGCTGGCCACGCAGACCGAAGAAGGCCTGCGCCTGCGCGACGCCGCCGAGCTGCGCGTGAAAGAAAGCGACCGCCTGGGCGCGCTGGCGGAAAACCTCCGCCGGCTGGGCGCCACCGTGCGCGCGTACCCGGACGGGCTGGACGTCGCCGGCCGGCAGCCGCTGAAGGGCGCGGAGCTCGACAGCTTCGGTGATCACCGCCTGGCGATGGCGCTGGCGGTGGCGGGG
>Ga0209172_10004616_pt1 | contig 18170 bp, 17 predicted proteins | sample LarsenN4metaG_FD_184113 | JGI IMG/M metagenome (GOLD analysis project Ga0209172, IMG submission 184113) | Hot spring sediment bacterial and archeal communities from British Columbia, Canada, to study Microbial Dark Matter (Phase II) - Larsen... ... | reverse complement strand
AACAACAAAAGATTGGTTTCTTGGATTCACTGTGCCTCCGAATAATTCCGAGCGGGATTATACCAACGAGACCTGTTCAGGGATAGCCTCACCGTAAACTTTATATATTATTCTAATAATCCGCGGGTTGGCACGCCGCTGTCCCGGGAGTTATGCAAGAATCAGTTCTACCGGGCAATGATCTGAGCCTTGGATCTGGTCGTGGATGATCGCGTCCTTGACGCGGGGCACCAGCCCTTTGCAAAGAATAAATTGAGACAAATGGAGAACTTGCCAAGTATCCAACTTAGTCGTAACATTAGGCAAAAATGGAATTCTCATGTTAAGTATTCTTGTCCACTCGTTTCTGCTATCCGCAATTCTCCAATTATACGCAAGCAACTTTTCGGGAGCATCTTGGGGAATTGTCTTTGCAATGATTCTCTATGGTTGCATCATTATTTTCAACAAGCCTAGACGGGATAATTTCTAGTTTTAAGTGACCTTATCAAACAAGAGGCAAAATGGCAGGGCTAAATGCTCCTCTCGTATACAAAACTTACCAAGACGTAAAGAACAATCTCATATATTGGACATTTATTCTAATATGCATCTCTCTCGCAATGGTTTATTTCTTGTTTCTAGAACAGAAACACAGAAACTGGCTAATCGATCTTGTCACCAAGATCGGTAGCAATTCTCTTATAAGCACTCTCGCAGCAGCAGTATTAATTGGAGCCATAACTATAATAGCAATCATTCTAATTTCTGGCATCGAGATTCATGACAAAATTTACGATAAGTTATTCATAAAATGGCGGGACACCTATGATGTTGAACTGATACTAACAAACCTCATCGAACCAATACGAACCGAATTGCCAAAAAACTTCAAGGATTTTGCCAGAAAATACAAGTACGAATTCATGAAACCTTTTTATGAGTATGTAGGTGATGGCAAATCTGGCATCGCGGAAAATACTAGAATTAGGTTCTACGAGCGCGCGACACTATATTGGGCAACTCAGCTAAATGAAATATTTATTGTCATTTTCTTAGTATGGTCGCCAGTGTATCTAATAATTAATCAAGACAACAATGTAGATGACCGTATCGCATTTTTTATGTTGGCGCTGATTGTGGTTGCATTTCTTAATCGGTGGGCAATTAGAAAAACGAGACAAGAGATGGCACAAGCAACGTTAGATGAAATTGAAGAGATAATCTCAAAAACCAATAATGTCAAAAGCCTAAAAAATCGCTATAAAAAACTTTGCGCTACATACAAGATATGAAAACAGACGCAAAACTTCTCCTTCCAGAGAACTCAGCACAAGGAACAAATACGAAACCAAATCCATTTGTCAGATTCACATTGGAATTATTGACAAAAAAAGGAGCACATAACCTCCGAAAAAAACCGAAGATCGTAGATTTGGGCTGCGGAAAACTTCGCCACTTAAAGATTCTAACGGCTTTTACCAACAATATAATACTTGTGGACACAAATCATCAAATAAATCGGGTTCAAAAATTCGAAGGCACACTTTCAACTATGAAAGATTACGTCAAGAAAACGTACACCACTCAAAGAATAAGAATATTGGGTATAGATGAGTTTGAGGATCGAAACGAAAATGCAGATATCATTTATTCAGTTGCGGTCATGGATGCAGTCCTAAAGAAATCGCGAGTACAAATTGTCAATTCTGCTTGCAGCAATTTACGACATATGGGTTTTTTCGTTGTAATCGTTCCGAGAAACGATAGCTCAATTTTGGAACATTGCAAAATCGAAAACAAATTTGAGGATGGTTATTTTATTAGAAATCGCGGTCAAAAGAAATATACATTTTACGCCAACTTTCGTGACCACTTACCATTACTGCATATAATTCAGAGCAAATGCTTTAAATTAATTCATGATAATTCTACGTTCAGGCATATTTGTTGGATCTTTCAAAAAACATAACCGCAAACTACAAGCTTCAAGTGTAGGGTATGGTTCATTGACGTTCCATGACACGATCTTCATCGTTTTTACTTTATGGTAAACTTTCTTCGACAAGGAAAATGAACGCTAAAGCCAGGACCAAATCCATACTTTGTATCGAAGATGAAGCGGAAATGATCGATCTGATGCGGCTGATTCTGGGTCGCAGGGGATATGAGGTCAGGGGCGCTGCCAGCGGAGTCGAGGGGCTAAAAATGATTCGTGAGAACAAGCCTGATCTAATTCTCCTCGACCTGATGATGCCCGAAATGGATGGGTGGGAAGTATATCAGCAAATAAAAGCCGATGAAAAAACCAAAAACATCCCGGTCATCGTTGTCACTGCAAAGGCGCAGAGCATCGACCGTGTGCTGGGCTTGCACATTGCAAAAGTGGACGATTACATTGCCAAGCCGTTCAGCCCGCAGGAATTGCTGAACAGCGTCGAAAAAGTTCTCAAAACCGGGGAATAAGCGAGGCGGACCCAATTTCACGGGCGCCTCGTTTTCAATTATCTCATGACCAGACTCATCCGTGTGTTCAATAAGAATCGGACCATCGATTCTCCGCCGCGCGTGCATTTTTGCGATACCTTCCTGACACAGCTACGCGGGCTGACCTTCCGCCCGCATCTTTCTCCGGACGAAGGGCTGATTCTCGCTGGTAAACGTGATTCCCGCCTCGACTCATCCATTCACATGTTGTTCGTATCCTTTGACTTGTGCGTGGTGTGGATCAATTCCGAAATGAAAGTGGTGGACAAAGTCCTCGCGCGGTCATGGCGGCTTGCGTATTTTTCCAAACTCGCGGCTAAATTCGTACTCGAAATACATCCCGATCGGTGGGCTGACTTTGAAATCGGCGATGCGGTAGAATTCAAGAATGCGTAAAACCTGTTTTGTGTTGTTCCTCTTGCTATTGCTTGTGCCGATAACAAACGTTCAACCCGCGCAGGCACAAGCGAGCGGACCTGTCTATATCATCCAAGCAGGAGATACACTTTCCTCCATTGCTGCGCGATTCAACGTATCCCTCGCAGACCTGATCGCAGCGAATCCATCCATCGACCCCAATAACCTCGCCATCGGCCAGGAACTTGTCATCCCCGGTCTGGAGGACATTACCGGTGTGCTTGAAACAGAGATTGTCGCATTCGGTGATTCGCTTCGCAGTCTGAGTCGCCGAACTCAAGTGGCGGATGAAAATCTGCGAAGATTGAACCGTCTGGTCAGCCCCGGCGAGCTATACGTGGGAGTCAGTTTGATCCTTCCGGTTCAAGAAGGACAACAAACGTTGAGTACGCGAATTACACCCGCGGCCGGCGAATCGTTGTTTGAGCTTGCCATCAAGCAGGGAAGCGACCCATGGACGCTTTCATCTCTGAACAAACTGACAGGTAGTTGGAGCGCGATCCCGGGCGATGTGTTGTATTCGCCCGTCGAAAGTAACGATGAAAGCGCCACCGGCTTACCCTCCGCGTTCCTGAGCGCGAGCATCTCGCCGTTGCCAATCGTGCAAGGCTCGACAGAAGTTATCCGCATCCGGACGCGGGACAACATAAGCACATCCGCCACCCTGATCGATATGCCGCTCCACTTCTTTCCGATGGAGGATGAGCAGGTAGCATTACAGGGAGTTCATGCCTTGCTCGAGCCCGGAGTGTATCCTCTTCGAATCGAGGCAGGTCTTCCCAACGGCGAAACTCAAACCTTCGAGCAAATGGTGGTCGTAGTATCTGGCGCTTATCTGAGTGAAGAAATCCCCCTGAACGACCCCAGCACACTTGACCCTGCCGTAACCGAACCCGAACTGCAAAATGTCGCGGCGCTCACACAGCTCGCCACTCCCAACAGATATTGGAATAGCATTTTCGTTTCACCAGCCGTGGACCCCAATTGTTTTACATCGCGCTTCGGGACGCGGCGTACGTATAAAGTTATCAATTCAGAAATCGAAATAGGAGGATTTCACACCGGACTGGATTTTTGCGGAGGCGAGGGATTACAGATCTTCACTCCCGCGCCGGGCAGAGTCGTTTTTGCCGCCCCATTGACCGTACGCGGAAACGCAACGATCATCGACCATGGCTGGGGAGTTTACAGCGGCATCTGGCATCAGTCTGAGATCCTTGTCAATGTTGGAGATGAGGTCGAGCAAGGACAGGTGATCGGCTTGGTCGGCGGCACGGGGCGTGTTACCGGCGCACATTTGCATTGGGAGGTTTGGGTGAACGGCGTGCAGGTGAATCCGTTGAACTGGCTGGATCAAGCCTACCCTTGAGCACGAAGCGTTGCGCTTCCCTTTTGTTTATGCTACACTACAAGCAAGCCTGAGGTCGTCATGACGAATCCGACGATTGTTAATTTCCTGAAACAAAGCGACATTTTCTTTCAGTTCACCCCAACCCAATTGGAATTGGTGGCAAACCTTTGTCAGGAAGCGACATATCAAAAGGATGACCTGATCTTCAAGGAAAATTCATCGAGCAAGGAATTGTATGTGATCGCCCAGGGTGAGGTGGATATTTTTGTAGACCCTGCTTTGGTGAGCGCGACCGACACGAGCATTGAGAATCATGTGATCGCCACACTGCGCCGGGGACAGTCGTTTGGGGAGGTGGCTCTGGTGGATGAAGGCTTGAGGTCGGCATCAGCATGTGCGACGCAGAACGATACACGCTTATTGATCATTCCGCGCGATAAACTCATCATGCTCTGTGAAACATATCCGCAACTCGGATTTCGGTTGATGCACAATCTTGCGGCTGATCTGGCAATGAAAATCCGCAACACCGACCTGCGTATCCGTGAGCAATTGTTGTATAAACCACCGCCACCGAAAGACTAAAGAAACTGAATACATGAGCACTTGACCCAAGACCATATTTGTTATACTATTGGCAATCAACCAGCCGTGAGAAATTTCGTCAAAACAGGAAACTTTCTCCGGCTTTCTCTATACCTACACCATGAAAATTCACCAAAGGAGGTGATGCCGACTACGAAGAGCGTTGTCCGCCTGGTTGTTGTATCCGCCATAAGGATACTCTTATCATCTTAACAATATTTCGGAGGAGTAAGAAAATGAAACGCTTGCATGTAATGCTTTCGTTGCTGGTCCTCGTGAGCCTCGCTCTTGCGGCTTGCGGACCCACCGCCACGGAAGCCCCCGCGACCGAAGCACCTGCCACGGAAGCCCCTGCGACCGAAGCACCCGCTACGGAAGCTCCCGCCATGTACGAATGTACTGACGAACTCGGCTGTGTGACCGTTGCTCCCGGCGAACCCATCCACTTTGCGTGGATTCAATCCGTCTCCGGCGCAACCGCCTCCCTTGGTCAAACCAATGTGAACGGCGCTCAAATTGCCATTGACGATAAGGGCGGCGAACTGCTTGGTCACGAGATCCAGTTCGACGGTGAAGATTCCCTCTGTAACGCAGAAGGCGGCCAAGCGGCTGGCACGAAAGTCACTGCCGACCCGACTGTGGTTGCGATCCTCGGCACCACCTGTTCCAGCGAAGCCCGAGCTGCTGGTCCCCTGGTTGAAGCTGCCGGCATGGTGATGATGTCCTCATCCAACACCAATCCCGACCTGACCAACCCCGATCATTCCGATTGGCACGTAGGCTACTTCCGAACTGCCCACAACGACCTCTTCCAGGGTCGCATCGCGGCGGAATTTGCCTATAACGAACTTGGCTTGACCAAGGCTGCGACCGTTCATGACGGCTCGCCTTATGCTGATGGACTTCGCAAGGTCTTTGAAGCTGTGTTCACAGAACTCGGCGGCACCATCACCTCATCGGAAGCTGTCAACGTTGGCGATACCGATTTCAAACCGGTGTTGACCACTATCGCCGCTGGCGCTCCGGAGATCATTTACTTCCCGATCTTCGAACCTGAAGGCAACGGCTTTGTTTCGCAGAAGTGCGAAGTTTCCGGTCTCGAAAATACTGCGCTGATGGGTGCTGACGGCTTGTTCACATCCGGCTTTGCCAGTACATCTGGCTCCTGCGCGGTTGGCATGTACCTCTCCAGCCCGTACGTCGCCGGTGATGCTGGCGCCACCTTCCTCGAGAAGTATCGCGCCACTTTCGGTGAAGACCCGGCCTCCGGTTTCGGTCCTCACTCGTACGACGCGATGAATATCTTCTTTGCCGCGATCGAACAGGTCGCCGTGGTCGAAGCTGATGGCACAGTGTACATTCCGCGCAAGGCTCTCCGCGATGCCATTTACGCAACCTCTGGTTTCCCCGGTTTGACCGGCTCCCTTGCTTGTGACGCCAATGGCGACTGCGCCACCGGCGAAGCACTGGCAGTGTACCAAATCTCCCAGGCGATGGTTGACGGCAGCGAAAACCTGACGGTCTCCACACCGATCTGGCAGCCGTAAGACTCTGCTCGAATTGACAGAAACGTAACAAAGAGCCGGGCGCGTTCTCACGTGTCCGGCTCTTTACTTAGCTTCCCTCCGAATAATTTTCCGATGACCACCTGCAGGAAAGCATTCATACTTTTTATTATTCTTTGTTCGGGCTGCGGACCGCTGCCATCGACCACAACCGTAAAGGAAATAAAAAATCGAGATGGAATGGAAATGGTTTTTGTTCCGGCAGGTTACTTTGATATGGGTAGTGGACTAAACGATGCAAACGCCGACGAGGATGAACAGCCGGTACACAAAGTCTATCTGGATGGATATTGGATCGATAAGACCGAAGTGACTAACTCGATGTATCAGCAATGTATTTCAGCAGAGGTTTGCACCCGCCCTGCCCAGACAAAATTCCATACAAACCCGGAATACAGCAACCACCCGGTCATTGGGGTCAGTTGGGACCAGGCAAATATTTACTGCGAATGGGCTGGCAGACGATTGCCCACGGAAGCAGAATGGGAGAAAGCCGCGCGCGGTACGGATGGAAGGATCTATCCATGGGGGAATGATCCTCCTTCGAATTCATTATTGAATTACAACCACTTAGTTAACAAAACCACGCCGGTGGGAACATATCCAGCAGGCGCAAGCGCGTACGGCGCACTGGATATGGCAGGCAACGCCTGGGAATGGGTGGCAGATGGGTACTCTCAAGAGTATTACTCCATTTCCGCCTCGAACAATCCCATTAGCGAATCGCCCGTCAATCGCAGGGTGTTGAGAGGCGGAAATTGGGATAGCAATGCGGAGGGAGTACGGGCGGCTAATCGTTTTTGGGCTTTCCCCGGTAGAAACGATACTGACGGGTTTCGCTGTGCCCAATCTGAATAGAATGGACTATAATTGCGCAAATTAAAAAGACCCCATCTCACGCCCGGAGTCAAAAGATTATGAACCAGAAATTTCTTAACCGCATTAATTTCACGGACATTGCCCTGGGGATCATAGGCACAGCACTGGTAGGTTTGATCGTAATCGGCTCCTATAAAACCATTGTAGAAGGTAACTATACAACGAGACAATGGCTCGATTTTGTCGTCTTTGGCATCGCGCAAGGAAGTATTTATGCGTTGATCGCCCTAGGATACACGCTCGTGTACGGCATTTTGCGTATGATCAACTTCGCGCACAGTGAAGTATTTATGGGCGGCGCTTTTACTGCGTATCACGCGGCCGCGGCGATGGCAAAATCCGGATTTTTGCGAGAAAATACAGTCCTTGCCATTCTGATCTTATTTGCCGTTTCGATAGCAACCTCAGTGTTGCTGGGAGTGCTCGTCGAAAGGATTGCCTATCGCCCTTTGCGACGTGCACCACGGCTGGTGCCTCTCATCACCGCCATCGGCGCGTCTTTTGTTTTGCAGTACATGTTCAAAGGGCTATACGGCGATCAATTCAAAGCGTATCCTGAAATCGAAGCCCTCAAAGGCAGTTACACATACGGTGATTTCAACATAACCAAAATCCAGGTGGTGGTCATAGTCGCCGCTTCATTGCTGATGCTTGGGTTGTATTTGTATGTCCAATACACCAAAGCCGGCAAGGCAATGCGCGCGGTTTCAGAAGACAAGGACATCGCCGCCTTGATGGGCATTAACGTGGACGTGATCATCGTCCGGACTTTCGTGCTCGGTGCGGCGCTTGCAGGCGCGGCGGGCATATTGTATGCGATCACCTTCCGCCAAGTGAACTTCTTCATGGGATTCATTCCGGGCATCAAAGCCTTCACCGCCGCTGTGTTAGGCGGCATCGGCAACATCCCCGGCGCAATGCTTGGAGGTATATTCCTCGGATTGTTCGAATCAGTCGGACCAATCCTCTTCCTCGACGGACTGAACGTCCCCGCCCCGTACCAACTTAAAGATGTGATCGCCTTTTCAATGCTCGTGCTGGTTTTGCTCTTCCGTCCGAGCGGCATTTTGGGCGAACGCCTTTCTCGAAGCAAAGCATAGGTGAGGTTTCATATGAATACTGAACACGTAACCCCTTGGTGGCAGAAAGCAATTCAATCCGGCTTGATCGGCGGCGTGGTGCTGGTTCTCGCCTCTCTGATCGGCATGGTTGAATCATTTCACGTGCGAGATATCATTGCCGGTGAAATTTCGATGGGAGAAACGCTGATCTTATTGATCGTGATCCTATTCACCTTTTCGGCGTCGCGCGATGATGGCAGATCATCACTTGCAATCCGGTTATTGAGCGGCGTCATCACCGGCGCACTCACGACCGGCTTGCTTGCCGGTCTAGTGGCCCTAGGTAAAACCATCAATTTGCGAACGGTTTTCGTAAACGCATCTCCGGCTCTGTACAAAATTCTGACTTTCGAATCGGAAAATCTCAATACCGCCTATGCCTACCTGATCGGGATTGGCGCTTTGATCGGCGTTCTTACATTTCTTGTCCACTTGATCCCGATTACGTACAGACGTGCAATCCTTTCAGGTCTGGCTGTCGCTTTATTATTCGCCATGTTGCAAGACCTGTTGCGGATCGTACTCGTCCCATTTCCTGCTGTAGGCGACGCAACAGCCTGGATGTTTGGCAGTCGCGGGCAGGAAGGTCTCACGGTAAACGGTGCGTTGTTCGTATTTCTATTGGTTGCGGCAATCAGTTATTTCCGCAGTACACGAGGGGCTCTCATCCGGGCGCGAACATCTTCCATGCCCGCAGGCACGCAAACCGCGCTTCGTTGGACAGGCTGGGTACTACTCGGCGCATTCTTATTGATTTGGCCCCGGCTTGCAGGTCCTGTCTTGAGCGACGTATCAAATTCCGTCGGCTTATTTATATTGATGGGTCTCGGTTTGAATATAGTGGTTGGCTATGCAGGCCTTCTTGACCTGGGGTATGTAGCCTTCTATGCACTTGGCGCTTTCACGATGGGCGTGCTTACAACCACAGGTGGCGAAATCTTTTTCGACATCCGCTGGACGTTCTGGGAGGCTTTGCCCTTTGCCATCGCCGTCGCCGTTATGGCCGGCATCCTGTTGGGCATTCCGGTTCTCAAAATCCGCGGAGATTATCTCGCGATCATCACTCTCGGTTTCGGCGAAATCATCCGCATCCTGTTCCTGTCCGACTTACTGAAACCGTATTTCGGAGGATCGTTCGGGATCGTGCTGATTGATACTCCTTCGATAGGTTCCACCCACCTAAACACCCCACAAACCCTGTACTACATAATTTTGGGGGCATGCTTGGTGGCGTTGTTCGTCGCCTACCGACTGCGCGATTCGCGCATCGGGCGCGCATGGAAAGCCATCCGCGAGGACGAAGACGTGGCGCAGGCGATGGGCATCAATTTGACATCCACGAAGTTAATGGCATTCGCCACCGGCGCGGCGTTCGGCGGGTTAAGCGGCGCGATCTTTGCATCGAAACTTTCCACAGTTTATCCCCATAGCTTTACTCTTATCACCTCGATCAACGTCCTTGCGCTCATTATCGTGGGCGGCATGGGCAGTATCCCCGGCGTGATCGTCGGCGCGCTCCTGCTGGCGGGTTTGCCAGAGTTGTTGCGTGAATTCTCCGAGTTCCGTTTGTTGATCTTCGGCATTCTGCTGATCGCGATGATGCTCAACAAACCCGAAGGCTTCATCCCCGAAGCTGTGCATCGACGCGAATTCCACGAAGATGAAAATCTCAGCCCCGCCACCGGTGATTAGGCAGGTACACATCATGTCAAACATTCTCACTGCACAAACAGTCACAAAACGCTTTGGCGGCCTAACCGCGGTCAACACCTTATCGGTGGAAATCCCCGAAAAATCGATCTACAGCGTGATCGGTCCCAACGGCGCGGGCAAAACCACCTTCTTCAATTGCATCACCGGCTTTTATCAGCCCGAAGAAGGCGAGATCGATTTTGATGGAAAATCCATTTTGGGATTGTCCTCCGATCAAATCAACCAGCGCGGGATATCACGCACCTACCAGAATATCCGGTTGTTTTCGAACCTCACAGCGATCGAAAACCTTCTCGTGGGACAGCACCCGCTACTGAAAGCCGGGTTGTTCGGTCCCATTTTCGGGACAGCCGCCACTAAACGGGAAGAGAAAGCTGCGCAGGAAGAAGCGATCCGCTTGTTGAACTTCGTCGGCTTGGCTGGCAAAGGCGACCTACTGGCGCGCAACCTTCCCTACGGAGACCAGAGGCGTCTCGAAATTGGACGCGCGCTCGCTAGCAAGCCGAAGATGCTCCTGCTGGATGAACCCACCGCAGGCATGAATCCGCACGAAACGGAAGAAATGACGCGCTTTATCCGCCGCCTGCGCGATGAACTTGGAATCACCATCCTGTTGATTGAACATGATATGCGCGTCGTCATGGGAATCTCTGAAAAGATCACCGTGCTGGATTACGGCGAAAAGATCGCCGAGGGGACGCCAAAAGATATTCAAGGCAACCAACGCGTCATCGAAGCATATCTGGGCCGCGGCAGTGCCGCAAACATCCCCTCGTAGGAGCACACTGCCATGGCAATGCTTGAACTCGAAAACATTCACACGTATTACGGAAATATCCACGCGCTCAAGGGCATTTCCCTCACCGTGGAGAAGGGCGAGATCGTCACTCTCATCGGTGCGAACGGCGCGGGCAAATCAACCACGTTGCGCACCATCACCGGCTTGCTCAGACCGCGCGAAGGCACGGTGAAGCTCAACGACGAGAACCTCTCCAAGTACAAGGCGCACGATCTCGTTTTCAAAGGGATCGCGATGGTACCCGAAGGGCGCGGTATCTTTGCCCGGCTCACCGTCACCGAAAACCTCGATATGGGCGCGTACAGCCGCGCATCCAAAGCAGAATACGATGCCGATGTGGAGCGGGTCTTCACTTTGTTTCCCCGCCTCAAAGAACGACGCAATCAAGTAGCAGGCACACTCTCAGGCGGCGAACAACAAATGCTTGCCACAGGTCGCGCGTTGATGGCGCACCCCTCCCTCCTACTCATGGATGAGCCTTCGATGGGTCTCGCGCCGGTTCTCGTTGAACTGATCTTCGCGACCATCGAGCAGATCAACAAAGAGGGCGTCACCGTTCTACTCGTTGAGCAAAACGCCTTGATGGCTCTCTCGGTCGCCAATCGCGGATATGTTTTGCAATCAGGTACCATTGTTTTGCAGGATACTGCCGCAAACCTAAAGAAAGACCCAACGGTGCAAAAAGCCTACCTCGGGATGGAATAATCAGAAACGAAAGCATAAAAGCGCAGAGGAGAACGCTCACCCTCTGCGCTTTTTGTTAGATGGAGAGACTAATGCTCATCCTGAATGCCAATGAGGTTCGACAAGCACTGCCAATGAAGCAAGCCATCGCCGCGATGAAGGATGCATTTGCGGCTCTTTCCGAAGGGACAGCTGTCGCGCCGTTGCGGACCCGCCTCCCCATCCCCAGCCGCGACGCGGTCAGTTTGTTCATGCCCGCGCACATGAAAAAGGATTCCACCGAAGCACTTGCAGTAAAAGTTGTATCGTTGTATCCATCCAACCCCGCGCACGGACTCGCCTACATCCAAGCTGCTGTGCTCGTCTTCGACCCGGAGACGGGTCGTGCAATCGCCTTGCTTGAAGGAAGCACACTCACCGCCATCCGCACCGGCGCTGGAAGCGGTGCGGCTATTGACCTTCTCGCGCGCAAAGATAGCAAAGTGGTGGCGATCTTCGGCGCCGGAGCGCAAGGGAAAACCCAACTCGAAGCCGCGTGTTCCGTGCGAACTATTGAAACCGCGTTCATCTACAATCCAACAACAGAAAAATCAGAATTGTTTGTAAAAGAAATGGCTGGACAGGGAAACATTCCAAAAGACATTCGCGTGGCAAAGACCCCCAGAGAAGCCATCGAACACGCGGACATCATTTGCACCGCAACAGGTTCAACCAAACCGGTATTCGATGACAAAGACGTAAAACCCGGAACACACATTTCTGCCATTGGCGCGTACACACCGGAGATGCAGGAACTACCCATCGAAACTGTTGCACGCTCACGAATCGTCGTGGATTCACGCGCCACCGTCATGGATGAGGCTGGCGATATCGTCAAAGCAATGAAAGCCGGGCTGATTTCCGATTCCAATATTCATGCTGAAATTGGTGAGATCGTTCTGGGAATAAAATCAGGCAGACAATCTGACGACGAGATCACCTTTTTCAAATCCGTAGGCAACGCGGTCCAGGATGCCGTTGCCGCGCAGGTTGCCTTAAAGAACGCTCATGCCTTAAAACTTGGGGTTGAAGTAGAATTTTGAAAATATTGCTCCCACCGCCGTTCTCGGCGGCGAGGATGCCGCCTCGAGCGCCTAAATGCCCTCAGCAGAAATCATCACCATCGGAACGGAAATCCTCCTCGGCGAGATCGTGGATACGAACACGCGTTACATCGCGCGCGTCTTGCGCGGCATGGGCGTCGATTTGTTCCGCACCATCACGATCGGCGATAACGTCGAACGGATCGCGGACGCCATCCGCAATTCCATGAAACGCTCCGAGATCGTCATCACCACCGGCGGACTGGGACCTACCGTGGACGACCCGACACGCGAGGCAGTTGCCCGCGCGGCAGGCGTTGAGCTCGAATTTCGAGAAGACTTGTGGGACCAGGTCGTTGAAACCATTTCACGATACGGGCGGAAACCTTCTGAAAATCAAAAACGGCAGGCATATGCACCCAAAGGCGCGCTGGGAATCAAGAATCCTGTTGGAACTGCGCCGTGCTTTATCGTGGAAACGAGAGTTCCATCCGCAGTTGAACCGCAGATGGAACATGAAAGCATTGTCATCTCCCTGCCCGGCGTACCGAACGAAATGGAGCACATCCTGCACGAATCCATCATCCCCTATTTACAAAAGCGATTCGAATTGAATGAGATCATCAAGATCAAAGTTCTGCATTGTGCAGGTCTGGGCGAAGGGATGATCGATGAGAAGATCTCAGACCTGGAAATCCTAAGCAACCCCACGGTTGGTCTCGCCGCGCACACCGGAGTTGTAGACATCCGCATTGCGGCAAAAGCAAAAAACGAAAGAGAAGCGGATGAAATGATCGCGAAGATCGAAAGAGATATCCGCGACAGACTCGGTGACTCGGTTTTCGGTGTGGATGAAGACACACTGGTGGACGCGGCTCTCAATGCCGTGGCAAGCCGCGGCTGGAGCCTGATCGGTCTGGAATCCAATTTGAATGGGTTGCTGGCGCGGAAAATCCCGCACACCACGTCAGTCTCCGATCTCCGGTCTTCCAATCTGCTCGATCAATTAAGAACTGCTCGAAATGAATCCGATGCCGATGTCGCCTTGGGTGTTATTGCCAACGCTGAAGATCGTTCAGCGGACATGGCTCTCATTACACCGATAGGTGAAAAGACGCATCGCATCACGTATGGCGGTCCCCCGCGTAGCCTGCCGCTCTGGTCTGTGAACCTCGCCCTCGACTGGCTTCGCCGCCGTGCGATGGAGAGAGATTGAAGTTGAGACCGAAAACATCTCACACATGGGTGTACCTGATATGGGCGGTCAACGGGATTGCCATCCTCTGCCTGCTCGGAGGCGCGGCAGTGTACGCGACGAATCAATCGACCTCTGCTGTGGCTGATTTTCCGACCCGGCAATTCACTCCCACCTCCAATGCCGCGCCGACAAGTTTTCTCCTGCCGACACTCACACCGAATCCGTTTTACACGCCGTATGTGTTCGAAACGTCAACGCCGTTTATCCTCCAGAACGGACCGGCTCCCAACGTCATCGGCTATTCGCTGGCGGGACGTCCCATCGAGGTATACACCTTTGGCGATGGGGAACGAGAGTATCTCATCGTGGCTGGCATTCACGGCGGGTATGAATACAACACAATTTCACTTGCCAATGAATTGATCGCCTACATCAACGAACATCCTGAAGTGATCCCGGGCGATGTTACGCTGTACATCATCCGCAACATGAATCCGGACGGCGAGGCGCGCGCTCACGGTGTGGATGGGCGCGTCAACAACAACGGCGTGGACTTAAACCGCAACTTCCCCAGTGACAATTGGTCCGCCGATTGGAACCGCGACGGCTGTTGGATCTATCGCCCGACAACCGGGGGCTTGTACGGCGGTTCGGAGCCGGAGACGCGCACTGTGATGAGTTTTGTCGAGTCGCGTGAGATCACCGCGTTGATCAGCTATCACAGCGCCGCGTTGGGCGTCTTCCCCGGCGGCGTGCCATGGACACAAGAATCAAAACAACTTGCAAAGGCTTTGGCAAAAGCCACTGGTTATCCCTATCCGCCGATAGATACGGGTTGCGTTTACACCGGCACCCTCGCTGACTGGGCGGTCGAGAACGGCGTCGGCGCGGCAGTGGACATGGAATTGCGCGACCACAAGAATACCGATTTCGCCCAAAACCTGAAAGCACTAAGTGCCTTCTTGAGTTTTATTCCATAATGAAATATTATGTAGAGGCAGACGATGTCCGCCCTACGGATTTATTGGAGCAGCCATGCAAACTGTTGACGCCCTCTTCTTGAATGCGCACGTCCTCACCATGGACGAAAATATGACACAATATCGGCGCGGAGCCGTCGCAGTGACCGGCGACAGCATCGTCGCGGTCGGAAACGAAGACGAGATCAAAAAGGAATACTTCGGCAAGGAGACGATTGACTGCAAAGGCAAGGTGCTCATGCCGGGCTTGGTCAATGCACACACACACGTGCCAATGACCCTGCTGCGCGGCATTGCGGACGACTTAAGACTCGACGTGTGGCTTCAGGGCTACATGTGGCCCGTTGAACGTCAATTTGCATCGCCGGAGTTCGTGCGGCTTGGCACCTCCATCGCCTGTGCCGAGCTCATCAAAAGCGGCGTGACCACATTCAACGATATGTATTTTTATGAGGATGATGTGGCAACCGCAACTGCAGCAGCAGGCATGCGCGGCGTGTGCGGGCAATCCATTTTGAAATTCCCAACTCCAGACGCGGCATCCTACGAGGATGCGATGGAAAAAGCGCGCGACTATATCAAAAAGTGGAAGGGGCATCCGCTCATCGTTCCCTCCATTGCGCCGCATGCGCCATACACAACTACAGCGGATATTTTGCGTGAAACCGCCGATCTTGCCAAAGAGTTCGACGTTCCGCTTCACACCCATCTCGCCGAAACCTCGTTCGAGGTGGACAACATGCGAAACGAGAACGGAATGCCCGTGATCCCATACGTAAAAAAACAGGGGCTTCTCGAAGCGAAGGTCATTGCCGCGCATTGTGTACATATTGACGTTGGCGAGATCCGTTCGCTTCATCACGCAGGCGCGGGTGTTTCACACAACCCCTCTTCGAATCTCAAACTTGCGTCGGGGTTTGCTCCCGTCAACAAAATGCTCGAGGCGGGACTTAACGTCGGCATCGGCACAGACGGTCCTGCCTCGAACAACGACCTCGATATGTTCGAGGAGGTTCGCCTCGCTGCGTTCATTGCCAAAGCAGTGACGAACGACCCGACATCACTGCCCGCACCCCAAGCCTTGCTGATGGCAACTCGTCTCGGCGCGCAAGCGCTTCACATCGGACATCTCACTGGTTCCGTTGAAACTGGCAAACGCGCCGATCTCATCCTCGTTGACCTCAGCCCTGTGCACAACTCCCCCTCCTTCCGCCGCGCCGCAGACAACACTTACGCGCAGATCGTCTACGCGGGCAAATCCACCGATGTGACCGACGTAATGGTCAACGGAAAATGGGTGATGCGAGATCGTCAATTACTCACCGTTCAGGAGGATGAACTGCTCGCTGAAGCCGCGGATCTCGCAAAGCAGATCGACTCGTTCCTCATCGAACGGGAACAATCCGTATTGTCCAAATTGATCGCGCTGGGCGGGTCAAGCGAGGAGGAGTCGTTCGAGGTACAGGTCAAGGTTAAAATTGCCGAACCAGATCGCGTTGTCCAGGCATTGATGCGCAACGAGATAGATATCATCTACGAACGGCACTATCGACAACACGATGCATATTTCTTCTTCGACGACGAGTCGCAGGGACGCCTGCGCTACCGCGAAGACGATTTTGTGGACGATGCCAAAGGCACGGTGACTCAGGTTCGCGCGCGGCTCACGTTGCTCGGTCAGAAGCGCGAAGGGAAGTTCGAACACGAGGTGTTGCTCTCACGCAGCCGTTTCCTTGCGCCTGCCACAAATTCACTGCGCTTCTATCGCGAATATTTCAAACCGAAAGCCGAGGTGGCAATCGAAAAAGACCGCCTGCGCTGGTTCATCAAATACAAGGAAACCGAGTTTTACGTCAATCTCGATCACATGACGCAACCCAGCCTTGGGCATTTCCTTGAGATCAAATCGCGCACGTGGAGCCGCAAAGACGCGGATAGCAAGGCTCAACTGGTGAATGAACTGCTCGAACTGCTCGGCGCAGCGAACAGCGAAACTGTGACGACCGATTACATTGATATTGTAGCCAGCGAATAAACATGAAGGCAGCGGGAACAATAGTCGCAGGCATTTGTGCAGTTCTATCTGTGATTACAGGCGTGACTGCTTTGTTTTTATTCAACGCGGAATGGAAGGCATTTTCTGCAGACACCTACAAACAGGCGTTAAAACAAGAGGGGCTGTATGAAAATGCGCCGGCGCTGATCTCAGGGTTGTTGGCGAACTCCGCACAAGAAGATTCGGATGGCTTGCCATCGTTTACATCGCTACTGGGCAAGGACCGGTTGGAATCTATGATCCAGTCTCTGGTTCCGCCCGATCAACTCGAAGCGTTGATGGACAGCATCTTGGACGCGGTGTTCGCCTTCCTCAATGGCGAATCAGATTCGATCACCGTGTCCCTCCTCCCGATCAAACAAAACCTGACGGGTGAAGCAGGCATTCGGGCATTTACACAAGTCCTGAACGCATCACCTGATTGCACGCCTGAACAGATTCTGCAATTCGCGCTTGGTTCGTTTTCAACGGAGGAAGGATTGATTCTGTGCAACCCACCTGAGGAAGTGATGGGCTTGGTCGCGCCGTTGATCGAATCGCAGATTCAAAACATGACGCGCGGCATCCCCGATGAAATCACATTGCCCGTCGGCGCGCAGAGCCGTTCGCGCCAATTCCTTGAACGTGTGGACCGAATCCGCGCACTGATGCAACTCTCATTGCTCGTTCCGATCGCGTTCCTGTTTTTGATTTTAATTTTCGCTGTTCGCAACTTGAACGGATTGTTGAAGTGGTGGGGTGTCCCGTTGATTATTACAGGGATTTTATCTGCCCTTTTCGCGCTGGTTGGTTCGCCTCTGATCCGGCTGTTGCTGGATTTTCTCTTCCGCCAAGGGACATCGGAGATGCCCGCCGTGTTACTTGACGTGATGCCAGACATGGCAGGCTCGCTCGCGCGACAAATCCTCACGCCTCTCGCCATTGAAGGCATCATCCTTGCGTTGATCGGAACCGTCATGCTCGCCGCACTCAGGTTACGGAATCGAGCCGCCCTCGCCGCAGACATCGCCAACGGATAACATCGCGCAACTTTTGATTGCTCAACCCTGTATCAATACCGGAGGATGTTCATGTCGCAATCACCCACACCTGAAAAAACGAATTCCGTTGGAAACGCGAGCATGGTTCTCGGCATAGCGTCGTCTGCCCTGGTGTTTGGCATAGGCTTGTGCGCGTGGACAGGTATCAGCCAGCGCTGGATTCAACTCGCGGGCACGCCTCTCTTCGTGTGCGGAGGCGCGAGCGCGTTCCTTGGTTTTCTCGCATCGATCCTT
>Ga0209172_10004615_pt1 | contig 18171 bp, 14 predicted proteins | sample LarsenN4metaG_FD_184113 | JGI IMG/M metagenome (GOLD analysis project Ga0209172, IMG submission 184113) | Hot spring sediment bacterial and archeal communities from British Columbia, Canada, to study Microbial Dark Matter (Phase II) - Larsen... ... | reverse complement strand
ATGATCCGTCTCGTGCAGTATGCAGCGGGCAGTCAGCTCTATTGCATCCAGGGAGAATCGACTGCCATCAAGATCCTGAGCCTGGACTATAACTCGGTATGGGCGCTTGACAGGCATGAATATCCCCGGAAAGCTCAGGCAGCCTTCATCGCCATCTTGCTCGCCTTCAGTCGAAATAATAACCGGATTAATCAAAACAAGTTTCTGCTTGGGGTCACTGCCGCTGCTGCAATCCATAACAAACAGACGCTGCGACAGGCCGACTTGAGGCGCTGCCAGCCCCACGCCCGGCGCCCGGTACATTGTCTCAAACATATCATCCACAAGCTTCTTCAGCCTATCATCGAATTCCACCACTTCTGAAGCCACTCTGGTCAGCACCGGATCGCCGTATTTGACTATTTCCAAGATCATATCGTTTCTATCCTCTAGTCGCAGATTGGCGAAGACTCGCCCGCAGCAGCGCAGTCTCGCTAATAATTCTTGAGTTGCTCAAGGTATCCTTCAAAATTTCTCTTCATCTCGCCGAGCGAGTCGCCGCCGAACTTTTCCACCATCGCATCGGCAAGCACCCAGGCCACTACCGCCTCGCCGATCACTCCTGCTGCTCCGACCGCCGTGATATCCGATCGCTCAAAGGCGGCCTCCAAAGGCTCCTTAGTATTAATATCGACGCTCTCAAGCGGTCGGCGCAAGGTTGATATTGGTTTAAGATGACCACGCACTCTAATATCTTCGCCATTGCTCATCCCACCTTCAATGCCTCCGGCGCGATTGCTCGCTCGCGTGAATCGTCGCAACTGATGATTGTATCCTACACAATCGTGAATTTTCGAGCCCGGCAATCGGCTCACCATTGTGCCTGCGCCTATCTCCACCGCTTTCACTGCCTGTATCGACATTATCGCCTGCGCCAATCGCCCATCCAGTTTCAGCTCCCAGTGAGTGTGCGAGCCGAGCCCCGGCGGCACATTATGAGCCACTACTTCAAAGATCCCTCCGAGAGTATCGCCCGCTTTTTTGGCTTCATCAATCAGGGCGATCATTCTCGCTTCAGCTTCTTTGTCAATACAGCGAAGCGGGGAATCATCTGCCTCAGAGATGGCTTTGATCTCTTCCCAACTGGCATCGTGAATTGGCTCAGCAGGAATTGCGCCGAGCATAGTGACGTGGCTTGCTATCTCTATACCGAACTCTTTGAGCAACAACTTCGCCAGCGCGCCTATGGCTACTCGCATCGTAGTCTCTCTGGCGCTAGATCGTTCGAGGATGTCGCGCAGGTCGTGGGTATTGTATTTTAGTCCGCCTGCCAGATCGGCGTGTCCTGGCCTGGGCCGAGTCACCCGGCGCGCTCTCTTCTCGTCTCTGATCTGGCGCGGCTCCACTGCCATTACCTCTTGCCAGTTGACGAAATCTTTATTCTCGACCATTAGAGCCACAGGCGAGCCGAGAGTGCGCCCATGTCTGACGCCGGAGAGAATTTCCACCCTGTCTGTTTCGATCTTCATGCGACCGCCGCGCCCGTATCCTTGCTGCCGCCGCCAGAGCTGATGGTTAATGAAGTCTATATTAACCTCCAGCCCGGCAGGCAAACCTTGCAGAACCCCGATGAGGGCCCTGCCGTGAGATTCGCCTGCTGTCATGAATCGAAGCATACTTTTATTACTTATCAGCTATCTTCTTCTTCGAGGGTCAATCAAACAGATCGGCCACCATCTGTTTAAGCTTCGTCAGGTCTAAAGGCTTGAGAATGTAAGCGGTGGCCCCGCTGTTCTTCATTCTCTCAATCGCCTCTTCTTCTGCCTGCCCGGTCATTGCCAGAATGCGAATATGGTTCGTCTGCGGATTTTCCAGTATCCTCTTACATACTTCATATCCGTCCACGCGCGGCATCTTCATATCCAGTATGAGCAGGTCCGGCTTGAAGTCGCCAACTTTCACCAGAGCATCGTAGCCATCCACCGCAGTCTCTATCAGATAATCTTCCGTTTCCTTCTCCAGCGTTGCCTTTATAAGCTCAACGATAGTAGGCTCGTCATCGACGATGAGTATCTTCCTCGATTCGATGAAGAACTCTTCCTCTATCGGTATCTTGTAGTACTCAAGAAATTCCCTGAAATCTCTTTTGCTGATGCGATAATGGCCCCCGGGAAGCTGAAACGCTTTGAGCTTGCCCTCGGCAATCCATTTCTTTACTCCATTGGTCGTAACATGACAATAACGCGCTACTTCTCCAGTAGTAAGCGGTCGGGATTTCATCTACCTTATAAACTCCTATCTCAAAAACTTCATCCGCTTGAGACTGACATATAATAACCGGATTTGGCGAAAAAGGAAATTGAAAATTACACCTGTTGCGACTGATCAACTTCCATGTAGTTTGCCGCTAGTTCCGGTTATTCTTCCCTGTCGCTATCAACATTGAAGCCGCCTTATGGTAATCTGTTCTCTACTGATCAATCCTTCGGTTGGTTAGCTGATGGCGATAAAAGAGCGGACGATAGAGATTAAGGACAGCCTTATTGACAGGACGGCAGCCGCGCCTGCCGTAGCGGCTTTCAGTCGCCTGCTGGAAAATCGGCAGGCGCAAGCGGGATTGATCCTGGTGGGATTGTTTATTGCTCTGGCGCTCCTGGCCGGCTGGATTGCTCCGTATGATCCGCTGGTTCAGTTCAAAGAAGGTCTTGATGAGTTTGGCATGCCGCGGGGGCCAAACAGACAGTTCTGGCTGGGCACAGACTCACTGGGGCGCGATCTGCTGTCACGCATTATCTACGGCGCTCGCACTTCGCTGATGATAAGCGTCTCGGCTACGGCAGTAGCAGCTCTTGTGGGATTGACAATCGGGCTACTATCAGGCTATTTCGGGGGCTGGGTCGATTCGCTCTTTATGCGGTTGACCGACATTTTCCTGAGCTTTCCTGTGCTGCTTCTGGCAATGGCGCTGGTAGCGATCTTCAGGCCATCTATCTGGACGGTGATCTTCGTCCTGGGATTTGTCTTCTGGACTTACGTTGCTCGACTGGTGCGCGGGCAAGCCCTGACTGTCATGAAGCGCGATTACATTACCGCAGCCTACTCATTGGGATTGGGGCACTGGCGAATCATCACGCGCCACCTGCTCCCTAACGTAATCTCTAGTGTTATTATCTGGACAGCACTATCTATGGCAACAACCATACTGGTCCAAGCAGCATTGGGGTACCTGGGAATAGGGGTTAGACCGCCGACGCCTGATTGGGGCGAGATGATAAGCAATGGTCAGGAGTATTTCCGATATGCTCCCGGATTGACCATCTTTCCCGGCCTGGCAATTGCTCTCACGGTGCTGGGCTTCAACTTGCTCGGCGATGCATTGCGAGATGTGCTCGACCCGAATCGTGATGCGTAATGAATTATGCGATGCATAATGAGTAAGAACAAGGGGCAATGTGTGATGCATGATTACCGTAATTGCTAGTTTGATCTAAATCGAACCAACATAGATAGGGACAGATAAGATCCACCGCCGTAGGCACAGAGGACACAGGCTGGCGTAACAAACGAGAGAGCCTTATAGAGATCCACCGCCGTAGGCACCGCAGGACACCAAAGAGGAGCCGCCCTCAAGACGGTTTCTCTGTGCTACGGCGGCGTCTGAATTCTTCGTTCCATTCTTGTGTGCTCCAATTTAGAAAGGTTTTTAATCTCTATTCTATAAATAGGTCGCTCCTACCGCAGCTATAGAGCTTAAGAGAAAGATCAGAGTCGGTTCGGGCGGTTTTGAGGGCGTTGCACGCCCGAAGTTCTTGCGCCCTCAAAACAGTTCCATTTAAACAGTTCCATTTAATCTGTTTTGAGGGCGCCCGCCGCCCGAACCGAAAAATCTTTTTCTTAAAGCTATAGAAAGGCTTTTCATCTCAATTCTACAAATAGGTCGCTCCTACCGCAGCTAGAAAGGCTTTTAATCTCTCTACAAATAGGTCGCTCCTACCGCAGCTATAGACTTTGAGGAAGATCAGAGTCAGTTCGGGCGTTCAACGCCCTCAAAACAGTTCCAGTTAAACAGTTCCATTTAATCAAAGAAAAATAAGCTGGTCGTGGCCGAAGTGCTCTCCTCAAAACAGTTCCAGTTAAACAGTTCCATTTAATCTGTTTTGAGGGCGCCCGCCGCCCGCACCGAGAAGTCTTTTTCTTAAAAGCAGTAGAAAGGCTTTTTATCTCTATTCTACAAATAGGTCGCTCCTACCGCAGCTAGAAAGGTTTTTAATCTCTATTCTAATAGGTCGCTCCTACCAGAGCTAAATCGAACCAACATAGATAGGGACAGATAAGATCCACCGCCGCCTCACACCGCAGGACACCAAAGAGGAGCCGCCCTCAAGACGGTTTCTCTGCGCTACGGCGGCGTGCGGCGGCGTCTGAATTCTTTGTCCCATTCTTGTGTACTCCAATTTAGCAATCGCGGTATGATTTGTTATTGCTTATTAAGTTTTACGGACCACACATCACTATAATTGGTCGCGCTTCATTATTGACCGGGCACGGACGCATCACGGACGGACGCATTACTACTATTAACCCACAAACTGCCTGATCTCCTCATTGGGTGATGTCCAGAAGGCAGGTTCTACATCATCGAAAATAACTCGTCCATTGGCTAACATCAAAACTTTGGTGCCCAGCAAGCAAACCTTATCAGGGCTCACGTCGAGCATAGTATCCTGGCTAAAGCGCGGATCGTAGAAATGCGAGCAGAGATATTTAATCTCCGCCAGCTCGGTTGTGACCCAGAGCGAAGTGACCCGCTCAGTATCGCGCAGGCGGATTGCCAGATCGCATATTCTATGAGCGTTTATCGGATCAAGTCCGGCGCATGGCGAATCGTAAAGGATAATCTCCGGGCGCCCCACTACAGCGCGAGCTACCGATGCGCGCCGCCCCATGCCGACAGATAGCTCTTCAGGCAATAGATCTATCGCCTTTTCCAATCCGACCTGCATCAGCACTTCCCTCACCGTCGGCTCAATGTCATCTTCACTCCACCCCTGCTCAACCAGTGGATAAGCGACATTTTCGCCCACAGTCAAAGAGCTGAAGAGAGCATCTCCCTGGAAGAGAATGCCCATACTGCGCCTCAGTTTGAGCATCTGATCCTCGCTCAGCAAATTGATCTCTACTCCATTTATGAATATCTGGCCGCTGTCAGGCCTGATCAAACCGGAAGCGAGCTTGAGTAGAGTAGATTTGCCTGATGCTGCGCGGCCGGTGATGATCTTCATCTCTCCTTTGCCCACACTGAATGAAACTCTGTCAAGCACAAGCTGCTCGTCAAATGCAATTGACACGTCGCGGAATTCAACAGCAGGAGTCAACAGATCCTTGTTTCCCTCAGCAGAAGATAGTGGTTCGCTCGAATGGGCATTCATAATACAACGGTCACGAAGCAACTATGCTTATATTGTGCCGGTCGGCCAGTTGAATCAGTCTCTCCTTGTCGATCATCAATGTCTTCTCCGCAGTAATAGAGAGGACAGTAGCATTGGCTTTGATCATAATCTCAATAGTCGGGACGCCGATAACAGGAACGTCAAATCGCATGTCCTGATCGGGCTTGGCTACTTTAATCACTGTCAAAGGGTACCCATTACAAAGGCTGGCTGCGCGCAATATGGTAGCATCTGTTCCTTCCATAGCTTCAACAGCAATTACGGCTCTGTCTCGAACGACAATAGTCTGTCCGAGGTCGAGCCCTGCGACCGCCTGCGCAACGCTCAAGCCGTACTCAATATCGGCCTGCTCCTGATCATTGGGCGCGCGCGCGGTTAGCACTCCAGGAGGTGGAAGCAGCGGCTTCAAAAAGGCAGTAGAGTCTATAAACGTGATGCCTTCAGACGCCAGTTCATTCACTACAGCGCCTATGAGAGAATCGGTATTCTTGCGCGCCAGGCTGGTCAACAGCTTGAGCATGCGCAGGTCCGGTATCGACGAGCTGAATAGCTGATTGTGCTTCACCTGTCCTGCCATCAGCGCATGAGTTACCCCTTCGCGTTTGAAATACTTGATCAACTTTCCCAATTGGCCTACGCCCATCCACTCGATCTTGCTGGCGTGCTTAACAATTTCAGGGAAAGTCTCTTCTTTAATTGCCGCGACGACCATCTCTATGCCCTGCGCCTTTGCCGCCTCAAGAACCAGAAATGGGAAGCGCCCATTGCCTGCGACCAGACCGTATTTTATAGTCTCTTTACTCATTACACATTATAAATTACTTGATCACTCCTCTCTGCGACGTCTCTATGAACTCTATAAGATAATCAATCTCAGGGATGCCCCCCAGTTCCTTTCGTATAACCTCGACCGCCTGAGTTGTATTGAGCTTCGATGTAAGCAGCAATCGGAATGCATGATGGATCTGTTTGATCAGCTCGTCAGAGAATCCTTTGCGTCTGAGCCCAAGCGTATTCGGGCCATAGCATTTGGCATGATTGCCGACAGTGCGGGCATAAGGCAAAGCATCTTTTACGACTACCGAATATCCGCCGACGAAGGCATAACGGCCTGCGCGACAGAACTGGTGTATCCCCGAATAGGCCCCTATAGTTGCATCATCCTCAATTGTGACGTGGCCTGCCAGAGTGGCAGCGTTTGCCATAATCACGCGATTTCCGATGATGCAATCATGAGCCACGTGAGCCTGGGCCATAAAGAAACTATCATCTCCGATTACAGTTACGCCGCCGCCGCCAGCAGTGCCGCGATTGAGCGTAACAAACTCGCGGAAGACATTTCGCTTGCCTATTATCAGCCGTGTCTCTTCGCCTTTGAATTTAAGATCCTGCGGGATCTGGCCCGCCGAGACATAAGGGAAGAACTGGCATCCTTCGCCTATCTCGGTGGGGCCCTCGATGACACAGTGTGAAGCGATGCGAACGTTGTCATGAATGATAACGTGATCGCCTATGATTGTATACGGCCCTATCTCAACATCCCGGCCAATCTCTGATCTGGGACTGACTATTGCTGTTGGGTGAATCTTCATTGAACTAACTTTCTGCCGCCTGGGAAACAATCCTCACGAGCGGGTCGTAGAGATTATGCTCGTTTGAAAATGACTCCCTTATCAACGAGCGTCGATGTAACCTCAGCTTCAGCGCAGACCTGTCCATTGACTCGCGCGGTGCCCAACATACGGCAGACCCGCGATTTCAAGCGCAGGACAACCATCTCAAGCATCAGCGTATCGCCTGGCAAGACCGGGCGGCGAAACTTGGCATTCTCTATGGTAGTAAAGAGCACTATCTTGTTATTGCGCTCGGGGTGATCTTTCAAAACCAGCACTCCGCCGGTTTGCGCCAGCGCCTCGATTATCAGAACGCCGGGCATTATCGGCGCATCGGGGAAGTGGCCCTGGAAGAACGGCTCATTGAACGTTACATTTTTAACTCCAACAATGCGCTTGCCCGATTCAAACTCTACTATTCGATCAACGAGCAGAAAGGGGAAGCGATGAGGCAGGATCTCTTGAATCTGAATGGTATCAAGTATCGTTTCCATCTCGCGCCTACTTAGTCGGTGATGATTCTGCTATCTCTATGGCCGCAACCGTCACGCTGCTATTTGTCTGGGGCCCCCTTCACCATCTCCTCCAGTTTCTTCAATCGCTCGACAATTTCAGGCAACCTGGAGAAGAGCACCTGCGCCCGTTTCCATCGCTGCGATAGCTGCGCTGGCGTGCCTGCGACAAATGTTCCCGCGGGAACATCTTTGGTGACTCCGGCCTGGCCTCCAACTACGGCTCTATCGCCTATACTGACATGTTGATTTGTGGCCGCCTGGCCAGCAATTACCACATGGTGGCCGACTGTAGTTGAGCCCGATAGTCCAACCTGAGCTACGATCACAGTCTCCTCGCCAATAACGCAGTTATGCGCTACCTGAACCAGATTGTCAAGCTTTACGCCGCGTTTGAGGATCGTTTTACCGAATGTTGCGCGGTCTATCGAGCAGTTGGCCCCGATCTCGACATCATCTTCGATCATTACGCCGCCGGTTTGCAGGATCTTCTGCTGGCGCCCCTCCTCATCAAGAACAAAACCAAATCCATCGGCGCCGATGACTGCGCCGCTGTGGATGATCACTCTGCTGCCGATCTCGACATCGGAGTAAATCGAGACATTAGCATAGATGATTGTGTCATCACCGATGCGCACCCGGTCTCCAATAACCACGCCGGGATGGAGCGTGACGCGAGAGCCGATGCGGCAATCTCTGCCGATGGTCACGCGAGGGAAGATAGAAGGCTCGGGGCCAATCTCTGACATTTCGCCAATGATCAGATCCTGGCTGATTCCTCGCGCTCTATAAGGCTCCTGGTAAAAAAGCTTTATCGCGCGGGCAAAGGCAAGCTTGGGATTTTTGGCAATGAGCAGATTGCGCCCTTCAAGACTGTCTAACGGACTACCGTCGGCAATGATAAATGCTGATGCCCTGCTCTCTCTAATGTGCGAAATGAAGCTCTTGCCTGCCCAGGTCAGGTCCCCCTCGACGGCAGACTCGAAAGGTTGCACCCGATCAATCACCAGCGCAGGATCGCCGACAAGCCGTGCGCGCAAGTTTTCAGCCAACTGGCCGAGATTGTAACGAGCTGCCATATTACGCATTGCCCGGTGCGGATTGCCCGTTATGGTTTCTTCGGAGGCTGAGTTGCCGGCGCGGGTTGATTCGCCGGCCTGGCCCCCGGCACAGGGTAGACCTTGTTGTATTCGTTAATGAAATCTTCAGTCAAATCCAGTCCCGGGGCGGCATAGAGCAAAAGATTTATCTGCGCCGCGGCCGCCGTATCGAGCAGCAACTGAATGCCTCGTTGGGCAGCATAAGTGTCCAGGAATGTCCTGATCTTCTCCAGCACAGGGCCCGTATAGTCGCGCCCGCGCCGGTTATAATCTGCCTCGGTATCTTCCCTTTCGCGCTCTAATCTCTTCTGCAAACTTTCCAGCTTATCTGATTCCTGCTGGCGCGCGGCAGGATTCATAGTAGGGCCCTGCGTCCTGAGCTTCTCGGTGGTTTCGTTGATCTGCTGCTGCAAAGCTGTCAGACTCTTTCTCTGCGGCTCAAACTCGTTGTTGAGCTGCTCAATGCGCCGCGCCAGCTCTTGAATCTTTTCGGGAAAAACCGTTGTGTTTATCAGCCTGACGGCAAAGCCGCTGCTGGCAGCAGGCGCAGAGGATGGTTGCTGACCACTCTCTGCCGATTCGGTTGACGCCGATGCAGGTTGCACCAGCATCATCAGAGGGAATCCCGTGAGCAAAAAAGATAAAGTATCTCGCCTTGTTGTTTCCATCTATCTTCCTCGATTATTGATCTGATTTACGCAATGCGTAATCGGCAATGTGTGGTGTGCCATAGTTTTCAAGAAAAATCCTTCTTCAGTTCGGGCGCTGCGGCGCCCTCAAAACAGATCTACAATTAACTTGTTTTGAGGGCGAGTTAGCCAGAGACTTACTTGGATCAACTTCCTCCTCAAAACAGATCTACAATTAACTTGTTTTGAGGGGTGAATAGAATGCTCAAATGTCTTCGGTGTCCCCGCCCTCAAAACAGATCTACAATTAACTTGTTTTGAGGGCGCTTGGCGCCCGAACCTGCTGTAATCTTCTCTTAAGGTCTACAGATCCATTCCTCCGAAGTCATTCTGTTCCTATTACGCATTACGCTTTACGCTATGGTTTCTTGATTGGCGCGCTGGCTGGCGCGGCAGCAGGCGCCGGCGAAGGAGCGTTGCTTACGCCCGGGACAGGATAGGCTTTGTTGTATTCATTCATGAAATCATCAGTGATTTCTATCCCATCAGCAATGTATGCCAGCGAGCCTGTCTGGCGCGCGCCGCTAATGTCGATAAGCATCGTCACTCCGCGCTTGGGCGCATATTCCTTCTCCAGGAAATCGCCAATCTTCTGGTAAACGGGCCCGGTAACATCTGCCCAGCGTTTCTTGGCATCAGTTTCAAGATCCTCTGCTTTGCGTTTGTAGTCGCGTTTGAGGCGCTCCAGCCTGTCCATCTTTTCGCTAATGACTTCGGGCCGCACTGAATCGCGTTGAGTAGAGATTTCGCTCTCAAGCGAAGTGATCTGGTCCTGAAGAGTTTGAACCTCTTTGTACCTTGTCGCAAATTCATTATTGAGTTGATCGATCTTCGCTTTCAACTCGTGGATGCCTGTGCCAAAAGCTGCCATATTGATAACCCGCAGGGGCCCCAGTGCAGGATTGAATGGCTTCGGCTGATTGCCCGGCGCAGTCGATTGTTGTTGCGCCAGCGCAAGCCCGGAAGCCAGAACGATAAAAGCAGCACTACAAATCAGCTTGATAAATCTCATTACTAGCTACCTCACTAAATCCAGATGTCGAGTTCTTCTCACGCCATAAACCGCTAATGCCAAACTCAGCCTGTATGTAAGATACTCCTGAATTACGGGCGCCTAACGGGTGTAGTTGGCTGCTGTGTTGTATTCGGCTTCGAGGCAGCAGGAGCGGGCGTTGCCACCGGATAGGTCTTGTTATACTCGTTCATGAAATCTTCGGTTATGTCATTGCGCTTATCGCTATAGGCCAGCACATTGCTTTGCACCGCGCCCGCCAGATCGAAAATGATCAAGATGCCTCGCTGAGCGGCATAGACGTTAAGGAACTGCCCGATTTTATCATAGACGGGGCCAACAACCTCTCGCATTCGCCGATTGTATTCAGCTTCGGCATCCTCGGCTGAGCGTTTGTGATCTCTCTTCATCTTATCGAGGCGATCCACCTTGGCCTGCAACGCCTGGGGATTTGCCACTCCGGTCTGGCGCTGCACCTCATTCTCAAGCTGAGTAATCTGCTCCTGAAGCATTTGAAGCTCTTTGCGCTTGGAATCAAATTCATTGTTCAGTTGCTGTATCCTGGCTTTGAGTTCCTGGATGCCCTCAGCAAACTGGCTCGTGTCTATAACTCTAATCTGTCCTGGCGCAGGAAGCGATGCAGCGGCAGCGGGTTGTCCGCCGCTCGGTTGTTGAGACGCTGGCGGCTGTTGAGCAGTAGCTATGATTGGCAGAGCTGCCAGGATTGCAACAGTAGCAGCAAGTTTTAAGAGTTTCATAATGTGTACCTCGTTTTTATGACCAACTATTTAGGTTAAAAAGCGGCTTTGAAACCACTCCTAGCTCTCTAAGTGACATCCATTGGGAGAGCGCCCCAGATTTACCATTTTGCCTCGGACCGTCAGTCTGGCAAATGAATGATAAGTATCTGTGTGAGGATGTCAACCTCATTGTTTCAACAATCCTTTTTCTACCCTCTGCTCAGAATGTCCGCCCGATGCTAAAACGAATAACCTTCCTCTCCTCCAGGAACAACTGCCGCGGATTGGGATTATTAGGATCGAAGACTCGCGCATTCGGGTTATAAGCAAATATCAAGCGGAATGGCACATTGATGACGGGCATCTGAACGCGCAGCTCGGCGCCCATCGAAGCGCGATAATCTGAGAAGCCTCCAACACCTTCCGACAATTTTATCAGGCTGGTCGATTTGGCCAGACCGGTAATAGTCGCCGAACGGAACCCAGGAGGCAACTGCCCGGCAGGAATTTCAGGGGGCCTGGCAGCTTCAATCTCTTCAGGAGTGGCAACGCGGCCGAAGGGATTGAGCGTTACACTGGCGAGCGGAGACGGCAAAAAGTTTGTCTCAAAGATTTGATCCGGCATCTTGCGCAAATTGAATGCTGTGCCAATGTCGAAGAAAGCGGCTATAGAGAAGATACTGGCCAGAGGAATACGGTATTCAGCATTAAAGAGCAACTGGGTGTCTCCGCCTATTGGCACAAAGACGGGCAAGAAATTGCCCTGAAGGTCTCGCGTGCCTGTGCGCAGCGGATTGGCCCCTCCTATTCCGGTGAAGGTGAACGATTCTAGCACGCTCTGAGCTACTTCATTGCCGGTAAATTGATTTGAGCCGGTCGGCAGCACCGTGATCTCTTTGCCTGAAGCATCCAGCGCCTTGACCTCCCTGGAGGTGAGAAATGTCTGCAGCTCGGCTACAGGCGAAACGGAGCGAATATTAAATCCTCGTATAGTGTCTTCACCTCCGAGGAAGAACCGCTGAAAGATCGGCACACCATCAATAAACGAGAGCGAATTGGACTGGAAGCGAGCGCCGAACGGCAAGATGTGCGAGCCCAGCACACGCATTCCAATCACCGTCTCTCTGTCACCTATCTTGAAGAGTCCTGGCCTGAAATATTTATATTCAACGGTCGGCTGAAACAGGTTCACATTGCCGCCCAGAAAGCTCCCGGTAAGGTTAAGCCCAAGAAAGAAGCTCTGCCCCGCCGTTGGATCGATTGCATGGTTAAGGGTATTGACAAAGAAGTTCGGCTGTAGCGTGCTGAGCGTAACCGGCGGCTGCTCGAAACTAATGAGGATATCGTTGTTTGGATCATCATCTTTATTTACCGGCGGTTGCTCTACGCTGGTCCGCGAATAAGAGTAACTGAGTCCGAGGCGCGAGAGCTGGAAGAAGCTGCTTCGACTGCGCCAGAACAGAGACAGCGGCGCGCTGGCAGAGATGGTGGCCCCGGTTGAGACTTGAGTGAATAGCTCGTCCGATCTTGCTCCCAGGAAGCCAAACAGCCCGCCGCCGGTGCTGAAGAACCCGGTAGCTCCGAATCCCAGGCCGCCGCCGAAGAACGCCAGCCGTGAATTGAAGATATTGAAGCCTACGCTGATCGGCTTGCCCATCAGATACGGCTCGGTAAATCCGAAGCTGAAGATGCGCTGGCGATTGCCTGCCTGAAGGCTAAATGAGAGAGTTTCGCCGAATCCCAGGAAATTGTTTGTTGCATATTGCAGGCCGATAAACGATCCGCCTATGCCCGATGCCCCGCCGGTGAACTGAATCTGCTGCCGCCCCTTCTCCTGCACCTTCAGATCGATGTCTACTGTGCTCTCCTGCTCGTTGAAGCGCAGAGTAGCATGCTCTTCTTTGATCTCCTCGAAATATCCCAGTTGATTCAACCGCAGCAATGAAAGTTCCCACAGCCGCTGGTTATAGGGGTCCCCTTCATTAAGCAGCACTTCGCGCCTGAGCACATTGTCGCGGGTAACAGTATTGCCGAGAAACTCCAGCCGCCTGAGCGTGTACTGTTTGCCCTCTTCAACCTCGATGGTTAAATCGACTATCCCTTCGTTGGTCCCCGGCGTGTCTTTGGGTTCAGGATTGACGCCGACCTGCGCCTGCACGTAACCCAGTTGACCGTAGAGTTTCTTGAGATTCTCAAAGACCCCCTTTTGAATCCTCTCGGCGTTTATCACATCGCCCGACTTGATCCCTGATACTGCCAGTATCTGATCTTCGGGAAAGACGGTATTCCCCTCAACCGTGACTTTGCCTATTCGGTAGAGCCGCCCTTCGGTCACCGGAACAACGATCTTCAGCCCCTTGCCCTTGCGACCTATCAGCGGGATGCGGCTGCCGATCTCTCCAACTTCTTCGACTCTCGGCTCGCCGATCACTGCCTTGAAGTAGCCGCGCGAGGCCATAAAGAAGCGCACTCGCTCCAGATCGGCGGCGAGCTTCTCTTTGCTATAGACATCTTTTGACGTGAACGTTGTGAACAGGCTGGATTCTTTGACCAGTTTCATCTGGCGGCGGAGCTGGCGATCGGAGAAGATATTGTTGCCTTCGAAATCGATATCCACTACGCGGACGCGGGGGCCCTCATCGATATTAAAGATCACTGCCACGCTGGTAGCGGAGATCTCTTCTATTTCAACATCTATCGTGGCTTCGGGCCTGCCTTTGATCGAAAGCAGTGTCTGGAGAACATTCTTGGCATTATTGATCTGCACCGGATCGTACTGAGACTCCTTAGTCAACCGCACGTGTCTTTCCCGGTACTTCTCCAGAAGCTCACTCTCAAGCACCGATTTCATTCCTTCATAACGTATATCTCTGATGATCGGGCGCTCGCGGACCTCAAAGGTTACTATCTTGCCTCCCGCCGGGCCATCTTCGGAAAAGACTTTGGTGTCATTATCAACAAAATATCCCAGAGCTATTACTGCCTGCAAATCCCGCGAAATCTGAGCCGGATTATAAGGGTCCCCTTGTTTTGTCTGGATTGCCAGGCGGATAGTTTCGGCAGGAATACGGCGATTGCCTCTGATTACCACATCCTCGACCATCACCTGACGCTGTCCGTCTATACTCTGTTGATGGGCTAATAATCCCGCAAGTGGGGATACAGATAAGACAAGGAAAAAGACTGTAACTAGGCCAACAATGCGCTTCATCATTTAATGCTCTCTCCCTGCAGAGGATCTCAATTAGATATATGCAGGTGCGCCCCGACCTGGAAATAACTACCTATTGCCCAATCTTTTCTGCCCGACGCCCGTGATTGATCAGGGCTTTCTCAAAACGGGCGAAGGACACAAAACGTCGGATAGTTCCAAAACCGCAATTATACCTGACTCCAAGCACACTAGCTACCTAAATATTGTGATGAAAAAAGAGTCGATAAGTATCCCTCTTTTAAGAAGGAAAGCGGAGAAATCATTGGACGAGTAACGCATCACCAGGTTCTTCTATTTCCGCCGGGCGGTACTGAAGTTCTGCTCCCTCCACATAGACTTCCACCACATTGGTATCAGAGAACTGGCCCCGAATCAAAGCTTCAGAAAGTGGATCTTCCACATACTTCTGCATGGCGCGGCGCAGCGGACGGGCGCCATAAGTGCGGTCGGCACAGGTCTTATTGACGATCCAGGCTTTAGCCTCATCAGACAGTCTCACCTGAATCTTGCGCCGTTTGAGCGTCTTGTTCATCTGCTCAAGAAGCAGATCCACTATCTTGAGAAGATCATCATCGGACAGAGGTTCAAAGATAATGATCTCGTCAAGGCGATTGATAAACTCAGGATTGAATGTCTGCTTGACTGCCCCCATGACCGTCTCTTCCATCTTCTCCAGGCTCTTCTCTGCTGAAGATTGGAACCCCAGGTGGCCCCGCTTCTGGATAAAGCGAGCGCCAATATTAGACGTCATAATTATGATGACATTCTTAAAATCAATTGTGTTGCCGAGGCTGTCTGTTAGCTGGCCATCTTCAAATACCTGAAGCAGAATGTTGAAGATATCGGGGTGGGCTTTCTCGATCTCGTCGAGCAGGAGCACACTGTAAGGATTGCGCTTTATTCGCTCGGTAAGCTGGCCCCCTTCTTCATGTCCGACATATCCGGGAGGCGAGCCTATCAGTTTGGAGACGGAATGTTTCTCCATAAATTCCGACATATCAAATCGGATCATGGAGCGTTCGCTGCCGAACAGGAATTCGGCCAGGCCGCGAGCTACTTCTGTCTTGCCCACGCCGGTGGGCCCCAAAAAGAGCAGGCTCCCTACCGGTCGATTGGGGTTCTTGAGCCCGGCGCGCGAACGGCGGATGGCGCGCGCTAAAGCAGATATAGCTTTATCCTGGCTGATGATACGTTTGTGCAGCTCTTCTTCTATGCGCAGCAGTTTCTGTGATTCTTCTTCTTTGAGTGAAGTAATAGGAATGCCTGTCCAGCGCGCTATAACCTCTTCAACATCATCTTTGGTCACCACTCCGAAAGATGAATCATCAAAATCATATCTCACATCCCGGCGCGGCTCATCATCGTCATGGTATCTCCTCCGCCTGGATGTATGTTTGGTGTGAGGCGGCGCGAACGCTCCCGGATTGCTGGCGGCAATGCGCAGCTTCACCCGCGCTCCCGCTTCATCAATGATGTCGATCGCCTTATCAGGCAGATAGCGGTCCGGTATGTAACGATTGGATTGATAGACAGCCGCTTCCAGAGCGTCTCTGGTATAGCGCACTTGATGGAAAGTCTCGTAGCGTTCTTTGATCCCTTCCAGGATCAGAATCGCTTCTTCTTCATTAGGAGCTGCGACTTTGACTGCCTGAAACCGGCGCTCAAGTGAGCGATCTTTCTCTATCGATTTGCGGAACTCTGCCGGAGTGGTTGCTCCAATACACTGGATCTCTCCGCGCGAGAGGGCGGGCTTAAGGATATTGGCAGCATCGAGCGATCCTTCGGCTGATCCTGCGCCCACCAGCGTGTGCAGCTCATCGATGAAGACAATGTACTGGGGATTGTCTATCAGCTCGCGCATGATTGTCTTCAATCGCTCTTCAAACTGCCCGCGATATTTGGTGCCGGCGACGATCAAGCTCAGGTCGAGCGCCACTATGCGCTTGTCTGTCAAAAATGGGGGAACTTCTCCTTGAACAATGCGTTGAGCCAGTCCTTCAACGATAGCCGTCTTGCCTACGCCCGGCTCTCCGATAAGCACAGGATTGTTCTTGGTGCGACGGCAGAGGATCTGGACTACACGATCAATCTCATTGTTGCGACCGACGAGTGGATCCAGCTTGTCCTGCAAGGCGGCTTCGGTCAAATCGCGGCTGAACTCTGCCAGGTGCGGAGTCTCTTTCTTCTGTTGCAACTGAGGACGCTCTGAGCCGGTCTGCCGGCTCAGCTCATCTCGCACCTGGTTGAGTCGCAAACCATAATCATAGAGGATCTCAGCCGCAGTCGATTTATCTTCTCTGAGCAATCCCAGGAGCAGATGTTCCGGGCCTATATAGCGATGATGCAGACGTTCGGACTCCTCGGCGGCATAAGCCAGCACACGTTTGGCTTCGCTGCTCAACGGCAGATCAACCGATGTTGAAACTCTATCTCGGATAGTGATCCGCCCCTCAATCTCTTTTCTGATGGCATCAATCGAGATGGGGGCGCGAACAAAGAAGCGATTAGTAAGACTTTTATCTTCGCGTATAAGTCCCAGGAGAATGTGCTCAGCATCTATGGCCGGGGCGCCAAATTGGCTGGCCTCGTAGCGAGCAAAGAATATAACACGACGCGCTTTTTCAGTGTATCGTTCGAACATTCAGGATTTCCAATACAGTAATACGAGTAATGCGTGATGCATAATGCGTAATAAGTGGACAGGATTAAATATGTTTGATCTCTCGCAATATTTCACGGATCACGAATTACGCATCACGAATCCCTATCACTTATCTTGAATGAAGCCTGCCATCTTCTAGATGCAGGATTCTATCACAAGCAGCAGCTAACGCTTCGTTATGCGTCACAATCACTGAGGTTAAATTCTCATGAGTGTGAAGCTGTTTCAGCAGTTCAAATACAGCACCGCCAGTCTTGCTATCGAGATTGCCTGTTGGCTCATCTGCTAGTAGCAACGATGGCCTGTTAGCCAGTGCACGCGCTAGAGCGATTCGTTGCTGCTCACCCCCCGAAAGTTCACCTGGTCGATGCGCTAATCTGTCAGCCAGCCCAACTCTCTCTAAGAGACTAATGGCGCGATCAAAACTATCGCGCCTGCTTTTGCCACCAATCAGCATTGGCATCATCGTGTTTTCGAGAGCCGTGAACTCTGGCAGCAGATGATGAAACTGGAAGACGAAACCAATCTTCTGGTTCCTGAAACGAAACAAGTCTACATCAGGAACTTTGCAAATGTCAAACTCTTCCACATAGATGCTGCCGCTATCGGGGCGATCAAGGCCGCCCAATAGATGCAGCAGAGTCGATTTGCCTGCGCCTGATGCTCCCACTATGGCAATCATCTCGCCTGATGCTACTTCCAGAGAGACAGACTGCAACACTACAAGACTGTTGCTGCCCATCTGATAACTTTTTACCAGATTCTCAGCGCGCAGCAGCAATCTGCCAGGCGCTCTGCCTGCTTGACCAGTCTCGACCAGAACCGGTTGCTCTATTCTTCTGCTCTCTCTGTTCAAAGCCGGGCCCCCATCCGTTTATAACTCGCTCGGTCGCAAATGAAACTTAATCATTAATGAAACTTAATCATTCATGTTACGCATATCTCTTTTATAGCTACACGAGCGGCGCCACAGAAGCGAGAGAGGACGTGAATCATCTGGGACAATAGAATAAGCCAACTGCTTTGATCTGAGCTGTGCGCCCCCCCTCACCTGCTGGGCCAGAAAGTTCAAGCTGGAAGCTATCAGCCACGAGCGTGTCTGTTGCTTCGGTCAGCCCTCAGTACAACTCTGATGCTGGCCTGTGAAGATTAATTTGAAATTTCAAATTGTTGCTTCGATCAAGAATCGCTCAGTCCAAT
>Ga0209172_10004614_pt1 | contig 18172 bp, 14 predicted proteins | sample LarsenN4metaG_FD_184113 | JGI IMG/M metagenome (GOLD analysis project Ga0209172, IMG submission 184113) | Hot spring sediment bacterial and archeal communities from British Columbia, Canada, to study Microbial Dark Matter (Phase II) - Larsen... ... | reverse complement strand
TTTTGCGGATCCCAAACGTCGCCAGCCACAATGTTCCCCGGCTCTGGCCTCTGGACTGACGGATCATATTTGGACTGTTAAAGAACCACTGAAAATTGTTATTCCCCCATCACTCAACAACACTTAATAGGGGGACTATCGAATCATGGCTCTTGGATTATATCTTCAACCGGCAGGATTTTGAAACTCTTGTACATGGGGTTGAACCATTGCAACGCGCCCTGGTAAAACTCGGCGGAGGAAGAGAAAATCACCTGGTACAGTTTGCCCTCGTTGACCGCCGTGATAATCGAGCCGGCTTTGGCCGTGCCGTCGGCGGCAGTGTAGAGGAAATCAACGGTCGCGCCATCGGTCATTTGGTCAAGCTGAAACTTTTCGACGGGTCGGGTCTGAACGTCTTTGTAATCTTTTTTTAACTCGTCAACGTACTTTTGAGCGGCTTTCTGGGCGGCTTCGGCGTTGTCTTTGGCCGTGGGCGCATTGGCGACGCTGGCTTCAAATACCAGGTCGGTTTCAGGCATGCCCACCGCCACCGAGGTTTCATCCTGGCGCAGAATTTCCCAATCGTCGGGGTAGAAAAAACCGAAGGTGTTGTTGAGCGGGCCGGTCAAGACCCATTCGGGCGGCTCGTCGGTGGGGGGGACGCTGGTGGCCGGAGCGGTATCGAGGATGGTGAAGGTCTCGGCCAGGCGATGAAGCCCATTTTGCGAGACCTGCCACTGGGCTTCGGTGGCGCTGAGATACAGCACAAAAACAAAGGTCTCTTTTTGAGAGACGCGCACCTCGCTGATGGCCTGGCCTAAATTTGGGTCTTTGGAGGAAAATTGAGCCACAATCGAGCCATCGGGCTGCTGTTCCTGGCTGAGGGGGGCAAAATCGGCATCCTGGTCTACAAAATTTTTAGCCACAAAGGTAACCAGGTATTGGTTCAAATCCTTGTCCGAGTAAACCTGGCCAGCATCGTTGAAGAAGACGCCATACCCGGCGGCATCGCCCGGGTCAATAAAAACAACGCCATCGGGCCGCTCGAAAGGCTGCCAGGTTTCGGGATGACTGATGCTAAAACGCTGGCTGGAGTGGGTAAATGTACTTAAGGCTACTCCCTCGGGAATGGCGGAAGTGGGCTGAACTGTCACCGCTGAGGCAATCGTTGGGGCAGCGGTGGCGTCGGGGCGAATGGGTTGAAAATCGGGCTGGTTGGGTGGCCGGCTGTCACCACAACTGGCAAGAACAAGCAGAACTATCAACAGCAAAAAGCAGAAGTAGCCGGGTTTCACAATCTATTCAGGATTGAGGATAAAACGGTAGCCTGTGCCACGAATAGTAATTAAGCGCTGCGGCCGGCTGGGGTTATCTTCAATTTTTTCGCGGATCCAGCGGATATGCACATCCAGGGTGCGGGTATCGCCCAGATAATCGGTTTCCCAGACTTCTTGCATAATGGTTTTGCGGCTCAAAACTTGGTCATGGTTGCTAACTAAAAGATAGAGCAGCTTAAACTCTTTGGGGGTTAAATTGTAGATCTTTCCCTGTCGCAGCATTTGATGCTTGTAACAATCGAGGGTCAGGCCGGGTACACGCACAAACCTGTTTTTTTGGTTAGAGGCGGCCTTTTTTAAACCTTGGTTGAGCTGTTGAGTTTTGCCGGGGGCCACCACAATTGTCTCGGAGCTGGTATCGGCAGCCAGATTCTTGTCGCCAACCACCACGTAAGGCACGTTCAGCTTTGTTTGATCCAGCGCCAGTTGGAAGCTGGCCAGATTAAAAAGCGCATTGGCAGAATTAAAGACAATCAAATTGGGCCACAGGGTTTTGGTGGTTTCAAGGGCCGCCTCAGGTGTGGCCGAGACAGCTACTTCATAACCCTGCTCGGTTAGATTGGCAAGCAGCGACTCGGATTGGTCGAGACTACTGTTTTCAATTAGCAAAACATGCATGGTCATGAATCCTTCCTCCCCGAGGTCCCCGGTTGGGGGAACGCTCATTATACTCGAAGCTAGTTTGTCTCGCAACAGCATTAATGACTTTTCGCGAGGTCAAATTTTAAGAAGATTTTACGTTAACGCCAATTCACTGAGGCTCGAATTTGAGGTACAGCACACGCCGGGTAGTTGGGCGGAGGCGGGCGTGTTCGTCAGGACTATACCCACAAACCCACAAAATTTGCCCGGCGACAACCAGGAGAGGAACAAATTGACGCCACGCCGCCGGAATTTTTTTATTAATCATAAATTCATTCACCTTTTGGCGGTGTCCGCCCAAACCGAGAGGGGCAAAGATATCGCCGGGGCGGCGGGGACGCAGGACGGGCTGGGGGCCAACAATATCAGCATCCAGGTACGCTTCCCAGCGGTCAACTTGATTCAGTGGGTCAAGTTGAACCTGTTCAGGCCGCAGAAAAATGGCTCTTAGCTGCCACTTGGTATCGGGTAGAGGGGTCACGCCGGGTAGATTTAGGGCCAGCGGTTCGATCTGCCGCAGATAGGGCTGGTCGGGTAGGGGCGGGGCAAGGGGGACATCCTCAGGCGCAATGACAAAGGTTTGATAACCCAAGGTGAGCATCAATCCTTGCGGTAGGGTTGCTTTAGCGCCCACACTTCCTTTTTCAATCAGGTTCACGGCTGTCTCGATGTGTTCAAAATTGATGTCCCGCAGGCTGCGGCGCAGCGTTTGAACGGCGTGGCGCAAGGTTGAGCGTTTCAGGGCCAGGGGTAGTGTCCGCCAGGGGGTTAAGTCTATCTCAATTTTCTCAGCCGACTGGCTGTGGATGATTGTCTGCCAGGCCAGGGCCAACTGCTCCTGTAGAAATTCAGCTTCGGCGGCCATCACTTTGGCCGTGCGTTGTAGGATGTGGCGAATGTTTGGATTGTAGGTTTCAAGCTGGGGGATTAATTCATGGCGCAGCCGGTTGCGGAAAAAAGTGCTATCCTGATTGGAAAAATCCTGGCGAGGCTCAAGTCCGCGGGTCTGGCAGTAGGCTTCAATTTCGCGCCGTGATGTTTCCAGCAGGGGGCGAATGAGGAAAAGGGAGGATGGACGCTGCGCGTGGAAGATGGAAGATGGAAGATGGTCTTGGGGATCGAGCCGTAATTGAGCCAGATCAGTTAAAGGCAGCATGCCGCGCAGCCCGGCCAGGCCGGTTCCACGCAGAAAGTGCATGAGGACTGTTTCCACCTGGTCGTCGGCGTTGTGGCCGACGGCTATTTTGGCGGCCCCCACCTGGCGAGCCACTCGTCCCAAAAAAGCGTAGCGAAGCTGGCGGGCCGCTTCTTCCAGGGATTGCTTTCGCTGCGCAGCAACGGCGGCCACCTCAACGCTTTCGACAAAAAGGGGCAACTGGCGCTGAGCGGCTATCGTTCGCACAAAGGCTTCGTCGGCCTGCGAGTCGGCTCCGCGTAATTGATGGTTGAGGTGAGCGACGGTCAAGGTTAAATTAAAAGTGGGACGCATCGTTTCCAGCACATCCAGGAGACAAAGCGAGTCGGGGCCGCCCGAAACGCCCAGCACAACGTGATCGTGAGGGGCCAGGAGGTTATTTTTTTGACAGAATTCGGTAATTTTTTGAACCAGGCTGGCAATCACTGCACCGCATCCCCGACCATGCTTTTGGTTTTGACCTGGCTGCTGGCGTTAGCCTCAACCATTTCCTGGAGATGTTTCGAGTGAGCATTGTCGAGAAAAGCTTGGCGGGTAGACTCGTCGGGCAGCGTTTCGAGGAGACGTTTTTGAATTTTTTGAGCGTAGGTGATGGCGTCTCGCGAAGCCGGAGAATTACCCGAAAGGTGATAGACATAAGATTTTTGAATTTGGATGATATATTGGCTCAAGCGGCTGTCAATCTGTTCGGCCAAATCAGAAGCGGAAATTAACGCGTCAAGCGCAGCCGCGTAGCGTTTATGGTGAATATCCAGCAGCGATTGTAACCACTGGGCGCGGACCATAAATTCCTTCATATCGCTGGCCTGGGCCAGGGTGGAAAGGCGGCTCAAACTTGCTTCGGCTTTGGCCCATTGATGGGTATCCATATAAGCTCTGACCAATTGGTAGAGCGTCATGACTTCATCGGGCACAAAATCCATGCTCTGCGCCATTTTATGAACGCTTTCCAGCTCTTGAACGGCTGCTTCAAGCTGGTCGAGATGACGATAGGCCGTGCCTAAAATCGCCTGCGCCCGCATCACGTAGAGCGGAGAGCCAAGCTCCTCGGCCAGGCGCATGCTCTCCTGGGCTTGCTGTAGTCCCGCTTCATCCAGGCCAACGGTTAAATAATAGTAACCCAACCAGGCCATGCCCAGCGCTTGCAGCGATTTCTGCCGCTGCTCGTGGGCCAGGCGCAGCCCTTCTTTTAGATTTTCGCCGGCCTTATCCCACTCACCGTGGAAAAGCTGGCCAAAGGCCTGATAATATTTAATAAACGGCACCCGGTAAAAGTCGCCGGATTTGCGATGCATCTCCAGCACTTCCTCGGCGGTTTCCTGCGCCCCCCTATAATCAGCCGAAAAAGTTTGAGCCATCAACAGCGAAGCCAACGAATTCATCAAGCCGCTGCGGTAGCCCAGGCGGCGGCGGGTGTTGACAATTTGTTTGTAACGATCCAGGCTGGCGCTAATCTCGCCTTGCTCCAGCATAATTTTGGCCAGACCGTCTTCCGCCTCAACTTGACGGCTTTCATCGCCCAATTTTTGGCTCAATTCGAGGGCTTCCTGGTAACATTTGACCCCCAGCTCCAATTTACCCAGGCTGTAGTAGAAATTACCCAGTTGGCTCAAGGTATCGGCTATGCCCCGTTCGTCGCCCAGGCGGCGGGCCACTGCGAGCGCTTCTTTGAAAAATTCGGCGGCCTGCGAGAAGTCATAATGGCTGGCGTGCAGCGAGCCAATTCCGTTCAATGCGCGCATCTGGGCCGAGTCGTCATCGAGTTCTTTGGCTTTGGCCAGCATGGCCTGATAATCGGCAATCGCCTGCTGTGGGACGCCCAGGCGGGTGAGAATTTTGGCTCGACCTTCATAGATCGCCAGCAGCGCCGGCTGGTCGGCCGCAGCCCCCAGTTTATCGGCCACCTCAAGCGCCTGGTTATAAAATTCAACCGCCTGCTGATTGGCAAAGGATTGAATGGCCGCCTCAGCCGCGCGCTGGAAGTAACGCAAGGCCCGCGGCCAGTTTTCACTTTTGTAATAATGATCCGCTACAATCGCGGCGTACTCTTCGCCCAACTGCCAGTAGAGGCGAGACATATGATCACCAATCTGGCCGTGAATGATTTTGCGCTGCTGGTTCAGCATACTGTTGTAAGCCGTCTCGTGGGTCAGAACGTGCTTAAAGCGATATTCAGGCTGCGTGTCGTGGCTGTGGACTTCGATCAAGTCGGCGGCTTCTAATTGGGTCAGCGCTTTTTCCACGATTTCAGCGTTACCGACGATAGGGGTCAGGACAAAGCGAGGGAAAACTCGACCGACCACAGCCGCCACCTGAAGCACTCGTTTGACCGAGTCCTCCAGCCGGTCAATACGGGCCGTCAAGACGCCTTGCAGGGTGGTGGGAATATCTATCTCGGTGACCGCGCGGGTGATCTGCCAGCGACCATCTTCGGTCGGCTGGATAACGCCTTCTTCGATTAAACTGCGCAGCAGTTCTTCTAAAAAGAGCGGGTTGCCGGCGGCGCGGTTGAGCAGCAGCGTCTCCAAACCTTTGGGGATCTGCTCAAGTTTGAGCAGGTGTTTGATAACCTGGCGGCTTTCCTCGTCGGTCAGGGGCCACAGGACTATTTCTTTGTAATTATCGGCGTAATGCTGACTGCTTTGAGCTTTGATATCCCAAAAGGCGCTGTCTCGCTCCGGGCGGGTGACGCAAATCATCAAGACCGGGTTGTAAACGGTCAGGGTCAACAGGTATTGGATCAATTTGACCGAACTGGGATCGGCCCAATGCAGGTCTTCAAAGACCATAATCAAAGGGCGTTTTTTGACCAGAACTTCAACCCATTCGCCCATAGCCAGAAAAGTGCGCTGCTGCAAAAATTCCGGGTCAACGGGCAGACTGGTGGCAACTTCTTCATCGGGTTTGATTCCCAGTAGGGTCGCCAGGTAAGGAGTCACCTCGTTTTTGCGCGGGCCAAACATCTCCTCACCCATGGCCTCCAAACGCAGTTTCGTCAGGCTTTCGTCGGCATTTTCGGGCAGGTCGAGATAGGTTTTGAGAATCTCGACAAAGAGGCGGTTGGTAAAGGATTGGCGGTACGACAGGCCGCGTCCCAGCAGCCAGAGTGGTTTGGTCTTGTCATCTGCCAGGGCCTCAGCCTGTTTTCTGAACTCTCGCACCAGGCGTGACTTGCCCAGACCCGCATCCCCCGCCAAGACCACAATCCCCCCTCGATGTTCCTGCAAACGCTGATTGAAATGCAGCAGCACTTTCAAATCATCTTCACGGCCAATCACCGGGGCTTCCATACCGCTCAAGCCCCGCTGTGTCTGGCTTAAATCCTTGGCGCTCTTCAACTGGTAAATTTTAAGGGGTTCGCTTTTGCCTTTGACCGCCACCGCTTCCCGTTCTTCAAACACAAACAGGCGGCTGGTGAGGTTATAGGTAGCTTCGCTGATAAGAATTTCGCCCCGCTCCGAGACGTGTTCCAGCCGGGAGGCGACATTGACGGCATCGCCCATGACGGTGTACGAGCGGTTGCGGTCGGCCCCAATATCGCCGGCAATGACCGTGCCGGTATTGATGCCCATATGAATCCCCAATGGTTCGGGCAGCGGGCTGGGCGGGTTGCGGTTAAATTTTTCCAGGCGCTCCTGCATCGCCAGCGCCGCCCGCAGCGCCCGTTCGGGATCATCCTCGTGAGCTTTGGGCGCGCCAAAAACGGCCATAATCGCATCGCCGATGTATTTGTCAATCTGGCCGTCGAATTCGTAAATGGCCTCACTGAGTTCTTGCAAACACAGGTTAATCAGCCGGACAACCTGTTCAACCTCAGCCGGGCTTTTGGCCGCATCGTTGAGGGCGGTAAAGCCGGAAATATCGGCAAATATAATCGTCACCTGCCGGCGCTCCCCTTCGATGGGAGCGGTGATGAGTGAGGGTGTGGGGTTGTTGTCAGGGATTAATCTTTCGCCACAGTTGCCGCAAAAGGTGTGGGTGGAGGGATTTTCAAATTTGCAATTGTCGCACTTGAGGGTTTGACTCATTTTTCAAGCATGCTCGTCAGGATAGCGTACTTGTTTAAGATGATATTACATTCCTTAAAATCTGTCAACGGCACTTTTTGACTAATGACATCCTTACTGAGTTGGGGCGATATAACGAGAATATTCTTGGAAGGTTGGAAAGATTTGCCAACCTTCCAAACTTCCCTTAACCTGCGCCCCCCTACATTTGTTTGTGCAAAGCAATGATTGTGGTATAATTGCGTTGGCATAGGCAGGCGACGAAAGTAGATGGGCCTGCCTATTGTTATGTGATTTGGAAGGAGAATTTTAAGTGGCAGGCCCTTTAGATGCGTTATTGGGGCTCTTTTCTCTTGATGTTGGCATTGATTTGGGAACAGCCAACACTCTGGTTTATGTTAGAGGCAAGGGCATTGTTATTAATGAGCCTTCGGTTGTAGCTATTGACAAAAAAACAAAGAAACCTTTGGCTATTGGCGTTGACGCCAAAGAAATGGTCGGCCGGACGCCGGCCAATATTGTGGCTATTCGTCCCCTGCGCGATGGCGTGATTTCAGAGTTTGAAATCACCGAGGCCATGCTGCGCTATTTTATTAAAAAAGTCCACGAGCAAACCCTCATTCCGACCCCTTTTTATGCCCCGCGTGTGGTTGTCGGCATTCCCAGCGGCGTGACCGAAGTTGAAAAACGGGCGGTCTACGACGCAGCCCGTAATGCCCGCGCCCGTGACGCCCAGATTATCGAAGAGCCGGTGGCGGCGGCGATTGGGGCCGGGCTGCCGATTACCGAACCGCTGGGCAGCATGGTGATTGACATCGGCGGCGGCACTACCGAGGTGGCCGTCTTCTCGCTGGGGGGAATTGTCGTCAGCCGCTCGATTCGGGTGGCCGGCGATGAGATGGACGAGGCGATTATCAATTACGCCCGCCAAAAATATAATCTGCTGATTGGTCAGCGTATGGCGGAGCGGGCCAAAATTACCATCGGGTCGGCTTATCCGCTGCCGGAGGAACAGATTATTGCCCTGCGTGGGCGCAACCTGATTACCGGCTTGCCCGACTCGGTCGAGGTGTCGAGTGTGGAAATCCGTGAGGCTTTAAGTGACTCGCTCTCGGTGATTGTGGATGCAGTCCGCGACACCCTGGATGAAACGCCACCCGAATTGATTGCCGACTTGATGGAAGGCGGAATTGCCCTGGCCGGCGGTGGGGGGCTATTGCAGGGTTTGGCCGAGCGGCTGTCGGAAGAAACCAAGATGCGGGTCTATATCGCCGACGACCCCTTGACCTGTGTGGCTCGCGGCGCGGGTCAGGTGTTAGAGAGCTACGATAAATACGCCAAAGTATTGACCTCGCTCCAACGGGGCAGCACCAACCATCGGCCGTAACAGGTGGCAAAGTAGCAAGGTAGCAAGTAGCAGGTTGTAAGTTGCAGAGTACTTTCCTGCTACCCTGTTACCTGCTACATTGAGAAGTATGACAGCAGCAAGAAATAGACCGCTTTTTATTGGCCTCATCCTGGCCCTCCTTTTTTTGGGTTTTGCCCTGGATCGGCTGGGGTACATGAGTGGGGTACGCACCTTTGTACAAACTGCGCTGGTTCCCCTCCAGGAAGCAACTACCGGGGTGGCTCAGAATGTCTCAGCTCAGTTAGAGCAAAGCCAGAGCGTGCAGCTTTTACAGGCCAGAAATGCCGAGTTGGAAGCGCTCAACAATAAGCTGATGGTGGACAATGTTCGTCTCCGCGAGTTGGAACGAGAGAATGAACTTTTGCGCCAACTGCTCAATTACACCCGCAGCAACCTCCAATTTAGTTACCAAACAACCACCGTCATCGGCCGCAGTATCGGCGTTGACCCAACCAACCTGCTCTACTTTGTGTATGTAAATGTTGGCGCGCGTGATGGCATCGCCGAAAATATGCCGGTCATCACCGACCGGGGTCTCGTCGGGCGGGTGACGGCGGTCGGTCCCAACCTGGCGCAAGTGCTGATGTTGATTGACCCGGCCAGCGCGGTCAATGCTCTCATTCAGAACAGCCGGGTCACCGGTCTGGTTCGCGGTAATATTGACGGCACGCTGATTATGGAGCGAATCCCGCAGGATGCCAAAGTTAACCCCGGCGATATTGTGCTCACCTCCGGCCTGGGCGGCAATTTCCCCGATAAACTGGTCATCGGCCAGGTGACGGAAGTGGTCAAGCGAGACCAGGATATGTTTCAAACCGCCCGTATCCGTCCCACCGTTGACTTTGGTAAGCTGGAAACGATGCTCATTATTACCTCCTTCCAGCCGGTTGATTTTGAGGCCGAAATCCTAAGAGCGCAGGAGTCGGAGAATTAAGACCCTTATTCCTCCGGCAATTTTAATTACCGCTACTCTGCTGCAATCTACACTGTCCCCTTATATCAAAATAAACGGTGTTCACCCGGATTTGGTGTTGGTGTTGGTCATTGGCTGGACAAGTTTACGGGGGCTGGGGGAAGGATTTGTGTGGGCTTTGATCGGCGGCTTGAGCCTGGATTTACTCTCCGGTGGACCCTTTGGTCTTTTCACCTTAACTACGTTGGTGGCAGAATTTATCACCAGTTTATTTCATGGGCGGCTCTTTGGCAGCAGCATCATTTTGCCCCTCAGCCTTACCTTTCCCTTGAGCATACTTTTTAACGGCCTGGCCTTGCTAATTCTAAACTTGTTGGGCCGGCCGGTCATTTGGAATGAAGCCCTCTCTTTTATCCTGGTGCCGGCGGCTCTTTTTAATACTGCGGCCATGTTGTTTGTTTTTCCTCTCCTATATTTGCTCAATCGCTGGCTGAATCCGCAACCTCTTTCATTCTAGTTTCTAAAATCCTGTTTCTATTGTATAATTTACGGCCATGACCGACTTTCAAATTCGCCTGCGTAGTTACCTCTTCCGGGGGATAGCCTTGTTCGCCTTTATGGTGTTGGCCACCCAATTGTGGAACTTGCAGGTGGTGCAGGGTGAAACTTATAAGGCGCTGGCCGACGCTAACCGCTTCCGTTTGAATCAGGTTCCGGCGGCGCGGGGTGTGGTTTATGACCGCAACGGCGAATTGCTGGTGCGCAACCGGCCCACCTACAATGTGGTCATCATTCCGGCCTACCTGCCCGAAGACCCCACCGCTGAGGCCAAGGTGTTTGCCCGCCTGTCGGAGCTGCTCGATTTGCCCATTACCACCCAGATCGAGCCGGTGGTCGGCGCGAATAATGGCTATTTTCAAGCCATTACCCATCATCAGTTCAACCGGCAACTATCCCGGCAAATTATCAATCCGCGCAGCCGCCAGTTAGCCAATGCGCCGCTGGGCCTCCGCGACGCCGCCAACCAAAACCGTGTTCTGGCCCCCTTTTTGCCGGTCACTGTTGCCACCGATGTTGATCCGGTGATTGTGGCCAAAATTGAAGAAGAGCGTATCAATCTGCCCGGCGTCTCGGTTGAAGCCTCACCCACCCGCGATTATCTCTATGGTGAACTGTTGAGCCATATCCTCGGTTACGTCGGGCCGATTCCAGCGGAACAATTTGCTGACTACGAAAGCCAAGGGTATGAACTGACCGATAGTATCGGTCTGGCCGGTCTTGAGGCGAGTTATGAAACCTGGCTGCACGGGGTCAAAGGTCTGGAAAGCATCGAGGTGGATGTGACCGGCCAGAAGATCAGGACGGTTAGCGAAAATATTCAAGTTAAGCCCGGCCATAACCTGCGTTTGACCATTGATTTGGGCTTGCAACAGGCTACTGCTGAAGCCTTGCAGGAACAGATGGATGAAGTCGGCTCTAACCAGGGCGTGGCCATTGCTATGAATCCGCAAACGGGTGAAATTTTGGCTATGGTTTCGCTGCCCAGTTTCGATAACAACAGTTTTGCCCGGGGAATTTCGGCCAGGGAACTCTCGCTTTTGAGTGAAAATCCCTGGACGCCGCTGGTCAATCACGCTATTGCCGGTCTGTATCCGCCCGGTTCTACTTTCAAGATTATTCCGGCGGCGGGGGCGCTGCAAGAACGGGCCGTTTACTCAGATACCATCTTTGTTGATGAGGGCACGCTTTATCTGCCCAACCAATTTGAGCCTGATAACTTGGATTTGGCTCAACCATTTTACTGCTGGCTGCGCACCGGCCACGGGCCGGTGAATATGGTCGCAGCCCTGGCCTTTTCCTGCGATGTTTATTTCTACCAGGTTGGCGGCGGCTACTATCCCACCGAGTACGAAGGTCTGGGCCTGGAGCGGATGGGCAAATACGCCGAAATGTTCGGCCTGGGCGAGCCGACCGGCATTGATATTCCCGGCGAGGTCGGCGGGTTGGTCCCCAACCAAAAATGGAAACGGCTCAACTATGCCGAAACCTGGCTGACCGGCGACACCTACAATATGTCCATCGGTCAAGGCTTTGTGCTGGCTACGCCGCTGCAAATAGTTAACGCTTACGCGGCTATTGCCAACGGAGGGACGCTTTACCGGCCCTACCTGGTCAAAGAGATTTTGGATGCGGATGATAATGTGGTGAAAGTAAATGAGCCGCAGGTCATCCGCAAGCTCTCGATTGACCCCGAATTTATGGCGCTGATCCACGAAGGTCTGCGCGATGTTATTGCCTGGGAGGCCGGCACGGCCCACGACCAGTTTGATGTGCCGGGGATTATTGCCTCCGGCAAGACCGGCACCGCCGAGTTTTGCGACCGCTATCCCCAATGCCTTGATCGGGATGGCCGGGTTAAAACCAGCCACGCCTGGTTTGCCTCTTATGCGCCCAGCAATAATCCAACCATTGCCACCGTTGTATTTGTCTACGGCGGTGGGGCTGCCCTCGAAGGATCGGAGGTAGCGGTCCCGATTACCAACAAAATGTTACGCTACTACTTCAACATTCCAGAGGAAGAGGAAGAAGCCGAACCGGAAGAAGAGGAGGAGACGCTTCCGGCAATTGTACCTGAAACAACCTTCAGTGTGCGCCTGTTGGGTACCGACACCTGGAGCAGCGATAAGGCTAGCGTGTCCGGTTTTGTGCTCGATGCCGCAGGTCAGGGCGTGCCGGATGTGCTGATTGAGGTGCTGGCGAACGGTCAGGTGGTGGCTCAAATCAGGTCGGGCTTGACCGGTCAATTTGATTACACCGAACTCGACCAGAATCTGGCCTCTAGTTGGGCGCTGCGCTTGCCTGATTATGCCGGCGCGCCGTCGCTGTCGTTAGAAATTGGCAATGGCCTGCGCTATCTGGTAGAATTTAAGGCTCAACCGGCGGCGGATGCTGTAGTAGCCGAGAATTAGAAATTTTACGTCTTGCGTCTTGCGTCTTGCGTAAAAAACGGAAGACGCAACACGCAAGACGCCGATGACCCCATTATTTTCTTGACGAGACCTTCGATGTCGAGTGACCGCATTAACATTAAAGGCACCAGCGATGGCCTGATTATCACCCTGGGGGCAGGGGCATGGCCGGGGCTGATTGACGAATTGGAGCAGCGCCTGGGCGAAAAAGCATCCTTTTTTAAAGGGGGCCGGGTGGGTCTGGCGGTTGGTTCTCGGCAGTTAACGCTCCAGGAATTGGAGCAAATGGGTCAAACCCTTAATCGCCACAATGTAACTTTGTGGGCCGTGGAGAGCGATTCGCCAGACACTCAAGAAGCCGCTGTTCAATTGGGCCTGGAAACCAGCCTGGGCCTGCCGGTTAGACCGGCGGTTGTGCCAACCCCTGCTGCGCCGGTAGGCCAGGGAGACGCGCTGTTGGTGCAGCGCACCCTCCGCTCCGGGCAGGTGGTGCATCATCCAGGGCATGTGGTGGTTATCGGCGATGTAAATCCGGGGGCGGAGATTCGAGCGGGGGGCAGTGTGGTGGTCTGGGGACGGCTGCGGGGTACGGTTCATGCCGGAACCGGCGGCGATAAAAACGCTGTGGTCTGTGCCCTGCAATTGTCGCCCACCCAGCTTCGCATCGGCGATTACATTACCCGTTCGCCCGCCGATGATACGGACCATGAGATTGTGCCGGAAATGGCCTCGGTGCAGAATGGTCAAATTGTGGCCGAGCCATGGAAGTAAGCGGATGAATGGGCGAATAGGCGAATGGCGAATGATTTATTTTCGCCATTCGCTGAGTCATATCGTAAATTGTTACTACTCAGGCTTATGTCATTTCGAGACCGAAGGTCGAGAAATCCTCAAGGCGCCACACCTAAAAGTAAGGTGTTAGGGGATTTCTCTCTGCTTCGCGGGTCGAAATGACATAGCTGAGCAATTAAAAACCTAGAAATCGGGATGTGATTATGAGCGCAGTCGTTATAACCATAACTTCAGGCAAGGGTGGTGTTGGCAAAACCACAACCACCGCTAATTTGAGTACGGCTCTGGCGGCGCAGGGTAAAAAGGTTGTAGCGATTGACGCCGATATTGGCCTGCGTAACCTGGATGTGGTCATGGGCCTGGAAAACCGGATTGTCTATGACCTGGTGGATGTGGTCGAAGGGACGTGCCGGCTGCGCCAGGCTATGATTAAAGATAAGCGGCTGGAAGAATTATATCTCATCCCGGCGGCCCAATCTCGCGATAAAACCGCGGTGACGCCGGGGGATATGATTGAGGTTTGCAACCAGTTGCGGCCCGATTTTGATTTTATCCTGATTGACTCGCCGGCCGGGATAGAGCAGGGTTTTAAAAACGCGGTCGCTCCCGCCGATAAAGTGGTGATTGTGACCACGCCCGAAGTATCGGCGGTGCGCGATGCCGACCGGATTATTGGCCTGATCGAGGCGGAAGAGAAAGGTCCGGCCGATTTGATTGTCAACCGGCTGCGCCTTGACATGATCAAACGCGGCGACATGCTCAATACCGACGATGTCATGGATATTTTGGCGATTAACCTGATTGGCATTGTCCCCGACGATGAGGCGATTATTGTTTCGACCAACAAGGGCCGGCCGGTGGTCATGGAAAATGGGACGCTGTCGGGGCAGGCCTACCGCAATATTGCCCGGCGTCTTACCGGCGAAGAAGTTCCCTTCCTGAACTTGGAAGAAGGTAACTCATTCATTAAGCGGCTTACAAAACTTTTCAAAGCGTCGTAGGGCGCGGGAGTCTGGCTTATGAATCTGCTCAATCGGCTGCTGGGTCGAGGGGAACCGTCGAGTCGGGATATTGCCAAGGATCGCCTGCGCCTGGTTTTGGTACAGGACCGCGTCAATTTGTCTGCGGAAAAGATGAATGAGTTGAAAGACGAGTTGATTAAAGTGATTTCAAAATATGTAGAAATTGACCGGGATGGGATGGAAATTTCCCTCACCCAAAACGCCCGCCAGAGCTGTCTGACGGCTAATATTCCCGTAGTAGGAGCGCGACAGAAGTAAATGGATCGCAGAATTTGGCGGCAGTTTGACCTGGTGCTGGTCGGACTGGCCGCGTTGTTAATTTTATATGGCGTGATTATGATTTACAGCGCCAACCAAAATCAGGAAGATTTACGCGATTTATGGCAGACCCAATTGACCCGCGCCGGGATTGGTCTGGTTTTGCTGGTAATAATCGCGGCGATTGATTATCGTTGGTATGCCTCGCTTTACAAACTGCTCTATGTGGTCATGCTGGGCCTGCTGGCGACCCTGTTTATCGCTGCAGAATTAACCGCCGGCACGTTGCGCTGGCTCGATTTCCGCCTTTTTCCAGTCCAACCCAGCGAGATTGCCAAGATTGTGGTGGTGGTGGTCACGGCCAAAATTTTGGCGGACCGCGATGGGCAAATGGATAAGCTGAAGAATTTACTCTTCTCGCTGATGATTGCTATCCCACCGATTATTCTTATTTATCTGCAACCCGATTTGGGCACAACGATTATTGTGGCAGTTGTCTGGTTTATCATGGCCTTGATGGCCGGGGTGCATTGGTTCCATGTTGGGCTGTTGGGGTTGGCGGGGGTCATCGCCAGCCCGATAGTCTGGCTGACTATGGCTCAGTATCAGCGTGACCGGCTGGTGTTGTTCCTCGACCCGCAGAGCGACCCTGATGCTTATTACAATATCCAGCAGGCGCTGATTAGCATCGGCTCCGGGGGCATATTGGGCAAAGGCTTCAGCATTGGCACGCAAAACCAGCTTCACTTTTTGCGGGTCCGCCACACCGATTTTATTTTTTCAGTCATTGGCGAGGAGCTGGGACTGCTGGGTTCGCTGCTGCTGTTTACGCTCATCCTGGCTCTCATCTGGCGGATTATCCGGGCCTCCGATTTAACCGGCGATCCCTTTGGCCGGCTGATCTGCATCGGCGTGGCGGCGGTGATCTTTTTTCAGTCGTTTGTCAATTTGGGGGTCAATTTGGGGTTATTGCCGGTCACAGGGACACCCTTACCCTTCGTTAGCTATGGCGGCAGTTCTCTAATTGCCTTTTTAATTTCACTCGGGCTGGTGCAAAGCGTCTTGATGCGCCGTAAGGCTCTCGATTTCGAGGAGGTCTGATGGGCGAGTTGTCTGCCTTTGTGGCGCGACGGTGGGGGAGCTGGGGTATTTTAATTTTGGGGCTTTGGGCGCTGGTTCTGGCTTTGGTAGCATTGGCTCGGCTGGTACTTTTATCGGCTGTGGTAGGCTCAGGTAATCAGAATGTCAGTCAGGGGCAAATTTGGGTTGTTTTTATCCTCAACGCGCTCCTGGCTCTGGCATTTGCCGCCTGCGTCTATGGCTTGTGGGCCCGGCGTCATTGGGGCCGCGTTCTGTTTATGGGCTGTATTGCAGCCTGGGCTGTTTTTTACGTCGTAGCTTTGTTTACTTCTGGCACACCTCTGGCAAACAACGATTATACTCCTGGCAGTCTGGCGTTTAATCTGGTTCCCTATCTTGGCGGGGTAATTGTCTCGGTTTGGTATTTAAATCTGCCTCATATCAAAGCTCTATTTGATAACAAAGAATCAACCAATCAGTAAATGAAAATTCGCTATTCGCCTATTTGCCATTCCTTTAAGAAGGATGAAAGTTAATGACAAACGCTTCGGCTGCGGTCCGAGTCCGCTATGCCCCCAGCCCCACCGGCGATTTTCACGTGGGGGGCGCGCGCACGGCTCTTTTTAACTATCTCTTCGCCCGCCATTACGGGGGAACATTTATTTTACGTATCGAAGATACCGACCAGAAACGTTACAACCCCGACGCGCTGACCTGGCTGCTCAACGGGTTGCGCTATTTGGGTCTGGATTGGGATGAAGGTCCGCAAGTTGGCGGGGAGTACGGCCCCTATGTTCAAACCGAACGGCTGGATATTTATCAAAAATATTGCCAGCAACTGGTCGAGCAGGGTCGGGCTTACCCCTGTTTCTGCACTTCTGAGCGCCTGGAAGCCGCCTCCCAAGAGCGCCAGAAACAGGGGCTATCGTCCGGCTATGATCGCTTCTGCCGTAATATTGACCCGGCCGAGGCCGCTCGACGTGTGGCTGCGGGTGAAAGTCACACCGTCCGCCTCAAACTGCCGCTCGACGGCGAAATCACGGTTCATGACCTTATCCGGGGCGATATTACCTTCCAAAACGCCCATCTGCAAGATGCGGTCATGATGAAATCCGACGGCATTCCGACCTATCACCTGGCCAACATCGTAGATGACCACCTGATGGAGATTAGCCACGTTCTGCGCGGCGATGAGTGGGTCAACAGTCTGCCGCTGCACATTCACCTCTATAACGCCTTTGGCTGGCAGCCGCCTCACATGGCCCATTTACCGCTGATTCTCAACCCGACCGGCAAAGGCAAAATGAGTAAGCGAGAAGAGCGCGCCCCCGATGGCCGGCTGCTGCCGGTTTTTGTGCGCACCTTCGAGGAGAAAGGCTACCTGCCCGAAGCGATGGTCAATTATCTGGCCCTGCTGGGCTGGAGCTACGACGACAAAACCGAAATCATGAGCCGGGAGGAGTTGATTGAGCGCTTCACTCTAGAACGGGTCAACCCTTCCCCGGCGGCCTGGAACTACGACAAGCTTGACCACTTTAATGGCCTTTACATCCGCAATCTGCCGGTTGAAGATTTAACGGATCGGGTGCTGCCTTTTGTGACCGCCGCCGGCATCAACGCCGACCGGGAAACCATGCTCAAAATTACGCCTCTCATTCAGGAACGCTTGACCGTCCTCAGCGATGCTCCGCAATGGGTAGACTTCTTTTTTGTAGACCCACTGCCCGACTACGACCTGAACCTGCTGGTCCCGCAAAAAATGAGCTTGGCCGATGTGCCCCAAATTCTCCACTCTGCCCGCGCCATCCTGGCTCAAACTGACTTCACCCACGAGGCGCTCGATCAGGCCCTTCGCGCCGAAGCGCAAATGCTGGGCATAAAACCCGGCCAGATGTTCCAGCCCATCCGGGTGGCTGTCTGCGGCAAAATGGTCGCTCCACCCCTGTTTGAAACTTTGGCCATTTTGGGCCGGGAGAAGGTCTTGCAGCGGGTGGATCGGGCGTTGGCGCGGCTTGAGAGGGCCTTGTAACTGTAGGTGCATCGCACTTTTAGTACCTATCCGAAAACCCGTAGGTTGGCATCCCTATGCCAACCAATGACGCATCCTATGCCTCATCTACAGAGGTTTTCGGATAGGCTCTTAGTAGAGTATACAATGGGGAAGACAAATAAACCCAGATGACCCAAATACTTCCCCGACCACTACCACCATATCTACAATTGCGGCGCCAGCCGCACTTCTATCTTTCTTGAGCCAGACAACTATATCTTTGTCATTCGCAAGATGAAAAAGTATAGCCGCCGCGAACTAAACCTCACCTTCATTACCTGCTGCCTGATGCCAAACCATTACAACTTATCTTTCGATAATTTTTTGACCTTAAAAACGGATTTGGATTAAATACATTGTAAAAAAAGAAAAGCAAAGATTTGAGAAAACGGGTCATCCAGCTAAGATGACCGATGAAAAAACAACATCTGCACCTTATCGAAGGTGATCGAAGCTATTTGGAAGAACTGCTTTGCCAAGGCGAACTGCCGGTCAAAGTCTATCGCCGGGCCATCGG
>Ga0209172_10004613_pt1 | contig 18173 bp, 14 predicted proteins | sample LarsenN4metaG_FD_184113 | JGI IMG/M metagenome (GOLD analysis project Ga0209172, IMG submission 184113) | Hot spring sediment bacterial and archeal communities from British Columbia, Canada, to study Microbial Dark Matter (Phase II) - Larsen... ... | reverse complement strand
CCCGTTCCAGTACGGCGGGGCTTTCGGCTATCACACGGACTCGGACTACGGCCTCAAGCACCTCGGCGCGAGATACTACGACTCGACGACGGGCAGGTTCCTGTCGAGAGATCCTATTGGGGACGGGAGGAACTGGTATGTCTACGTTGCGAATAATTCCGCCCGCTACGCGGATCCTGCCGGCCTCGCCTACTGGGAGTTTGATGGTAAGGAGATGCGGTTGATTTCGGATAACGGGAAGAGGAAGCGAGTTGTCGCGCGTGTTCCTGCTGCGTCCGGTGCCCCGGGATCGACACCCGCTGACCAGTCCCGCCCGTACTATGGGCCGATCCCAGAAGGGACATACTATGTTGACCCGAATGAGATCGGTGAGCACGTTTGGGTTGAGATTTGGCCCGGGCCGGACTTCACTGGCGATCGAAATGCTTGGGGTGACTGGCGTGTGGGGTTACACCCGCATCCTGCGTCTGCGACGGACACTCTTGGGCGTCACGGGTTCTTTTTGCATGGTGGTCGGTACATTGGTAGTGCTGGCTGCATTGACGTCGGCTGGAACGATTGGAAAGTGATGCAGCTCATTCGCCTGTGGGGCGATGGCAAGCCGATGCTCGTCAAGGTGCGCTACGAGGACAGATCTGCTGCTGTGCCCGGGTCAAAGTCCTCGCCAGTTGCGTGGCCACTCGGGGGCGGACAATGACGCGCAGTCTCCCTAGCCTCGTCATCTTGTCGATAGGTTGGGCCACCGCCATGGTGAGCACCGTTGTAGATCCCGTTGCGGTCTATTACGCGTTACGTTTAGGAGTCGCCTTGGAACATCTTTACTATGTGCCGCTGGTAGGACTCCTCCTGCTCTTTACCACCGGTTGGCTTGCGGTTCGCCTGACGGCCAAGAAAGGGCTTTTAATGCCGCTCTCTGGGGTGTCCGTCATACTCGCAACATTTGCGATGAGTGTTCTTGGAAGTTTGGATAAGGATTCGCGGATCGTCGAGCCGACGTCCTTTCTCGTTAATCTGGGGACTAGCCTTCCAGTCGCCACGTTCCTGGCAGTCGCAAGCATCGCGCTGCCATGGTGGCTCTGGCACAGATCTCAGACGACATCGACAAGGTAGCAAAACAATTGAGATCGGCGGCAACGTGGTGAAGTCGTTCTCCTACGACCTCGCCGGGCGGACGACGGGAATCACCGACGCCGGCGGGACGACGTCGCTCGCGTATGACTATGAACATCGGGTAACCTCGATCTCGAGGCCAGGCATGACGACGAACACGTTCGCTTACAACGGCTTGGACAGCAGCGGCGCTTGGCGACAGGCTCGACCATCAAACCTCGATCCGGCTGCCGGAAGACAGCCGGCCACCCTGGCGAAAGCGTCCGCCGCATTGTGAATCCACTGAGGAAAACCTCGGGGCTGCCATACCGTGAGGTGCTTTAGGTTGCTTAGCTTTGTGATGACGGGTTTGATGTTCGTCACTGTGGATGCCGCCCAGGTCTATGCATACGCTTTTCACGAAGGGATGACGCCGCCATATCCCGGACTGCCAGAGTTCCCGATGGTGGTTCCAATGCTGCGCGGCAGCCTCGATGATCCGCGGCTTAGTCCGTTCTCCGAGGACGTGATCTCCCTCTTTCATCCCCAAGCAGTGTCTGCCGGCCCTTGGGTGAATCAGGAAATCGTCTTCGCATGGCTCGACGGAGAGAAACTCCTTCTCGCGGATGAAGGAGGGGCCGCATCCCTGGGCATCGTAGGCGGACAGAGGTGGCAAAACGGGTGGTTCGACTTTGCAATGGTCGACGCCCTGCGGAAAGAAGCAGGTGGAGAGGTGCTGCCGCAGTTGTATGGCACTGAGTGGGTGCTGATCGAGAACAGAACGGCCGCTGCGCTCCTGCTGCTGGACGATGTCGGCAAGGCAGCCTCGCCCGAGGAAGGTGGACGTGTGCTCGCGAGGGTACCGCCGGGCAAGTCGGTCATGCGGCCTGTGCTTCGCTTCCGTCCCCCTTGGCTCGTCGTGCCGCCTGGGCATAAGTTCCGCCTGGATGTGACGCACTCTGCAGCGACCGAAGAGGCGCGGGGCGGCGTCCGCGTATCGAGTCGCGAGGTCGCCGTCAACGAGGCCGAGATGCCGCGACGATCGGGGTGTGTCGTGCGTGTGGAGGGTGCAAGTGGAGGAATGCTGCCGGTTATTGCGGCTGCTCTCGTCTTGTTCGGCGGTCTGGTCGCGTGGTATTGGTCGAACGTGCGATGGCGTGCCGCGTAGAGCCGCCAAGCGCCGTGCCGCTCCAGTGAACGGCGGGGCCGCGATGGCCGGGCAGAGCGGATATACTCTCCCATCCGCCTGCGCGTGGCCGGGGGTGCCGCAGACCAAGGCGCTGGGGCGTGACGCGGGCGCCGGAGCAACGCAACAATGAGCAAAACACGAGTCTTAGTAGGCACCCGGAAGGGGGCGTTCATTCTCACATCCGACGACCGAAAGAAGTGGAACGTCGAAGGTCCGCTGTTCGCAGGATGGGAGATCTTTCACATGAAAGGGTCGCCGGCGGACCCGAATCGCATCTACGCATCCCAGCACTCGAGCTGGTTCGGCCAGATCGTCCAGCGATCTGATGACGGCGGAAAGACTTGGGACACGCCGGGCGGAGAGAAGCTGCCCGAGACGTTCGACCTCAGCGGCGAAGGCAGCAACAAGTTCCTTTACGACACGTCGCCCGAGACCGGCGCGCCGCTGACCACACACCTGTTCTCCGACGGCACGCAGCACCCGTGGGAGTTTAAGCGCGTCTGGCACTTCGAGCCGAGCCTCGATGACCCCGACGTCGTGTACGCGGGCGTGGAGGATGCCGCCATCTTCCGAACCACCGACGGAGGAAAGTCGTGGCACGAACTCGCGGGCCTGCGGGGTCACGGAACGGGCCCGAACTGGCAGCCGGGCGCGGGAGGCATGTGCCTGCACACGATCCTTCTCGACCCGACGAATCCGAAGCGCATATGGGTTGCAATTTCTGCCGCGGGAGTGTTCCGCACCGACGACGGGGGCAAGACCTGGAAGCCTGTGAACAAGGGGCTTCGGTCCGACTTCATGCCCGAGCCCGAAGCCGAAGTCGGCCACTGCGTGCATCGAATTGACGCGCACCCTTCGAAGCCCGACGTGCTGTTCATGCAGAAGCACTGGGACATCATGCGGAGCGACGACGCAGGCGACTCGTGGCATGAGGTCAGCGGCAACCTGCCGTGCGACTTTGGTTTCCCGATCGCCGTCCATGCGCACGAGCCGGAGACTATCTACGTAATCCCGATCAAGAACGACTCCGAGCACTACGTCCACGACGCCAAACTTCGCGTGTATCGAAGCCGGACCGGCGGAAACGAGTGGGAGGCGCTGACGAATGGCTTGCCCCAGGAGCACTGCTACGTGAACGTGCTGCGCGACGCGATGGCGGTGGATCGCCTCGAGCCTTGCGGCATCTACTTTGGCACGACCGGCGGTCAGGTGTACGCCTCGTCGGATTCAGGCGACACGTGGGCGCCCATCGTTCGAGACCTGCCGGCGGTCTTGTCTGTGGAGGTCCAGACTCTGTGATCCGCGTCACCTTGCCGTATCACCTTCGCAATCTCGCGCGCGCGGACGGCGAGGTAAGCGTCGAAGTCCAGGGCGTCGCCACGGTGAACTCCGTAATCGACGCCCTCGAAGCGGCTTTCCCGGCAATTCGGGGCACTCTCCGAGACTACGCGACGGGCAGGCGCCGCCCAATGGTGCGCTTCTTTGCTTGTGGAAAGGACATCTCGCTGGCAGACCCCAACGCTCCGCTGCCCGAGGCGGTTGCAAGCGGGGAAGAGCCGTTCCACGTCATCGGCGCAATAGCGGGAGGCTGAAGCAACCGCCGTCTGTGCGGGCTGTCCCGGAGGAGAGGGCGAGCGCCCGGAACCTGGAACGGCGCAACGGCACTTCGGCGTTGAATAGAATATCCCTCCTGGGCGGGGTCAGCCGCCCGGGAAACAGGAGGTCGTCCGATGACAAAGGTTCGTTCCTTCCGCCGATCCGCGCTTCTTGCGGCGGCGATGTTCGTTTTCGGGGTGGTCGTCTGGGGGTGCCAGGCGAAGGAGTCCTCCGTCGAGGCAGCGTCCGACTATGCCGCCCGGTCGTCCAGTGGAATGGCAGGGAGCGAGGCTCATCCCTCCGATTCGGCAGCCTACACGGAAGATGTCCCCCCGGAAAGCAGGCAGCCCGTCTACAGCGAACGCCAGATGATCCAGCGCGCGGAAATGACGCTGCGCGTAGGAGACGCGAACGAGGCGGCAAAGAAGGCGCAAGCGGAGATCGAGAAGGCGGGAGGCTTCGTCGAGGCGAGCAACATCGAGAATCGCACAGGGGAGCGGCCGCTGGCGAGAATGACGCTGCGCGTTCCCTCGAGCAGGCTGACGTCCATCCTGGATGCGCTCGAGGAGCTTGGCACGCGCATACAGCGAAGCGTTAGCCGCGAGGACGTTACAACGCAACTCGTGGACATGGACGCGCGCCTTCGCAACCTTCGCGCCCAGGAGGACGCGCTGCGGGAGATCTTCCGCCGCGCCGGAAAGATTGCCGACGTGATGGAGGTTCAACAGCGGCTTGCGGACGTCCGGTCGGAGATCGAGCGCCTGGAAGCGCACCGTGCTCAGATGCGGGAGTTGGTGGCTCTTTCGACAATCGAGTTGACTCTTGACGAGAGCGCGGCAGGCCTTGCCGGCACCGGCGATCCGGGATGGTTCAGAGAGGGCTGGGCTTCGGCGACGGATGCACTCGCGGGTTTCCTTCGCGAGTTGGCCTTGGTCGGAGTTTGGCTCGCGGTTTTCTCGCCGGTTTGGCTCCCGTTTGCGCTTTGGATTGCGTGGCTGTTCGTTCGCAGTGCGCGCCGAGCGCGGAGCAGGGAAGTGGTGTCGGAGCCTCCGGCGCAGGCGTAGTTAGCATGCAGGCCAGCGATGGCCAGGGCATCGTCGCGGCTCCGCATCGGGGGCCTGCGTTGCGCCTTGATACCCCTTAGCGCCTGCGTGCGGCTCCCACGGTTACTCCGCCGCGATGTCAAGTCGGAGCGCGGAGGCTAGTCCGTTCTTCTCAATCCAAATCTCCTTCCCGTCAAACAAGATCGGAAGCGGCAGCGTGATCTTGCGGTGGCCCGCGATAAGTTCTCGCGACGCTATCGCGACCCGTAGGCTCCCTCCTCCGACCATCGCCTGATAGACTCCGAACTCTCCACCTGCAAGATTGCCGTCGACCGTCTTCAACACCGAGCGAAGAGGTACGAGAATCAGGTCTTCGGCAGGCTTTCTGCCCTCGAGCCTTGTGCCGCGGACGGTAATCGCAGATCTCGGTGCTCGCCCGAAGTCGATATCTGCCAGCAGCCCGTACGAAAGTGCCAAACGGACGGCAAACTCGGAAACTCGATGATCCAGATCAGCGAGTGGCCGCCAGCCAGGGTTCCTATCATTTGTGTTCATCGGCTGCGGCCAAAGATCCACTCTCGTGACGACTCTTCCGTCCGCTGCGGCGATCTTGAGACTTCGATCAAGCTCGGGACGTCCGGTAGAAGTGGTCACCCAGCTGGCCTGACCTAACCCATAACCCGAGTATGTGCCTGGCTGAAATGCTCCAACCCGAGACACCGAGCGCATATTTGGGTCCGCGGCGAGCAGCGCATACTGGCCGTCCGTATAGATGCTCGTGCTGATTCTCAGCGTGGCCCCGGGATGCTCGTTCGTGGCAGTTCGGTGGAACTCTTGGACCATGTTCACGACGCGCCCGGGCTTCGGCGGCGAGCCAAAGATCTCCGCGTATCGGGCTGAAAGTGGACCCGCAGGATTGGGCGAGTAGCGCTCGGCAGTGATGCGCGGTGCCGCGCCAGTGGGTGAAAAGCCTGGTAGGTCCATGGCTGCCGTGCCGTAGGATCGGAGCTGGACCGGCAGATGAGATTGGTGATCTCCGTTGACTCGATGAACCCCGAGGGCGCCAACAAGGACGACGACGGAAATCACAAGAGAGCTTGATAGCACTTTCATCATGGCCTCGGATCAGTAGTGACTTTTGAGGGAATCCAATCTTCGAACATCGTGACCGCCTCCCATCCACCAGCTTGAGGCAGGCGAGGGCGCGCTAACTCCTATTGCGACAGAGCAGCCTCCAGGGCTTCGACGGCGACCCACACCTCGCCTCCATTCTCAACTACGGGAAAGGGAAGGTCTACTCGCTCTAAACCCACGATTATCGCCCGCGCGGCAAGCGGCACGATCGCGGTTCGACCCCCACGGCTGACTGTCCACACGCCTGAATCGGGAAGGACAGGCACGAAACCGCCTGGGAATACTCCGCGACCTGGCATGCCGCTGGTCACGGTCGCGCCGCGTGCCTGGGCCCATCGCGCAATTGGAACGAGCGTGACGCCACCGGCGGTGCGCCGGGTCGGAACGCGCGTAGCGTTCACGGTCATCTCACCGCGCCGCATAGAGTCAAAGTCGTTCTCCAGCAGAAGCGCTGCCGATAGAAGGAGACGCGCAAGATACTCCGTCGTCAGGAGGTCCTCGTCCGTAATCCGCTCGGAGCCTGGGCTTCCATCAGAGGCATCGATTGGGTAGTCGACTGCGAATGTAAGCGCAACGGTTGAGTCGTACACCCTTAGGCCACAGGCCATCTCGCGCACGGGCGGAGTACCTGGCGCAGGATCGGGTGCGGAGTATCGGGACCACTCGCCGATCGGCAGCCCTGTGAAGGTCCCCTTTGGCAGGCCCGGCTGCGGTGGCAGCGCCCGTTGTGTCCACGAATACATGAGGGCAACGGCGGCTGCCGGGGCGGGTCTAGACTTCAAGTGCAAATTGGAACCGAACTTGACCACCCCTCTTGTGAGCACTACCGTGGCCTTGATCCCATCATGAGCGGCGGCGGCATCCGGATAAACTTCGAGTGCTGGCCCGGTGATCGTCATGCCCCTGTGGACGATGACGCTGAGCTGCTCGACGCGAAGCCTCGGCACCCTGCTCAGCACCGCCTCAAGTTGCGTGCGCAGTACCGCCTCCTTTGCCAGATGCGGTTCCTGCGTTCCAGTCAACTGGTCCGTCTCGTCCGGTGGGTTAGGGTCGGCGATGCTACGGACACTGTGCTCCTCCGCATCGGAAGTCTCTGTCGGTGGTGTGCTGATTCCGTCGAATCCCCGGGTGACGATTTGCGCCGCTACTGCCATGGCGACGATGGCCATCCCTGCCGCCGTCCCCATCACTGCAGCTCTCGATCGAGTGAAGTGCTTCATGGTCTTGATTCCTCCTATCCTGGTGGCCTATGATCGTAAGATGTTGAAAGCCCTGGCGGCTTCCAATCAATCCCATACCCCATGTTGAATCCATATGGAGTGCCGAGGCTCTGCACAGGGTTGTATACGACGCCGAAGAAGCCTCCTGCGCCGCTTGGTTTTTGCCAGTAATCGTGCATTGTCCAGAACTGGCCGGAAGGCGGATGGTGCGCGGGCGGGTTGCGGTAGCTGATCCCGTTGAGGTCATAGAAGTGGGCCGCCGTAGCGTCCCACACGCGCGCGCCCGCGCTGAACGGCTCGCCCACGTGCGTCGCCACCTGGTGCCATGCCCACTGCACCTGGTGGTAGTTCTGCGTCAGGAGCGGATCGCTACCGATGACGCAAAGAGGATTGCTCTGAAAGACGTTATATTGATCGACATCGCCGGTCAGTCCCCTAGCCATGAAGTCAACACCCGTGCTGCAGTTGGCGAGAAGAGTCATCACCGCGGCGTCTACGCAGTTGCCCTTGACCCAGGAGCCCGTTTCCCACAGGTCGAGAATCATTGTAAGGTGATAGTTACCAGTGTCGAAGTTCAGCCACTGCGTTGCAGTACTCGCCGGATATGCCATTCCGGGCCTCTGGAAGAACAGCCCCAGGGTCTCACGCTTGGTCAGGTCCTCCACCGTCTTCGTCTCGGCGTCCCATTGGGATTGGTTGAACTCATCCGGCCGGTAGCGCGCCCATTTGCAAGAGTACCTCAGGAAACTGACCCACGCGGGGTCCATCGGCGCCTTCGGCTCGTCGAGCACGACGAACACCTCAGTGCTGCGAGCTGTGGAGCCGCCGAATTCGATCGGGGCGCAGGTGACAACGTCGCCGATCAGCTCGGCGTACTCGACAAAGTCCGGCACGTCGGCGGGGAACCAATGGACATCCCCCGGCTCGTGCATGCCATGGCCCCCGGGGGCATCGCAGGCTCCTTCAGTCCAGTAGGTTTGAGTAGTTAGTTTGCACTGCAACTTCGAGTGGGTGACGAGCCATGCGCACGGAGTCTCTCCCGGCTCCCAGTGCATACGAACGCCGACGCGGCTGCCAACTTTGAAGCAGACCGCCCAGAGGTTTCGCCAGCGAGGATACGGCGAAACAAGATCTGCGAAAACTGGGTCGACCTGGCCCCATCGTAGCGGATATATAGCCCCCCCCCGACATCCACAACGAATTCAGGCTCTGCCGCACTCGCCACGGATGCGGAGCCCGCGAGCACCAGGACCGCGGCTGCGTTCGGAAGCACGAACAACTTCCTCATCTGTCGCCTCGTACGTGTATTATAGCGCCGCGCGCGGACCGTAACTGCCCCGCAGCACAGTTCGCCGGCTTTCGGGCCAGTGTCCGGCTCTTTCACAGTTGTTCAGGAAGCAGTGGGACCACGGTCTGCGTCTGTTGTGAGTGCCCTCGGCCTATTAGTACCGCTCATCTGAACACGTTGCCGTGCTTACAATTGCGGCCTATCAACCCGGTTGTCTTCCGGGGGCCTTACCTGGTTACCCAGTGGGAGACCTCATCTTGAGGTGGGCTTGGCGCTTAGATGCTTTCAGCGCTTATCCCTTCCCGACGTGGCTACCCTGCGTCTGCGCCTGGCGGCACAACAGGTACACCAGAGGTCAGTTCAGCCCGGTCCTCTCGTACTAGGGCCGACTCCTCTCAAGTCTCCTACGCGCGCAGTGGATAGGGACCGAACTGGCTCACGCCGTTCTGAACCCAGCTCGCGTGCCGCTTTAATAGGCGAACAGCCTAACCCTTGGGACCTACTTCAGCCCCAGGATGCGACGAGCCGACATCGAGGTGCCAAACCATGCCGTCGCTGTGAGCGCTCGGGCAAGATCAGCCTGTTATCCCCGGGGTAGCTTTTATCCGGTGAACCCTGGCGTGCCCACGCACTACCAGAGGGTCACTATGTCCGACTTTCGTCCCTGCTCGACCTGTCTGTCTCACAGTCAAGCGCCCTGTATACCATTACGCTCAACGGCTGATTTCCGACCAGCCTGAGGGCACCTTTGAACGCCTCCGTTACCTTTTGGGAGGCGACCGCCCCAGTCAAACTACCCGCCTAAGACGGTCCCGATACCGGATAACGGCACCGGTTAGTGTTCCAGAGTGCCAAGGGTGGTGTTCCATTGATGCCGAAGCTCCCACCTACGCTCTACATGACAATCCGAAACACAATCTTAAGGTGTAGTAAAGCTCCACGGGGTCTTTCCGTCCTACTGCGCGGAACCCGCATCTTCGCGGGTGGTACAATTTCACCGAGCTTCTCGCTGAGACAGTTCCCAAGTCGTTACGCCTTTCATGCGGGTCGGTATTTAGCCGACTAGGAATTTCGCTACCTTAGGACCGTTAGAGTTACGGCCGCCATTCACTCGGGCTTCAGTTCGGTGCTTCGGGATTACTCCCTAACACCTCCCCTTAACCTACGAGCATTGGGCAGGCGTCAGCCCCTATACATCGGCTTTCGCCTTAGCAGAGACCTGTGTTTTTGGTAAACAGTCGCCCGGGATGCTTAGCTGCGGCCTCGGCTCATCACCGAGGCGCCCCTTATTCCGAAGTTACGGGGCTCGTTTGCCTAGTTCCTTAGCGAGAGTTCTCTCGAACGCCTGAGTCTCCTCGACTCACCTACCTGTGTCGGTTTGCGGTACGAGCGGTTGAGAACATAACCGTCAGAGCTTTTCTCGGCCCCCATCAGTTCCAGTTCGTTCACGCCGAAGCGATCCCTTCCCCCTAATCAGCGATTCCGCGCGTTTTCGCCGCGCCACGCCGATTTCGGGCCCACAACAACCAACGGTGTGGGATGGAACCTTTAGAAGCGTCCCTCTTGGTCGAACTCAACCGGGGACGGAATATCAACCGTCTGCCCATCGGCTACGCCTTCCGGCCTCGCCTTAGGACTCGCCTAACCCCATCCTGACGAACATGAGATGGGAAACCTTAGGTTTTCGGCGCATGGGATTCTCACCCATGTGAGCGCTACTCATGCCTGCATTCTCACTCGTGACCGCTCCACCTGTGCTCACGCTCAGGCTTCACTGCAATCACGACGCTCCCCTACCGCGGCTTCAACCGAAGTTGAAGCCACCCTGAGCTTCGGGACACGGCTTGAGCCCCCTTACATTGTCCGCGCAAGATCACATTCGGCCAGTAAGCTGTTACGCACTTTTTAAAGGGTGGCTGCCTCCAAGCCAACCTCCTGGCTGTTTACGCGATCTCACATCGTTTCACACTTAGCCGTGATTTAGGGCCCTTAGCTGCAGGTCTGGATTGTTTTCCTTTTGACGACGGATCTTAGCACTCGCCGTCTCACTGCTACGCTTATGCCGCGGCATTCGGAGTTTGGTTGGGTTCAGTAACCTGGTAGGGCCCCTAGCCCATCCAGTGCTCTACCACCGCGGCACAACGCGCAACGCTGCACCTAAATGCATTTCGGGGAGAACCAGCTATCTCTGCGTTCGATTGGCATTTCACCGAACTAACCACAGCTCATCCCGACACTTTTCAACGTGAATGGGTGCGGGCCTCCATGAGGTGTTACCCTCACTTCACCCTGGCCATGGCTAGATCACGCAGTTTCGGGTCTGCTCGCACCGACTTGACGCCCTATTCGGACTCGGTTTCCCTCCGGCTGCGCGGCTGAACCGCTTAACCTTGCCGGTACGAACAACTCGCAGGCTCATTCTGCAAAAGGCACGCCGTCACGCATTTCTCGATTGCTCGAAACATAGCGCTCCGACTGATTGTAGGTACACAGTTTCAGGATCTATTTCACCCCCCTATCCGGGGTACTTTTCACCTTTCCCTCACGGTACTATGCGCTATCGGTGACAAATGGTATTTAGCCTTATCCGGTGGTCCGGACAGATTCACGCGAAATTCCTCGTGCTTCGCGCTACTCGGGATACCGCAGGCTATCGTCCGTTTTCGAGTACGGGGCTGTCACCCTCTACGGCGGAACTTTCCAGTTCCTTCCTCTAACGTATTTTCGCCAGACGCGGTCCCACAACCCCAGAGCCGAAACTCTGGTTTAGGCTTTTCCGCTTTCGCTCGCCGCTACTTACGGAATCTCTTCGATTTCTTTTCCACGGCTTACTGAGATGTTTCAGTTCAGCCGGTTCCCCCCGCACGACCTATGAATTCAGTCGTGGGTGACGAGGCATGACCCTCGCCGGGTTTCCCCATTCGGGCACCCCCGGATCGAAGCTCTCGTGCAGCTCCCCGGGGCGTTTCGCCGCTTACGCGCCCTTCATCGGCCACTTGTCCCAAGGCATCCACCGTGCACCCTTCGTAGCCTCACAACAGATACTCGCAGATGCGTGGTTCCACTACTTCCTGATACAACTGTCAAAGAACCGTCAACGGCCGCAGCCTCCCTCACGGGACTCGCGGCAAGAGTGTAGGATACCCAATCCGACGCGCCATGTCAAGGGGGCAGGCATCTTTGACGCCGTTTTTGCGCTGATGCGCCCAGCGCTCGACGCGCCTACCCTCCAGAAACTGGGCGAAACCCCGTGCATTCGCACGTGTTGCCCTTGCCCGCGCACCGGATCGGCGTGTGCATATCTTCGGCATGGCCGCACTCGCACAGCACCTTCCCAGTGGTCGATGGCCCTGCGGAACCGGCGTGGTAAGGCTCAAGAAGCACCACCGCCTGCCGCAGCGGAACGTCCTCGTGGGTGCCGTCGTCCTCGGCAAAGAGCCAGTCCACCTCCGCCACGACCCACTTCTCGCCGGGCGCGAGTTGAATCACGTCTCCCTTGCGGGGAAGCTCGTCCGACCAGCCATGCTCATGCATGACCTCGCGGCTGGTCGCCTTCTCAACAAACCGAACGTCCATGCTGCACTCTCCTTTGGCGCCTTCGCGCCGGACCTGTCATTCTATACGTTTGAACAGCGGCAGAGGCTGCTGGCCAAGAGCAACTTCGGCTGCTCGAGCTAGCGGAGCCACACAATCCACCGCCGGTCATCGATCCACGGCTGGCCCAACAGCAGCACCCGGTTGCTCGCGGAGGTGGCCTGGAGCATGTAGTCGCCGACTTTCTCCCAGGTTCCGGTCTCAAGGTTAAGAACGAACAGCAGTCCGGCGTCTTGGTTCTGGCCATCCCCTCGAACGAAGCCACACAGCAGGCGGTCTCTCGCGATCAGAGCTATCGCATTAAGCCGGTACGGTGCCAAAAGATCCGCGGGCAATGTGAAGACACGGACGATTCCCGAGGGGTACCGCCAAAGAAATGGCTTGCGGGTGAACACGGTGCCCACTTGTTCGTTCACGATGCCGATGGCGCGCCGGCCGTTCAGGTCGAGGATGTGGGGTTGCGCCCTCTCGAGTGCCTGCGGCACCACGAGTTGAGTGCGCGATGCGCTCGAGGCAAGCCACCACTTCGTCTCTCCGGCACTCCGGTCCAGGGCAACAACCAGGAATACGTCACGGGTCAGGTCGGGAGCGGCTGTTTGCAGGGACCTCTCCGCGGCGCCAGTATCAACCCGGAACACTAGCTCGTTTGTGGCAGGGTCCTGGGAGTTGCGGCGAACGAGCGAGAGCGTATCCTTAATGGTCGCTCCCTCGATGCCCGCTAGGTAGCGGTAGTCGGTCTCGGTGCGAAACGCGATCCGATCGTTCCTATCCGCCACGGGAGTGAGGACGTTGCAGCCCGGGAAGTTGATGTTGCCGTATTCCTCGGCCCAAGCGGAAGGTATCTGCTGCCAAGACACGCTCACCGGGGCCCCCTTTCCCTTCGATAGTCGAGATGGCATCTCGATTGCGTGGACGTTCGTGAACTGTCCGGTCTTGGTGTCAACCATCCTTTCTTCCCACCACAATCTGTGGCCCTCGTCACTTATGCAGAGCTGCTTATCCAGCCACGGCACATGCTTGGGCAGGACGCCAGCGGGAAGCGGCCTGATGCGATGGAGCTCGAGCGCGAGGCCCGGAAGTTCTTGTGCGGAAGCCATAGTGCCGCTGAGTGTGATGGTCGCAATGGTGAGACCTAGCATCGTTCGCCTCCTCAGGGGATGTTCGTGGGCCGGTATCGCAAGCCAACAGGCATGGTCGCTCCGCCGGCGTTTGTCACGCAGTAGGTGCGCTGGACCGTTGCGCCGGGCGGTACCGAGAATACCTCGAGCAGCACGGAGTTGTCCGTGTTGCCTGCAGTAGAAAAGCGGATAGGAAGCACCCCGTTGGTGATGCCGGGGCCTTCGAGACACGATGACGCGCCGAAGTAGGCAGGAGCTACCAGGTCGGATGGATTAGCGCGCGTGTCTCTGGCGTGGAGGTGCGCCTCAACATAGCCAGTCTTTGTTGGGTGGCTGTTGGTGGAGTAGACGTGGTAGACGCCGTAAACGCCGAACAGCCCGGTATTGCCATCCACAGTTCCATTGATGTCGGTTGGCTCCTTGTGGAACTGCGCCTGATCTACCGCATGCCGCTTGCAGATCAACCACTCCTTCTCTTGGGCCAGGTCGGGGTTCGCATCGTAGTCGGGGATCGCCGTTCTGACGGCGAGGTTCGACCTCAGCCCGTTCTCGACCCACGAACCTCGAACGTGAGGTCCAGGCGCCAGCAGTGCTGTGCTGGGGTCTCCAACGCCCGCAGACGAGTTGTTGTTCACAACGGTGCGGATGTGAACGTTCTGCTGTTCCGGCAGAGTCAGGTCGAACTCGTGCAATGCCCCTAGGTGCTGGCCACTCGGGACGGAGTGGTATCCAATTATAATGTCCCCGTCTGGCTGCACGGTCGAGTGGTCACCGGGTGTGTCCACAGTCCGTGCGAGCATCGCCTTTGCCATGCACAGGCCGGTAGTTGGTGACGCGTTCGGATGGCCGATCCCTACTTGTGCGAAGTGATTCGAGACACCGGCTCCGGAAGTGGCTCCGAGCAGGCGTAGCACTAAGTAAAAGTTCGCGGATACTGGTTGCCCACCTGTCTTAACTTGGTTCACGTGCCACATGAACAGGCGAACCTTGACCAGCCCTCCAGGAAGTGACGCTTGGCGTGCGTAGAGCAGTCTTACGTCGCTCGGAGATGAGAAGTCGAAGACAACCGCCTCCGGCGCATCGCTCACAATCAGCAACCGCCCGTCCTGCTCCGTCACGCTCGCGTCGAACTCGTGGACGGTCCCCAGGAACGGGATCCGACCCCTGCCGTAGTCATCTTGCCCGCAACTCAATAGATGCACGCTTCTCCACTCCTATGGACGTTCTTGCCTGCCTGACGTGTCACAGCCGAACGTCCGCCGCCCCGGACAACGTCCCAATTCCAGGAGAGGAAGCGCATGACACTTTCAATCATCTTGGCTCTTGCCGCGCCGACAACCGCTACCACCGCCGTCGGCTCGGTTGAATGGAACGGGACAGAGTTCCTGCGGATCGAACGCAGGCTCAACGACTCGCCGGAGGGCAGGCAAGAGGGCGCGGCCATCGCCCCAGCGCCCGACGGCTCGTTCCTTGCCGCTTGGCAGAGTCGGGACGCGTCCAGCCCCGCAAGCATCCGCTACCGCTTGCTCGACCCGCAAGGCGCTCCGAGCAGCGGAGAGGGCTTGGCTTCCGGCAGTTTCCCCGCGCAGCGGCCCGCAATCACCTGGAGCGACAGACCCCTCGTCGCGTCACAGGCTCTCGGCGTGGACGGGCACCGCTTCGGCGTCCTGCTGTCAGGCAGGAGCGTGAACGTGCGGTTCCTGGGCGACCAGTTAGAACCGGCGATGACGCCCATCACCGATCGCCGCGCTGCGGTCGCCTGGACAGGCCAGATTGACCGCGACAAGCGCCGCATCTTCCTTCGCATGCTGGAAGGCGGCGCGCCGACCGGAGAGGAACTGCGCGCTTCGACCGCCGACTCGGGAAGCGAGGTCTTCCCAACCGTCGCAGCGACGCGTCAACGTATCTTCGTGGCGTGGCAGCGCGTTCAGCCGGGCGGCGGCGAGGTGTACGTTCGTGCCTTCGACTCCTCCCTCAACCCACTCGCCGGAGAGCGACGCCTGTGCGAGGGCATCGAGCCTGTGATCGCGGCGCACAACTCGGGCGCGGTCGCCGCCTTCACACGCGCGCTGCCGAACGGCACTCATCGCGTTCACTACCAACTTCTCGACGCGAGCCTGCGTCCCGTGGGCGCAGAGCGCTCTGTGCCGCTTCATGGCCTGTCGCAAAACGGTGTTACGGTGGCGGCTCGCGCGGACGGCTCGTTCGCGCTCGCCTGGACGGAGTGGTCGTCGCTCGCTTCGCCGGTGAGAAGAAGTGCGTACGTGGCGCGTTTCAATGCGCGCGGCGTGATGCTGGGTGAACCCCAGCGAGTCAGCGCGCACACCGCAGGCGACACCCACCTCGGCGCGCCGAGCGGCGCTCCGCGCGTCGCCTACACCGAGGACGACCGCATCGCCGTCGTCTGGGAAGGCGACGGAGGCTTCGGGGACGAGAGCGGCGTTCACATCACACTCTTTGCGCCGCGGGCGCTCGCTCCCCAACTCGAGGTGATGGACCCGCGCACCGGATCGGCAATCGAGTCGGCGGTCTCTACATCGCTCGGGGAGGTCAAGGTCCAACGAGTTACGGAAACCGCAGCGCCACACGAACCACCGACCTTCAACCCGAAGGACAGGGAAGACCCGTGGTCGGGCGGCGCAATCACGGGCGGCACAGGCTTTCTCGGCATCGTCTCGACAGGCTGGACGCCTCCCGATCCGCACGCCGCCGTCGGCCCGAACCACATCGTCGCCATGACCAACGGCGCGATCGCGTTCTTCACCAAGGATGGAACGCGAACGTTTCAAGACGAGATCGAGGGCACGCAAGGCTTCTGGGGCGGGCTGAACCCCGGCGGGTTCGTCTTCGACCCCGAGGCGCTCTACGACCCGTTCAGCGGGCGATTCATGGCGATGGCGTGCGAGAGAACCGGCGGGCGATCCTACTTCCTGTTTGCGGTGTCGGACGACTCTGACCCGAACGGCTCGTGGTTCAAGTATCGCTTCGACGTTACCGCCATAGCCGACAGCAGCATTGACTCGCCCAACATGGCGACAGACACGCAGGCGGTGTACCTCACGGCTGACGCGTTCGGCGGAGGGCAGAAGTATCCGATTCTCATCCTTCGCAAGAGCGACGTGCTGGTCGGCAACGCGCCCCTCACGCGCACGTTCCTGCACACGGGCACGCAAAGCTTCGGCTTGCCGCAAAACTGGGACGCGAGCGCCCCGCAATACATGATCGAGCACTTCGAAGCATCCAACAACACGACGGTGCGCCTGTGGGCGATTCGCGACCCGCTCGGAACGCCAAGCCTCGTCAACTTCACACTCCTTGTGCCGTCGTACAGTCCGCCGGAAAGCGCGCCATCCGGAGGCACGAGCAGCCGTATCACTACTTTCGACTCTCGCTTCTGGAGTTGCATGCTCCGCAACGGCTCGCTGTGGGCGACTCATCACATCAATTCGTCGCGAGTGAGGGCGAGGTGGTATGAAATCCAGATGAACGGCTGGCCGGACTCGGGCCAGAATCCGTCCCTTCGCCAGTCCGGCGATGTGGACGCAGGAGGCACCTTCAGGACCTTCTTCTCCAGCATCGGAGTGGATGGCCAAGGAAACGCGATGCTCGTCTGCGCGCGCAGCAGCCCAACCGACTTCATCTCAATCTTTCGCGCCGTGCGCAAGGCAAGCGACCCGCTGGGGACGATGAACGACCGCGACGTGATTCGCACCAACACCGGCGCGTACGCCGGCAGCCGCTGGGGCGACTACTCTTCCTCCGTCCCCGACCCCGCAGCCGACGGCGTTCTCTGGGGCCATCATGAGTGGGCTGAGGGCAGCGCATGGCGCACCTGGATCTTCCCGTACGAAGTCCCAGGCGTCCCCCAAACCATCCTCCCGGAATCGGTGCAGGTAACCCGCGGGCAGTTCCTCAGCGGCGCGCTCGCTGACCTGTTCGCATCCGACGACCGCTACTTCAACGTGGCAGCGCGGAGACCGACCGAGGTCGCTGCGGCTTCCTCCGAGATACTGCTCACCGGCACTTCGCCGACGGAGACGCCGACCGCCCTCGCCTTCCGCGTTGAGGCTGCCGCCGACGCCGCTCCCACGCGCCTGCGCGTCGAACTGTTCAACTTCCAAACCGGGATGTGGGAGCAGATCGGAGAGGTCGCGGGTCCTACCACCGACACGCGTTTCGACTTCGTCGCAGCGGGCGACCTGTCGCGGTTCGTCCAGACCGGCACAGGAGAGATGCGCGCTCGGGTCGGCTTCCACGACCGCGGCGTAACCGTCGCAGGCTGGAACACGCGCTACGACCAAGGAGTTTGGCTCGTTACCCAGTAAGCCCCTTGCTCAGGGAGGGCGAGCGTCCCGCGAGCCAAACCGCCCGGAGGTTCCGAGAGACTACCATGCTCTCTATGGGTAGACAACCGAACACCATGCGCGCCATAATCCGCCCATGGTCCAACCGCAACTGTTCGACCCCGCCTTCGGGCTTCCGCGCGCCGGGGGCGGCGTCGAAGTCGGAGCGCGAAACGCGAGCAGCATCCTCACCCGCGCAACGGGCGCAATCACGCGCTTCTGCGACTACAGCCTCAACCCGTACGTAGGCTGCGCGTTTGGATGCGCCTACTGCTATGCCGCGTTCTTCGTGCCGGACGAGCGGCGCGCGCGGGAGTGGGGCGAGTGGGTGGACGTGAAGGTCAACGCGCTCGCGCTCCTTCGCCGACGAGCCGTCGAGATAGCGGGGAAGAGCATCCTCATCGGAAGCGCAACCGACCCGTACCAGCCCATTGAGATAAAAACCGGCCTGACACGCAGCCTGATCGAGTTTCTGTCGCGCATCTCGCCCCAACCGAAGGTGCACGTTCAGACGCGCAGCCCGATCGTTACTCGCGATGCGGATCTGTTCCAGCGCTTC
>Ga0209172_10004607_pt1 | contig 18204 bp, 16 predicted proteins | sample LarsenN4metaG_FD_184113 | JGI IMG/M metagenome (GOLD analysis project Ga0209172, IMG submission 184113) | Hot spring sediment bacterial and archeal communities from British Columbia, Canada, to study Microbial Dark Matter (Phase II) - Larsen... ... | reverse complement strand
TCAACACAGCGGTCTATCGCAATCCGCAATTCAAGCTCGAACAGCTCGCGCCGATCTCGCTGATCTCGAAATACTACTACGGCATCGCGATGACCAATGCGGTACCCGCCAGCGACATCGAGGGTCTCATCGCCCACGCCAAGGCCAATCCGGGCAAGCTCAGCTACGCCACGATCGGCGCCGCGTCGGCGCAGGAAATCCTGATGCGTCAGCTCGAACGGCTGGCCGGAATTTCGATGGCGCGCATCCCGTTCCGGACCGGCCCGCAGATCATGCCGGAGCTGATCGCCGGACGCGTGCACATCTACCTGTCGCCGACGCTCGCGGTGCTGCCGCTGCATCAGCAGAAGCAGCTCAAGGTGCTGGCGATCTCCAGTCCGGAGCGGCTGCCGAGCGCGAAGGACATCCCGACGCTCACCGAGCGCAAGATCCCGTTCGTGCGTTTCGGCTGGCTCGGCATCTGCGCCCGCGCCGGAACGCCGCCGGCGGTCATCGGCGAGCTTAATCGCCACATTGCGGCGATCGTCGCGTCGCAGGATTACCGGACGCTGATCGAGAAGACCGGCTCGATCGCCACGTCGTCGACACCGCAGGAGCTGGGCCAGGTGATTATCCAGACCCGCGATGAGGTCGCTTCCACCATCCAGGAATTCGGAATGCAGCAGGACTGACGATCCCACGACAACAATGCCCTTTCAGCGCTACAGGAGGAAACCCATGACAGCCAGACACGACACATTGACGCGCCGGCAATATCTCGCGGCAACCGGAGCCGGCGCGCTCGCACTCGGGCTCGGCGTAGCGCCGACGTCGGCCCAGACGGCGACCATCCGCCAGGGCTACCAGACCAACATCTGGGGCATGCCGACCTACTACCTGCTGAAGTCCGGCGCGCTCGAAAAGCGCGGCGTGAAGTTCCAGGAATTTGCGGTGCCGTCGGGCAACCTCACCATGCAGCAGATGGTCGGGCGTCAGGTGGACATGGGCACCTATGCCGGCCAGTCCTTCCTGATCGGCCACGACAAGGGTGGCCTCGTCGCCATCGCGCTGATCGAATATGTCGGTCGGACCGCGCAGATCGTGACCCGCAAGGACCTCAATATCACCACGGTTGCCGGCCTCAAGGGCCGCAAGGTGGCCAACCAGGTCGGTTCGTCGGTCGGCAACGTGTTCGTGGATTCGGTCGGTCCGAAATACGGCCTGCGCAAGGGCGACTTCCAGGAAATCCGGATGAACGTCAACGATATGGTGTCTGCCCTCGCCGCCAAGACCATCGACGCCATGGTCAACGTCGAACCCTACAATGCCATCGCCGTCGCCGATGGCATCGGCATTTCGATCCTCGACTTTTCGGGCTTCGACCGCATGCCGGTGCTGATGGCCGCCACGCCGGAATTCGTCGCCAAGCATCCGGACACCGTGGTCGCCTACCTCAAGGCCTGGCAGCAGGTCGCGGCCGACTTCAAGAACACCCCCGGCAAGGCGGCGGACGTGATCTATTCGTTCTTCACCGGCAAGGGCTACAAGCTGTCGCGGGAGACCTTCTCGCAGGCGCTGGCGCGCGTGGAGGTGAACCCGGGGTTCCCGGCTGACCTCCAGGGCTACCTGGCGAAGGAGGCGCAGACGTTGCTGCGCGAGAAGAAGATCGGTGCCATCCCGGACTGGAAGAAGGCCCTGCGCCCCGAATTCTGGGCCAAGGCGGGCAGCTAGCGCCGCAGAGCCGTTCGCTGTAAAAGGTGGCGCCTTTACGTTGTCATGGCCGGGCTTGTCCCGGCCATCCACGTCTTAAATCACGTGGGCCTCAAGGGGTGGGTGCCCGGGGCAAGCCCGGGCATGACGCCAACAGCAGGTTCGAGGAGTCAGCCATGTCCGTCACCGAAAGCCCATTGACCAAGGGCAGCTACGACCCGGTCGCCTGGAACTTCAAGCTCATCGCCCAGCACACGCTGGACGGCTTCGGCGGCATGGGCGAAGGCATGTCGATCCAGATCGCGCCCGACGGGCGGCGCATCATCTGGCTGGCGCACGAGAGCGCGCCTAAGAACTTCACCGCGGTCGACGTCTCCGATCCGCGCAAGCCCAAGGTCGTCTGCCAGACCGACCTGCCGCAGGCTTACATGCGCTCCAATTCGCTGGAGATCACCGACCAGGTGATGGCTGTCGCCTATCAATGCCAGAAGATCAATCAGAAGCCCGCGGGCTTCGAGCTGTTCGATATTTCCAAGCCCGAGAATCCGAAGTCGATTGCGTTCGTCGACTGTTCCGGCCCGCATTCGCGCGGCGTGCACCAGCTCTGGTTTACCGACGGCGAATACGTGCACATGGCGGCCGGCGCAGCCGACTTCGAGCCGACCCATCCGAACGACGACCAGTGCTACCGCTGCTTCGACGTGCGCAATCCGTCGAAGCCGGTCGAGGTCGGCCGCTGGTGGCTGCCCGGAACGCGCAAGGGCGACAACGAGCCACCGCCGGCGCGGCACCAGAAGCCCGCCCTCGACAAGGGCAACCGCGCCCACAACACCAATGTCTATCCGCAGCGCCCGGACCGGCTCTATCTCGCCTATCTCGATGCCGGCATGTTCATCATGGACATTTCCGACAAGTCGAAGCCGAAGCCGATCTCGCGGTTCGACAACTCACCGCCCTACACCGGCTTTACGCACACGGTGGTGCCGCTGTTCGACCGCGGTCTCGTGATCATGACCGACGAGTCGACCAACGATAACGCCACCGACTGGCCGAAGCTGATCTGGATTCTCGACGCCCGCGATGAGACCAATCTGGTCCCGATTTCGACCTGCCCGCTGCCGAATCCGGAGGACTACAAGACTCGTGGCGGCCGTTTCGGCGCCCATAACATCCATGAGAACACGCCGCGCCCGACCTCGTGGCAGTCTGACCAGATCGTGCTCGGCACGTTCTTCAACGGCGGCCTGCGCGCCTACGACATCTCCAACGCCTACCAGCCGAAGGAGGTAGCAACCTTCGTGCCGCCGGGCCCGGCAATGTCGAAATACGCCTCGATCCAGCTCAACGACGTGTTCGTGGACGAGCGCGAGATCGTCTACACCGTCGACCGCTTCTCCGGCGGGCTCTACATCCTGGAGATGGATTTCTGATTGAGGCACAAGCGAGCAGCGAATGCTGCGGGCTCCCTCTCCCTAGTCTAGCGAGAGGGAGCCGCCGTGCCAGACGCAAGGCAGCGGCCTAATGCTTGACCTGTTCCCCTCGCGCGACGCCGGCCCGTTCGGGCGGCGGCAGAAGCATGCGCGCGGCGGACGCGTGCCGGTGACGGTCATCACCGGCTTTCTCGGCGCCGGCAAGACGACGCTCCTGCAACACTTCCTGCGTACACCCGAAGGGCGCGGCACCGCTGTCATCGTCAATGAATTCGGCGAGGTCGGCATCGACGATGCACTGATCCGTGATTGCAGCGACCAGACCGCACTCATCGGCAACGGCTGTGTCTGCTGCGTCGTCCGCTCCGACCTTCAGAATGCCTTGCGCAAAATGGTGATCGACCGCGAGCGCGGCGAGATCCCGCCATTCGTTCGCATCGTGATCGAAACCTCGGGCCTCGCCGACCCCGGGCCGATCCTGCAGACATTCGCGACTGACCGCTCGCTCGGTTCCGAATTCTTCGTGGACGTGGCGGTGACCGTGGTCGATGCCGCCACTGGCCTCGACACCCTTGGGTGGTCGTCGGAGTCGCGCAAGCAGGTGATCCTCGCCGACCGCATCATTCTATCGAAGACCGACCTCGCCGAACCCGACGCGATGCCGCCCCTGCGGGCGCGGCTGCGCGAGCTGAATTCCCTTGCCGAGATCGTGATGGCGGACGAAGGCAAGGTCGATCCGCACTGCTTCATCGAATCCGCCGGCGACGGCGAACGCTCCGCCTTTGTCGCGGAAGCCGAGCATTCGGACGGCATCACGAGCTTTGTCCTCACCGAGGACCGACCTGTCAACTGGAGCGCCTTTACGCGAACGATGGAGACACTGATCGCGCTGCGTGGCGCAGACTTGCTGCGGGCGAAAGGCTTCCTCGACGTCGAGGGTTGCCGCGGGCCGGTGCTGGTGCAGTTCGTGCAACACCTTCCGCACCCGCCGGTGGAACTCGCGGCCTGGCCGGAGGGCAAGCGCGGGACGCGGATCGTCTTCATCACCCGCAACATCACGGAAACCGAGGTGCGAGCCCTGTTCGACGCCGTGCGCAACCTGATCCTGGTCTCCTAGATTCCAGCGCTATCCAAGCCGGCGCGGCTTGTCGCACCGTTCGTCAGGCAGTTTGGGTGTTCCCAAAGCCCGGGCCTTGGACTACCCTTGACTTAGAACAGTCCTAATCACGGCCCATAACCGTGAGCCGCGGGCGATGCGCGAAGGCGCCTCGGCCGCCCCCTTTCAAGAACCGCCCCAGGGAGACATGCCCCCATGGCCAAATTCACCCTCGACGTGAACGGCAAGTCCCACACGATCGACGCCGATCCGGACATGCCGTTGCTCTATGCGCTCAAGAACGATGTCGGGCTGAACAACCCGCAGTTCGGCTGCGGGCTGGCGCAATGCGGCGCCTGCACCGTGCATCTGAACGGCTAGCCGATCCGCTCCTGCATCACGCCCGTCTCCAGCGTCGGCGACGCCAAGGTGGTGACGCTGTCCGGCCTCGGCACGCCCGAGAAGCCGCACCCGCTCCAGACCGCCTATGTGGAGGAGCAGGTGACCCAGTGCGGCTACTGCATCAACGGCTGGATCATGACCGCGGCCGCCTTCCTGCGCGACAACAAGAAGCCAACCGACGCGCAGATCAAGCAGGCGCTGCAGGGCATCAAGTGTCGCTGCGGTACCCACATGAACATCTTCCGCGCCGTCAAGCGCGCAGCCTCGATGATGGGCTGAGGGAGGACGCCATGACGAAGATGGAAAAGCCCGCTCACTTCTCCCGCCGCTCGATTCTCAAGGCCGGCGGCGCCCTGGTGGTCTCGATCGGCATGCCGGTCGGCGCCGAGACGCTGTTGTCGCTCAACCAGGCGTTTGCTCAGGCGACGCCGACACGACCGCCGCTGGTGCCGAACCAGCTCTCCTCCTACGTCGCGATCAACGCCGACGGCTCGGTGTCCGCCTTCTTCGGCAAGATGGACATGGGCCAGGGCCTCTACGTCTCGATCGGCCAGATGGTGGCCGAGGAGCTCGATGTCCCGTTCGAACGCGTCACGGTCTACATGGCCGACACCCGCACCAGCGTGAACCAGGGCGGCGCCTCCGGCTCCACCGGCATCCAGAACGGCGGCCGGCAGATGCGCGCGGCCTCGGCCGAGGCGCGGCGCGTGCTGGTCGAAATGGCGGCCGAGAAACTCAAGCTGCCGGCCGACCAGCTCACCGTCACCGACGGCGTGGTGCACGCCAAGAGCGATCCGTCGAAGCGGGCGACCTACGCCGAATTGATCGGCGGACGCCACTTCAACGTCGAGCTCAACTGGAACAAGCAGATCGGTAACGCGCTCTATGCCCCCGGGAAAGCGCAGCCCAAGAACCACAAGGACTACAAGATCGTCGGCAAGCCGATCCGGCGGGCCGACGTTGCACCCAAGGCGTTCTGCACCGAGCCGTTCGTCACCGACGTCAAGCGCCCGGGTATGGTGCATGCGCGCATGGTCCGCCCGCCGGTCGCCGGCGCTTCGATCGTGAACGTCGACGAGGGCTCGATCAGGAACATCCCCGGCGCCCGCGTCGTGCGCGAAAACAACTTCCTCGCCGTGGTCGCCGACAAGGAGTGGGATGCGGTCCAGGCGTTGCGGCAGCTCAAGGTGCAGTGGTCGAACGTCAAGCCGCCGTTCGTGGATCAGGCCAAGCTCTACGACCACATCCGCAACGCACCGGTGCGCAAGCGCGAGGAAGGCAAGACGGTCGGCAACGTCGACGAAGCCTTCAAATCGGCCGCCCGGATCATCGAGGCCGAGTATGAGTGGCCGTTCCAGTCCCATGCCTGCATGGGGCCGGCCTGCGCCGTCGTCGAGATCGCGAGCAATGGCCACGTCACCTGCTGGAGCGGCACGCAGAAGCCGCACTTCCTGCGCGACGGCATCGCCCGCACGCTCGGGCTCAAGCAGGACCAGGTTGATTGCATCTGGGTGGTCGGTCCGGGCTCCTACGGTCGCAGCGACGCCGACGACTGCGGCAACGACTGCGCCGTGATCGCCAAGGCGGTCGGCCGCCCGGTGCGGCTGCAATACATGCGCGACGAAGGCACCGGCTGGGATCCCAAAGGTCCGGCTTCGATCCACCGCGCCCGCGCGGCGATCGACGCCAAGGGCAACGTCGTCGCCTACGACTACCTCAGCAAGGGCTTCTCCCGCGTCGACGTCAACACCAACGGCAGCCAGCCGCGCGACACGCTGGCCGGCCACTTCCGCGGGGTTGAGTTGCGGTCGGGAGACGGTTTCAACGTGCCGTCGGAATCCTACGTCTTCCCCAACAAGCGCATGGCCTGGGAAACGATCCCGCCGTTCCTGGACCGCGCCTCGCCGCTGCGTAGCGCCCATCTGCGCGACCCGGTGGGTCCGCAGATCCACTTCGCCAGTGAATCGTTCATGGACGAGGTGGCCCATGCGCTCGGTATCGATCCGATCGAGCTGCGGTTGCGGCATGTCCGGGACAAACGCGACATCGCTCTGATCCAGGCGGCGCGGCAGAAATCCGGCTGGGACACGCGGCCGTCGCCGCGCAAGGCCAGACCGGCAACATCGTCAGCGGCCGCGGCATTGGATACGCGACACGCAACGGCACAAGGGCGGCGATTATCGCGGAGGTCGAGGTCGACCGCACGACCGGCAGGATCTGGGCGAAGAAGTTCACCGTCGCCCACGACTGCGGCCAGATCATCAATCCCGACGGCCTTGTGCACACCATCGAGGGCAACATCATCCAGGCGCTCAGCCGCACGCTCTGGGAAGAAGTCAAGTTCGACACCAAGAACGTGACCAGCGTCGACTGGCAGTCGTATCCGATCCTCGACATGACGGAGATCCCGGAGACGATCGACTGCGTGCTGCTCAACTACCCGGACCAGCGTCCGACCGGCGCCGGCGAAGGCGCGACCCGGCCGGTCACGGCTGCCGTCGCCAATGCGATTTTCGACGCCACCGGCGTGCGCATCCGGCGGGCACCGTTCTCGCCGGATCGGGTGAAGGCGGCGATGTCGTAGGCAGCCTGCCGCACCGATTGAAGGGCCGGCCCCGCAACGGGCCGGCCTTTTTGTGTACCGCCTCAATTTCAGATGTCCCTGCGAAGGCTCACTCCGCTTGCTTGGCCGGGATGAAGCCGGAGAGAGTTGCGCCGGCCCAGGCTTCATGGTTCCTTTGCGCGCGCATTGGAAGGACACAACGTGAAGCAGGTCGAAGTCGCAGTCATCGGCACCGGATGGTGCGGCGGAATCCGGGCCGAGACGCTGGCGCGGTCGGCGCTGGTCGACAAGCTGCATGTCTGCGAGATCCGTCCCGACCGGCTCGCGGAGATCAAGGCACTTACGCGGCCGGCGACCGCGACCCTCGACTATCAGGACATCATCCGCAATCCCGATATTTCGGTGATCTATGTCTGCACCACGCCGGAGAGCAATCACTTCCCGATCACGCGCGACTGCCTGAAGGCCGGCAAGCACGTGCTGCTGGAAAAGCCGGTCGCCATCGAACTGTGGGAGGCCGACGAGCTGATCACGCTGGCAAAGCGCGGCGGGTTGAAATTCACCATCGGCTATTCGCAACGCTTCAACCCCAAGATCGCTTTCGCCAAGAAGAAGATCACCGACGGCACGCTCGGCAGTGTGGTGTCCGTGCTGGTGAGCCGCCACGTCACCCGCAACCTCGGCGAGAAGATCACCGGCCGCACCAAGCTCTCACCGGTGGCGATGGAATCGACCCACGATCTCGATTTCGTGTTCTGGCTGCTGGAACCCGCCAAGCCGGTGAAGGTCTATTCGCAGGGCGCCTACGGCGCGATGCAGCCGCTGAACGGCTCGTTCGACTGCATGTGGAGCACTGTCACCATGGACAATGGCGTGCTGGTGGTGATCGGCGGCGGCTGGAACCTGCCGCCCGGCTGGCCGAACTTCTGCTCCACCTGGATGGAGATCACCGGCACCGAAGGCGCGCTGATGCTCGACGACACCCACCGCGACAACTGGCTCAACACGGTGAAGGACGGCTCGCAGTTCCCAATGTCGTCGATGCCGGGCGAGCAGGTCGACCATGTGTTCGCAGGCCAGATGGGTCCGGAGACCATCCATTTCCTGGAGGCGTGCCTGCTCGACCGGCCGGTGATGGTGAAGCCGGAGCACGCGCGCATGGTGATGGAGACCTACATCGCCGCCGATCTCTCCGCCGAACGCGGCGAGCCGGTTGAACTGCCGCTATCGAATGAGGCGCTCTCCGCCGTCGCCGAGATGAGCGCGAGGCTGCGGGCATGAGGACGCAGGCCAAAGACCTCGGGCTTGCCATCGTCGGCGGCGGCCGCGTCGGTCTGTTTCGCGGCGAGGTTGCGAACCGCCACCCGGCGGTGAAGTGGATCGGCGTCGCCGAACGGAACGGCAACCGCCTGGGCGAGGTCGCGCCACGGATCGGCGCCGATTTCGCGACCACGAGCCACGTCGAGCTGCTCAAGCGCCCGGAGGTGACCTGCGCGATCATCGCCACCGACGAGCACCTGCACGTCGATCCGATCATGGCCGCGGTGGAGCGCGGGGTGCCGATGCTGATCGAGAAGCCGCTCGCCACCGATCTCGGGCAGTCCGCGCGCGTGCTCAAGGCGATCACCGACGCAAAGCTCGACGCGGTGGTCGGCTATACCCAGCGCTTCCGGCGCAAGTGGCTGTCGGCCAAGGAGAAGGTGCGCACCGGCGCGCTCGGCGACGTGACGCTCGTGACCTCACGTGCGTTCATGAACCGCCTGGTCGCGATCGACAACTACAAGCGCACCGACGATCCGTCCACCATCTCGCCGATGGTGATCTCCGGAACGCACGCGCTCGACATCGTGATGTGGTACATGGAGCACAAGACGCCGGTCGAATGCTACGCGCGTTCCATCGACAAGGTGCTGGGCCCGACCTACCAGGGCATCGACGCCACCGCCGGCATGATCATGTTCTCCGACGGCAGCGTCTATCACCTCAACATCTCCTGGGCGTTGCCGGTGACGTGGCCGGGCGCGGTGTATTCGCTGGAGGTCGGCATCAACGGCACCGACGGCGTGCTTACCATCGACGACACCCATCGCGACATGGTGCTGGCGGTCTCGAAGCCGCAGCTCGAAGGCTACAATCCCGACACCTCCCGCTTGGTGGATTTCATGGGCTCCTATCCGCCAGGCGACATGGCGCTCGGCGAGTTGCGCGGGCCGATGGCGGACGAGACCGTGTCGTGGCTCAACCGCGTGGCTCTCGGCCTGCCGACCCAGGCGGCGACCGCCGCCGAAGCGCACCGCAACCTGATGCTGACCAAGGCCCTCGATCTGTCGGCCAGGCGAAAGGCACCTGTGAAACTGCCGATCGAGCCCGGAAAGGATGACCCGGCGGTGTAGCCTGGACAGATATTGGAATCGTTCTAATATTCTGCAGCGGGGCGGCGCGTGTACCTGGAAGGATTCCCATGCTGCACAATACAGCGACGGATTGGGGCTGGCCCTCAAAAATTCTGCATTGGATCGGCGCACTCGCGGTGCTCGTTCTGCTGCTGCACGGCTGGTGGATGGTGCATATGACGCCACGCCCGGAGCGGGCGTTGAACTACGCCTGGCACGCCGCGATCGGCTACGACCTGCTTGCGCTTGTGGTGCTGCGCCTATTGTGGCGGTGGCTCAATCCCGTACCAGCAATGCCGCGCGATCTGCAACGCTGGGAGGTGATCGCAGCGCGCTCCGGTCACATCGGACTCTATGTCCTTCTGTTCGTCGCCTCGCTGACCGGTTGGGCGCTTGCGGGAACGTTCCGGACGCCTTTCGCCCTGGACCTGTTCGGCGTTCCCGTGCCGCAGCTCCTGTCGGGTCCCGGCCCCAACCGAATCTACCACAACCTCTTCGAAGAAGCGCACATGATCTCGTCGTATCTGCTGGCGGCGCTGATCGCGGTGCATATTGTCGGCTCGCTTCGCCACCATTTCCTCAAGCGCAACGATGTGATGCGCCGAATGTGGTTCGGGGGGCGAAGAGCCGCGCCGGACGCTGCCGCCCTCGCCGACGCCGCTTCGACCCCGGCTCCTGCCAAGAGCCTCTCGGCTCCCGCCAAGAGCCTCGGCTCGTGACGTTGTTGTCACGATTGCTGGCAGGGTCTGCAAACAACAATCGGGAGATATGCCATGAGAAGGAGCGCACTCGGTCTAACGAGTGGTCTAGCCATGCTGGCCACCCTGAATTTCGCGACTGGCGAGCCGGCGCAGCCATATACGCCGGGCCTCGTCGAGTTCATGGCGCATGTTCAGAACCACCACGTGAAGCTTTGGCTCGCCGGCAACGCGCGCAACTGGGAGCTTGCTGACTATCAGGCCGACGAACTGAAGGAATTGCTCGAGGACATTGCCAAGCGCGTCCCCAAATACCGGGACGTACCGGTCGGGCAGATGATCGAGACCACGACCATGAAGCCGCTCGGCGACATCGAGGGTGCCATCAAGGCGCGCGATTTTGCGAAGTTCTCGGCCGCCTTCGACCGGCTCACGGCGGCCTGCAACGCCTGCCACGAGGCCGCAAACCGAGGCTTCATCGTCATTCAGCGGCCGGCGACGTCGCCGTTCCCGAACCAGTCGTTCGCGCCAAGGCGAAAATAGGCCGCACCCGCGGGCCGTAGCCGCCACCGGCGGATGCCGCTATCAATGCGGCGCGGGCGAGCGAAGTTTCGCCCGACGCCGGAGGACATGGCCATGAAGGTGATCCCGCTTGCCGCTGTCGTTGCGTTGCTTGCCGCGGCGCCGGCGAAGGCTGAAAGCGTTGCCGATTTCTACAAGGGCAAGACCATCCGCCTCGTGGTCGGCATCGCGGTCGGCTCCGGCTACGATGTGAATGCACGGCTGCTGGCGCGCCACCTGGGCAACCACATTCCGGGCAATCCGACGATCGTGGTGCAGAACCAGCCGGGTGCCGGCAGCGTCACCATGACCGCACAGCTGCAATCGCAGGGCCCGTTCGACGGCACTGTGATCGGCGCGGCCTTCGGCGGCATGCCGACCGTTCCCCTGCTCCAGCCCGCGAGCGCCAAGCGCATCGAGCCGACCAAGCTGCTGTGGATCGGGAACACCAACAAGGAAACCCATGTCAGCTATGTCTGGCACACCTCGCCCGTGCAGACGCTGGACCAGCTCAAGGCCCGGGAGCTGATCACCGGCGCGCAGGGCCCCGGATCGTCCCAATACGACTTTCCACCGGTCGCCAATGCCCTGCTGGGATTGAAGTTCAAGGTCGTGTCCGGCTACGGCTCCACGTCGAAGATCAACCTTGCGATGGAGAGCGGCGAGATTCACGCCGGCATCGCCGCCTGGACAACCCTGAAGACGTTGCAGTCGAAGTGGCTCGAAGAAAAGAAGATCAAGGTGCTGGCACAATGGGCCCTGCGCCCGAATCCGGAATTGCCGGGCGTGCCGAACATTTTCGACCTCGCCAAGACCGAAGAGCAACGCGCCGCGTTCCGCCTGGTGATGGCGCGGCTTGACATCGGCCGGCCGTTCTTCGTGCCGCCGGGCACGCCCGCCGACCGCGTCGCCGCATTGCGCAAGGCCTTCGACGATACCATGAAGGACAAGGCCTTCCTGGCCGAGGCGGCGAAGCTCAAGATCGACATCGATCCGATGACCGGCGCCGAGCTCGCGGGACTGGTCGAACAGGTGACCAGGACACCGGCCGCTACCGTCGCGCTCGTACGCAAGGCGCTGGAGGCGGCAAAATAGTCCCTTCCGCGGTCCGGCCTCACGCCCCGGCGCCGATGGCGGCGGCGATCTTTTCCGCCACCATGATGGTCGGAATATTGGTGTTGCCGCGCGGCACCGTCGGCATGATCGAGGCATCCACGACACGCAGTCCGGCAAGTCCGCGTACGCGTCCCTGCGGATCGACCACCGCCAGCGGATCGTCCGCCGCTCCCATGCGGCACGTGCCGACGGGGTGAAACTGGCCAGCGACGTTGTCACGGATATGGTCGGCCAGGGCCGCGTCGTCTTCCACCAGCGCGGCGAGATCGACGCTGCGATCCGCCAGCGAGGCGAACACCGGCCCGCGCAATGCCGGAACGAGGTCGAGAAGTCCGGCGATGACGGCGCTCTTGACGGCGTTGGCGCGCGACACTCGGTTGAGCTGACGTAGCCGGTCGGTGAACTTCACCGGGAAGGTCACGCCGCCCAGCGCGCGCACCCGTGCGTCGGCGAGCATGTCGACGGTGCGGCGGAACGCCACCATGAAGCGCCGGAGATCAAGTTCGTGGCCGAGGAAATTGAACTCCACCAGCGGCTCCTGCCGCGCGTCCGCCGAGATCAGCGATACGCACCCGCGCGCGAACGGTTTCCACAGGACTGGCGCAAGGTTTGCAATCTGGCGGCCGAGCGCGCTCCACGACGTCTTGCTCTGCACGTTGATGTACATGTCGGCGGGCGGACAGCCGGGCACACCCGACGAGAAGCGGAACAGGGTCGTCGGATGCGGGCGCAGCGACACCGCCTGCCGGCCCTGCGGCTTCAAATGGATCGCCACGAACAGGATCGCGTGGTTGGACAGGTTGTTGCCGACGCCGGGCAGATCCGCACGTACCGCAATGCCATGCTCGCGCAAATGATCCGCCGGACCGATGCCCGATCGCATCAGCATCGCCGGCGAATGGATGCCGCCGAGCGACAGCACGATCTCGCTTGCCCGGAACTGCGTTGCAACCCCGGCGACCAGGGCTGTGACCCCAACCGCCCGGCGCCCATCGAACAGCAGGTCCGTCACGGGTGCCCGATCGACGATCGTCAGGTTGCTGCGGCGCCGGACCGCGGCATCGAGATAGCAGACCGCAGAAGACGCCCGCTGGTCCGGCCAGTTGCTCATTGGCACCGAGCAATAGCCGTCGCGGAAGTCTGCGTTCATGTCGGCGATGAAGGGAATCTGCCGCTCCTGCGCATAGGCGTGCATCGCGCGCGACAGCGGCGGCCAATCCTCGACCCGCGTGCGCCGGATCGGCACCGGCCCATCGCGGCCGTGCAGGTCGCCGGAAAAATCCGCATCCGCTTCCAGCTTGCGGAAGAACGGCAGCACGCCGTTCCAGCCCCAGCCGGCGGCACCAAGCGCCTCCCATTCGTCGTAATCGTCGGGTGTGCCGCGCAGCGCCACCATGCCCATCACGGACGAGCCGCCGCCCATGATGCGCCCTTGCGAGAATCCGACTTTGGGCGAGTTGTGGCGCAGCCGCCAGTGTACCTTCAGGTCCGGCCACATATAGGCGTCGTTGTAGTAGGACACCGGGTAGGTATCGCGGACATCGGTGGGCAGCCTCTCCGGCGGCGTGTCCTGCCCCGCCTCCAGCAGCAACACGCGCCGGCCGGATGCCGCCGACAGACGATTGCCCAGCACGCAGCCGGCCGCGCCGCCGCCCACGATGATGGTATCGAAGCTCATGACCTCGGCCGGATCCGGTCGGACGACACCCACTCATCCCAGACGGGGTCGAAGGTGTCGTAGTGAACCAGGTGCAGGCCCCAGCGTCCGGTCAGGACCTCGGCGGGATACCAGGCGTCCTGCCACAACACCTCGATGCGGGATCCGGCGGCGAGCTGCCGGTCAACCAATGGCCGGACATTGCCGCTCTCCACCGCCTCGATCTCCAAATCCTTGTATCCGGTCCAGCGAATCCAGAACCTGCCGTTGTCCTCCTTCTCGATGCGGCCCGGATACCATGTCCCGTCGCTCCACTTGGCCTCGACGTATTCCCCGACCAGCGGATGGGTCCGAGCCACGCCTGAAGCCAGAACAAGCCTTGGATCGAAACCGTTGGTCGCTACAAAGGTCGAGAGCTGCCCGTCGTTGTAGGCCATCTCCCGCTCGGCATAGCGCGCAAGCTCGGCAAAGGTGACCATGCCTTGTCCGTCGGCGCTCACCGGGATCGCGCCGCGCAGTCCGTCGATCAGACACTCCGTGAAGGTCCAGGCGCCCGTCGATATGGTGCAGGCCAGCGAGGAGGTGATGGCACCGTACCCCACGCGGCCTGCCCGCAGCATCGCTTCCGCGCCGAGCGATCCGGAGTAGCAGCAGTCGGCGAACAGCAGCGCCGTCGACCCGGAAAATCGCCGCTCGATCACGGAAAAGACCTCCGGGATCGGCCATCGCCCGTCGTACAGCGCAAAGTCGGTGACGCCGCTGTCGCGCTTGAGGCCGTGCCCGGCAAAATAGAACCACAGGGTGGCGTCGGCGGGCGCACGCGCCATGACGGCCTCGAACGACGTTCGTACCGCAGCAACCGTTGCGTCCGCGTCCTTGATGAACGTGATCTGGTCCGCGGGAACGCCGCGGCGATGCAGTTCGCCGATCATCTCGGCGTCGCGGCGGCCCTCCTCCGGCCAGGCCTGGCCGTTCGGATATGCCAGCACGCCGACGGCAAACACCCAGGTCTTCCCGGGCTGCCACCGCGCCGGAGCGCTCCCGGCGTCCGTGTCCGGCTTCGCGGCTTCGGCCGATTGTCCACCCAATGCTCTGCTCCAGGTCCTCAGCGAATGCCGGTCACGCGCCCAGCAATCGCAGCGCATTGCCGTTGAGGATGGTCGCCTTGTCGGCGTCGTCAATCCACAACGCGTTGACCTGCCGGACGCATTCGCCCGTGCCCATGTCGTAGGGGTAGTCGCTGCCGAGCAGCACCCGCGACGGCCCGACCGACGCCACCAGGAACTCGAGCTGCGATTTGGCGTGCAGGATGGTGTCGTAATAGAACCGGTCGATCCACGGCTCCGGCGATTGCTTGAGGTGCAGCTTCGGCTCCGGCCGCACGTGCCAGCCGTGCACCCAGCGCCCGGCCTGGTACGGGACAAAGCCGCCGCCGTGCACCAGCAGCACGTTCAGCGTCGGATGCCGCTGCAAGACTCCGCCGAACACCAGGCACGCCGCCGCAATCGTGGTATCGAGCGGATTGCCGATCAGGTTGTTGAGGTAATAGGAGTGCAGGCGGTCGACGCCGGCGACGTTGTTGGGATGGATCAGCATGAAGGCGCCAAGCTCCGCCGCCATGGCCCAGAGCGGCTCGAACGAGGCGTCGTCGAGGTTCTTGCCCATCACGTTGGAGCCGATCATGGCGCCGTGCATGCCAAGCGTGCGCACGGCGCGCGCCAGTTCCTCGGCGGCGCGCTCGGGCGCCTGCATCGGCAGCGTCGCGATCCCCATAAAGCGGTCGGGATGCGCCTTCACCAGTGCGGCGATCTGATCGTTCTGGAGCGCGGAAGTGGTCGCCGCGAGCGAGGCCTCCTGATTGTAGAGGTAGGTCTGCGGCGTCACCGACAGCACATGCACGTCGACCTCGGCTGCATCCATGTCCTTGAACCGGCGCTCGATCTCCCAGCCGCCGCGCGGGAACGGGCGATAGGGTGTGCCGGCGATTTCAAGCACCGCGGAATCCGCATCGATCGGCGTGAGCTTGGGCGCGATCCGGGGCGCTTCCCGCGCCATGAGCCGCATCGTCTCCTCGGTGAGGATGTGGGTGTGAATGTCGATGGAGCGGGGCATCCAGTGTCCTTTGCGCGGGAATTGTGCGGGGCGCTGCGGCGCAGGTCAGGCAACGGCGGGCGTGCTATATATCGACGATCGGCCGCCGGGCTCAAGCGCCGTCGTGGCATCAACCAACGGCCGGAAGGGGAGACCTCGGGATGAAACGTGCAGTTCTGGTTCTGGCTATTGCCGTCGGCCTCGGGACACCGGCGCCGGCACAGCAAAGCGTCGCCGATTTCTACAAGGGCAAGACCCTGCGGATCGTGGTCGGCATCTCGGTTGGCTCCGGCTACGACGTCAACGCGCGCGCCTTGCAGCGCCATCTCGGCAGGCATATCCCCGGCAATCCCACCGTGATCGTGCAGAACCAGCCCGGCGCCGGCAGCATGACCATGGTGAACAATCTGGTCGCCAACGGCCCGTTCGACGGCACCGCCATCGGCGCGCCGTTCAACGGCCTGCCGACCACGCCGCTGCTTCAGCCGGCGGGCGTGCGCTTCGACCCGAATACGATGCACTGGATCGGCTCGACCAATCGCGAGACGCAGGTCACCTATCTGTGGCATACCGCGCCGGTGAAGGCGTTCACCGACATCGCCCGGACCGAGGTGGTGACCGGCGCGCAGGCGCCCGGCACTACACAGTACGACTACCCGACGCTGGCCAACGCGGTATTCGGCTACAAGTTCAAGGTCGTCACCGGGTACAAGAGCACGCAGGACATTCACCTCGCCATGGAGCGCGGCGAGATCCACGGCAACGGCGCGACCAACTGGTCGACGCTATTGTCGCTCAACGGCGCCTGGGTCAAGGAGAAGAAGGTCAACGTGGTCGCGCAATGGGCGATGAAGAAACATCCGGACCTGCCCCAGGTCCCGATGGTACTCGACCTTGCCAAGAACGATGCCGACCGCGCCGCGCTTGAACTGCTGATTGCGCGGCTGGAGTACGGCCGGCCGTTCTTTGTGCCTCCCGGCGTGCCGGCGGAGCGCGTGCAGGCATTGCGGCGCGCCTTCGACGCGACCATGAAGGACCCGGAATTCCTGGCCGATGCGAAGAAGCTCAATCTCGAGATCGACCCGATCACTGGCGAGCAGGCGCAGCAACTGATCGCGCGGGTCCTCCGCACGCCGGAGCCGGTCGCCACGCGCGTGCGCAAGGCGCTGGAGCCTGCGGGCCAGAAGAAGAAATAGCTCAGCGCCTGCCGAGCGGCTTGACGCCAAGCTCGGCGGCGAAGGCATCAAGCTGCGCGATCAATTCGCGCGGCATCGGCACGCCGTTCCTGGCGCGGTCGGCGCGCCGCGAACGCCGCTCCTGGCCGGGCAGGCGAATGGTCTGTCCGGGCAGCGGCTTCGACGCGCGCAGGTCCTTCAGGTGGCGATCCATGTCGGCCTTGAATTGCGCAACCGGCGCGAAGCGCTTGATGTCGAGCGCAATGATGAACTGCCCGGTGTTGCAGGGGTCGGTGTCGTTGGCGTTGAAATCGAACACGTCGCGCCCGAACGCCGCGCGGTTGAGCGGGCCCGCGAGCAGCCCAAGGATCAGCGAGAGGCCCGAGCCCTTGTAGCCGCCGATCGGCAGCAACAGACCCTCGGCGCTCCGGGCCGGATCGGTGAGCGGCGTGCCGTCCTTGGCATTGACCATCCAGCCTTCCGGCAGCGGCTTGTTCTGGAGCTTATGCGACTTGATGGTGCCGTAGGACACCACCGAGGTCGCGATATCGAGCACGATCGGCGCCTCCTCGCCGGCCGGTATGGCGACCGCGACCGGGTTGGTGCCGAGCAGCAGTTCGACGCCGCCCCATACCGGCATGTGGTTGGCGCTCGCCACCACGCCATAGATTCCGACCATGTCGTGCGGCAGGGTCATCGCGGCGTAGACGCCGGCGGCGCCGGCATGGTTCGAACGGCGCGTCCCGACCCACGCGACGCCGGCCTCGCGGGCCATCTCGATCGCGGTATCGGCGGCGCGCGCGACCACCAGGTGCCCCATGCCGTTGTCGCCGTCGACCAGGGCGGTCGCCGCCGCCGTCTTCTCGACGCGGATGTCGGGGCGCGGGTTGCAGCCGCCCCTCTGCAATCGCTTCACGTACATCGGCAGCCGGAACACGCCGTGCGCATCGGCGCCGGTGAGGTCGGCCTCGGTCATCAGCTCGGCCACCTTGCCCGCATCGGACGTGGGCAGGCCCACTTTGACCAGCGAATCCGCGATGAAGCTGGAGATCGATTCGGCCGGCATCCGGCTCGCCGTATTGACCTGGTCCATGGTTCCGCCCTTGCGTTTTCCGTGCGTGGTTGTTGCAGATTGCGGACGGCGGCGAAAGCCCTGTCCTGGCGCGTTGTTTGGGTTATAACCGCGGGCCCGATATCGCCGGAACCCCGCATGGACACCCCCACCGCCCACGCCCGCCATCCACGCGTCGAGGACGACTATCTTGTGCGCGGCGCCGGCCGCTTCGTCGCCGATGCCGCCGAGCCCGGCCAGGTCGCGGCGGCCTTCGTGCGC
>Ga0209172_10004605_pt1 | contig 18217 bp, 24 predicted proteins | sample LarsenN4metaG_FD_184113 | JGI IMG/M metagenome (GOLD analysis project Ga0209172, IMG submission 184113) | Hot spring sediment bacterial and archeal communities from British Columbia, Canada, to study Microbial Dark Matter (Phase II) - Larsen... ... | reverse complement strand
CTTCCACCCAGGCTTTCCAGCCGGCCCGCACCATCGGCGCTTTGACGCGATAGGGGCCGTAGACGCGGCGGTGCACGGTATACCCTTTGAGGCAGCCGCGGGGGTTCCAAGCGGCGGTCATGTGATTACCGTCGAGGTCGCGATAGGTATGGACGTCATACGCTTGCTCGATGCGGGTGACGATGCCGTTGCGGACGTAAGCGCGCAGCCGACAGTTGTGGGTGTCATTGGGCACACAAACGAAGGTAAAGCTCGAGTCGGACTTGTATTGGTCGCGATAGATGTGCTCCCAATCCCGGTTCGGATAGTAGGCGAGTGGATTGTCAATGGTCGGCAGCGGCTTGAGCATACCCATCGCCTGGGCCGGGTCGACCAGTAGCGTTCCCGCGGCCAAACTGCTCCATCGTAGGAATGTACGCCGACTCAACTTCCCAGCCATATTCAGTCCTCCTTGCCACTGGTCGATGCTGCGGGTGTTACGATGCTTGCCGTGTCAGGCCTGCAGGTCGCATGTTCGATGGCCAACGACCCATCCCCTGGGAGGCTGCAAGACTCTTGCCTATGACGGTGACGGCGCTCGACCTCGCCTTGTGAGGAGTGCACTCCTCCCATTCTCGGCCTTCCCCCCACCCTCGCCCTCTCTTGTCAAAGGCATACGTGGCAGCTGAAGGCCCCCTCTCCTGCCGGGAGAGGGTTGGGGTGAGGGAAACCAATCCCATTCAAATGCGTTTGGGGCCGCTCGCACCCTCTTCCAGGGGAGAGCGGACAATCGCTGCCCCCCACAGCTTAACTTGGCGCCTACGCCTCCATGGGGGAGGGGACGCGTGAGAGCCCTACTGACGAGATTTGTGCCTAACAGTAGTGAGAGGGCGGTCAGGCGGGGAGAGCGCGGGTGGATCTGGCGCTGGGCTAGATGTCCCGAAATCCGGCGGCGTCGCATTTCACGACACACGCTCCACCCTGGCTTTATCAACTTGTTGCCGACTGTTGTCCGAAAATGTGACACACCGCCGGATCAGTCCCCACACCCGACCATCCGGTGATTCAGCATATGTGGGGCCGGCGCTGCGACATCACCGTGATCGCCTCAGCGGAGCGAGGAGAGGCAGGCTGCTAAGGCCTGAATTTCGTCTTCAGCGAGATCGATTTTAGGCATGTGTGCGGTGCGTTTTTGGGAGGCGGGATCCCGCAGCCAGCCGGTAAGATATGGTAGGGCATAGTGGGCACCGACGTGGGAAAGGTCAGGCCCGATCGGGGTGCCGACCTTGCCGATAGTATGGCAGCCGTAACAGCCTTGCTTGAAGAAGAGCTGCTTGCCTTGTTCGATGAGCGCGCTGCGCTCCTGAGCCATCCCTGAGGTACCGAGGCACAAGACCGCCAGTCCTATGAATAGGGTGGTCCGTGCGATTATCCCCACCGTTACCCTCCTTCGCTCTCTGCCACCAACCATGGCACGTTCATCGACGCCACACTGCCGTCGATGAGCTGGTCCTCATCCACCACGATCAACCGATAGATGCCGAATGTCATCATGGACGCTGCGACTTCATACCTTGAAGTATCCTTCTCGACGCAGCCATTGGCCACCGCTAACGGTGTTTCTCGCCACGACCGGTCATGCGGGATAACAGGTCACCCAGCCAGCTGGCGTGGGCCTCGGGCGCCAAGGCTTCCAATTCGCCTGGGTCAAGCCACACCCCGCCGCAGCCCGTGCAGCGGTCAATGCGCACCTGTTGATAGATCGTCTCTTCTAGCTTGCGGCCGCACTTAGGGCAGCGCATCGAACACAACTCGAGGATAGCGCGTTCCAGCTCCTGTTGATCTTTTTCGCGCAGTTCGGCGAGAAGCTCACGGTCCTTCTGGGCGAAATAGATATCCTCTCGAGCGCGCTCGACGTCGCGCCAGAGTTCGGTGTATTTATCGAACTTGCCCCTGCCATCCATCGCGTCTCTCCTCAACGTCACGCTTGCAATCCTCTACGACACCTCGCCTTCCGATCAAGCCACGTTCGAGGATGGGCCCGCCCTTCCTCCTCAAGCTGCCGCGGCGTCGAAACGAATGCGTAGCAGGATGAATTCCCCCTTCGAATCTCGATCTGACTCGTCATCCTTTTACGATGCGGCAGCACGACTTTTCCGCTGCATAGGCCGCTCACTTCCATCATCGTTGGCACAGAGCAAATCATATGCCAGCCACGCTGGCTGAGGGCCGCGTGGCTGGGGAACATTGTCGCCAAGCGAGAGACAGCATGGGCCCAGTGAAAGCTCTTCCTATCTTGACCGCATGAGGACAAATTGTCGCACGCTGGGACAGAATGTCCGCACGTATGCCCGGCACCGCTCGCTCCATCGCTCATTCGCCTGTTCGGCCTTTGTTAGCAATCGGGTATCAGCTGCCTGCACATCCAGCCTGATTGCAATCGCCCTTGCAAGGGGCCTCTTCGTCCTTTTAAACCACCGCGCATGCGGCATGCCGACAGCGGTGCTGTGGTGGAAAGCGAGCGCGAGAAACGAGCCTCGTCTCACGGTGAGGTATCGATCTGCCTCTCTTCTCCCTTTGAAAGCCATGAGTCAAAGCCTGGCGCAGCGATCGATCAACCGCAGGCGCCACAGCGGCACGCGTCCATGCAGCGCAAGAACATCGCAGTGCCTTGGTATGGACCTTGCCAGCCTTTCGAATGACAGCTTCCATCATCACCCCAGGCACCGAACAAGAGGTTCCTACCATGAGCTAACCAGGTGCACAAGACCCGGGGGGCTATTGGGGTTCAGCTGCTGCCGCCCGGCAACACCGGGATATTACCCCCTCGGGGTTTCGAGCAGCAGCCACATGCCACTACCGTTAAACTCTTGAGGAGTGCCGTCTAAATCGCTGAGCGATGAAGGCCAGACACTTTTCAGGGCCTCTAACGTTGCCCTAGGCTTCCACGACATGAGCGCAGACCATCGATGACATCTCTCTAAGCGGGAGGAAGACCCGATGCCTGAGATGCTGCAAGCGTTTGTATGGAGGGACGGCTTCTAAAGGTGGCGGATGACATGGCCACGGTTGAGATGGCGCAGTGGCGATGGCGGCAACCACGACCGCAGCAGGCTTTGGCCGGAGTTGGCCTGCCGCCGGGTTGAACGTCTTCGCCAGTTGCATGCAAGCCGGGCCGCAGCGAGAAGGTATTGCACTCCGGCGCCTCTGGCCATTCGGTTAAACACCAACCAACTCGATGACTTGCTAAGGAGGTGGCCCCATGGAAGCGAGACCCCGAATCGTCGTCCTCGGCGGTGGTTTTGGAGGGCTGGAAGCGGCGTTCTATGTGCGTCACAAGGCTGGCGATGCCGTAACCTTGACCCTGATCTCGGATCACGACTATTTCCTGTTCAAACCTAATACCATCTACATCCCCTTCGGCGAAGATCCAGAAACATTCAAGATTCCACTGAACCCTGCGATGCAACGCAAAGACATCGCCTTGATCCGTGCGAGGGTCCACGCCATCCATCCTGACCACAAGAAAGTGGAAACCGACGCGGGCGATGTTTCCTATGACAAGCTCGTGGTCGCGACGGGCGCCGCCATGCGCCCCTCCGAGATTCCCGGCTTGCAAGAACACGCCCTGACGTTGTGGACGCCCGAGGACATGCTGAAGCTGCGTCAAGGACTGCAACAAACGCTTGCCATAGCCCGCGCCGGGCAACGCCAGCGCCTGCTCTTTGTGGTTCCACCCAACAACAAGTGCTCGGGCCCCCTGTATGAGCTGGTGCTGATGACCGACACCTGGCTGCGGCAGCAAGGGGCGCGCGATCATGTCGATCTCATCTGGACGACGGTGGAAGAGGGGTACATCCAGGCCTTTGGCCCACGACTCAATACAGTGGTCGCTGCGGAATTCGAGGAACGAGGCATCGACGGCCGCAAAGGCTATGTGGTGCGAGCCGTCGAGCCCAAACAGGTCCACTACTTGAACGGCGAGAGCCTGGATTACGATCTGCTCTTGACATTTCCGCCCTACATCGCGGCGGTGCCATTTCCCAGTCTGCCAGCCGATGATCGCGGGTTCGTCAAGGTCGAACCCGACAGTCGGCGCGTCAGCGGCCATGCGGACATCTATGCCGTCGGCGATGCGGCGGATTTTCCCATCAAACAGGCCTTTCTGGCGCTGCTTCAGGCGGATGCCGCCGCCGATCATATCGTGGCTGAACTGCGCGGCCAGCCAGCCACGCTCAAGTTCGAGCCGATGAGCCTGTGCGTCATGGAGGAACTCAACAAGGCAACCTTTGCCCAGGTGCCGCTCAAATATACCGGCGATCCCATGAAGCCTGTCGTGGCGGATGCGGATGACACAGAGCACTACAAAGTAGGCGTCTCCCCCCTATGGCGGATGGGCAAGAAGATCCTCGGCCTTTATGTACCCTGGCGGTTTAGCCGTGGCGAACCGTTCCACGCCGGTTTTGCGTGGCAGGCCATGGATCTGGGGCTCAAAGTGATGGCCAAAGTGCTCGCTCAGTGACGCACCGAACATCGTTGGGCCGCGCCAGTACCGCATCGCCCAAGACGTGCGCCGCACCTTGGCGGATTATGAGGATGTGAAGGACATCATCGCCATGTTGTGCTTCGAGGACCTGTCCCTGGAGGACCGGCGGACGGTTTACCCTGCCCGCTGCCTAGAGCGCTTTTTGATGCAGCCGTTCGCGGTCACGGAGCAATTCACCGGCCGTGTGGGCAAATTGGTGCCTCTGCAGGACACCCTCGAGGGCTGCGAGCGCATTTTGCACGATGAATTCGCCGACCGGCCCCGAGCGCACCCGGTATATGATCAGGTCGATCGCCGAAGCGGCGAAGAGGGAACTTGGTGCGACGCTTTCTGGAGCCGGAAACTTACGGCCGCTGATCAGCCGCAAGTACCTAGGCTAAGGCGAAAGGCCGAGGGCGACGGCTTCCACGACGAGGTGGGGACCGAGGAAGCCCGCAAGCTCCAGGCGAGACGCGAGCAGAATCGTGATCTCAGGCTTTGGCTCGGCATCACCACCGAGATCCTCGGTATGGTGCCGGGCTGTGAGGCTTTAGCGGATCAACGATCACGAGGAAGAAGCTAGGCTGCCAAAGGTCGGCGTCGCGCACTGTCGTAGTACGATGCTCGCCAATCTGGACAGTTATCGCCACCAACGCCTTCCATGACGCGATGCGGGGTGCGGAAGGGGAAAGGGGTTCAGTGCCCGAGCCCTCCGGGGATGAATGACAGGACGATGGAGAGGGCAATCAGCACGATGATGATCCACTCCAGCACCTCCATGCGCTGATTGCTGGCCTGATCCGATATTTTCTCATAGATGCTTTCCAGCGTTTGCAGCTTGCGCAGAATGCCTGCGTCCCACTCCGCCAGATGGAAGCGCTGCGACACCAGGCGATACACCCGGGAGAGATACTGATCGCCGAGCAGCTTGAGCGCGTTATTAACCCCTTCAAACAGTACAGCGCTGTCCACCTGCATCTGCGCTATGCGCTGCAAGTCGGCGCGGTAGGAGACTGGCAGGCGCAGTATCGTCCGGCGCTGTTTCGATAAGGCGTCATAGGAGCGGTCGAGAGCGTCATCCAGGCGTTGATCTAGATAACGCATCTCCAACAGTTCGACGTTAGCGAACTCTAACACCGCACGCACGTCATCCCCCTCGCGATCGACCATGAGCGCCGCATTCCAATCGACGATTGTCACATCGTCGGCGCCATATGAGATGCGGTACGCCAGCGCATCGCCTACCTCTTGGGGCGATAATACCTGATCCTCGGCCCGCAAGATTTGCGCAATTTCCTGGGCATACGTTGTGCACAGGGCGTAGACATCGCAGGCGGTCGTGAAGGCCTCGATCTGAAAGATGGTGTAATCCTCGACGAAGTCGGCAATGTCGGCTTTGAAGACGGCACTGTGTATGACCGCCAGCAAGTCTTCCACCTGTTTGCGAGCATTGCTGAGGAGCAGGACGTTGTCGTATAACGCATTGCTCAACATCAGCAGGTTGGACAACGACCCAGTCAACGCGATGGTATAGACGACCAGCACCGCCCCGAAGTCATAGAGCACGAGGTCAACGCTGGCACCGGTGCGGTAGCGTCCCAAGCCGATCGGTTCGATGTCTTGCGTGACGCGCAGTGGCGCCGGATGATAGGCAAAGTATTTGGGGGCTCGACGCCTGTGTTTCAGGGCTTCACGGTATTTCAGCGCACCGATATGCCGTTCCGCCTCGTCCAGATCGATCGCTTGGGCGATATCGTAGGCAAAGAGCGAGTAACACGTACCGCTGGCGATGGATAAGGGTGGCGTCGACCTATGGGCCATCGATGGGAACGATCCCTTGTGGTTGACGGTGTATGCACAATGAGCTGCCTTGCAGCATGGCAATCACGTCGATGAGTCCGACCTTCTAGCCCCATAATGTACTGTAGGGTATTCTGTCCTGCCACTTGTCATGGTGTCCCACCAGCTAAACCGGGGCATTCCGCGTCGCGGCTCTGCTCCGGACTGTGGTCAAGGGGTACCCCGACCTACCGCCCGCGTGCGGACCACGCCACGAGTTGGAACAGGTTTTGCGCAACCTGCTGGTGCATGCTTGGCATACCATGTCCGGCGGCGACATCATCACTCCGACCCCTCAGCGCCAGGGGGCGACGACGCAGCTGGGCTCCCTTTCACTCCGGGAGAGGGCGGGGTGAGGGCGTTTTCGAGCTGATCCACCCCGCCAACTTCTCTCACCCTCTCCCGGAGGGACAGAGGATGAAAACCTACCCCAGAGAGCCATCGAGGCGGAGGCGAACTATGCGCGGGCTCTCACAGCCTCATACCTACCCTCGTGTCCTCGCCCGGAGGGAGACGAGGAATGGGGACATCTGGCCCCACAGGGCGAAACATTACACCATCTCAACGTGTGCCTGAGCAGAAGCGGCTGCACAACCGATGCCCGACCGTGAGGGAACATGGACAGGGTATCTGACCGCTTCCCCAAGAAGGCTTTTGCCTGGACATCGAAAGCAATATCGGGCGTAGAGGCATGCTGTCCCAACACCGAGATCTTTTGTCTCAGACAATTTCCGTTCTTCTCCAAAGACCAACATTTCAAAACTCGTGTGCGGAGAACCTGATGGGCGGTATAGGAATTGCTCGTTCAAGTCAGCGACGTCTGCCGGTGAAATGCGTGGCCCCTCTCACCAATCGCACGTCTCGGTGGTAGCCTCTGCCCAGCGCTGCGGTCCTGGCCACTGAGATCGTCTTTGGCTGACGACGCGAAGAATTTACGCTGCCGAGGAGCGAAACGAGGGGGACAAGGAGTGGCAAAGAAGGAGAGGACATGAGACTGGATCGGGAGGAACTGAGGCGTCGGCTAATTGCCGGCGAGAGCCTGGAGATTTCCACCGGTGGGGGGAGTTATGAGGTCTGGGCGGAGCCCTATGCCAATCCACCCGTCGCGTTCTACGAGGGCTGCCAACTGCCATACGCACAACTGGAGGAGATCATCGATTTGATCCTCACGGCCTTAGCGCAGGGGGAGATCTCATGCCGCTGGGTCGAACCCCGTGGGGTGCAGGAGAGACGTTGCGAGACTGCCTATCGTCTGCGCGCCGGAGGATCGTGAGAGCCTCGGAAAAGGCAAGAGCAAGTCCCTAAGTGCGTCTCTGCTATGGTCATGACACCCTAGCTCTTGTTCGGCCGCCCAAGGCTGGCACCGGTTAAGATCTTCGACCGGTATCCAGCACGAAATGGCCCTCTGCCCACAAGGGCGGCCTCTTGTCGCTGCTATCGTGCCGTGTCCAGCCCCACAGGCGTCCGGGGGGCGGGCGCCTGCAGGCGCGATGCAATGTCGGTTAGCCTTCGCGCTGCCAATCCACGCGTAAGCTGCTGCCCTCCTCGATGTAGTGAAAATCGAGTTCCCCCTGGTAGGCACGGTGCAGGGCCTCGCCGATGCGGCGGGGGAGGTGGATATCGGTGGTGGTGATGAGGATGCCATCGACCTGCTTCTCGATCTGCATGATGCGATGCAAGGGGTGCTCGGCAGTCTCGGCCCTCTCCTCATTGCGCGCGAGGTTGATGATTTCTTGCGCGTGTTGATCCAAGAACCCACCATGGAGGGAGAGAAAGCCGGCGGGGTATTTATCACGGACACGCTGACAGGCCGGGCAGAGCTCCTCGTGCGCATTTTTGGGGGGCGTCAGCCATGTCCAGCGTCCCTGGTGGAATACGGCACCGCATTGCGGACAAACCGTCGGGTCGGGCAGCTTGCGTTTCGATTTATATGGGTCGTGGACCCATTCGTGGATCAGCCGGTCTTGCCGGCGTTGCCCCGGCGTTGGGTGCTTTCCTGGCTCTTTCATCTCGATATCCTCTCGTCAATGCGCGGTTTCGTCGATGAAGGCCTCCTTATCCCTCAATGCCTGCCTGCGATAGGCCTCGCTTAGCCACGGTAGGCCGGGCGATCGACGTAGATATCGCCGCTCTTTCGCATCCAGGTGAATTCGCCGATTTTGATCTGTTCGTGCGGCTCAAGCTGATGATGCAGGAATAGCCCATGCACTTGGCAACGCCAAATGTAATAGCGGGGTATGAACTCCATAGCCATCTGGCAGATCGGGCAAAACCGCTTCTCCTGGTCTTCCATAGGTCGATCCTCTCCTGTGCTATCGGGCCTCCCCACATAGTGCTGATGCCCGCTTCGGCCGAGGGCACGCCGCACAGTCGCTGCGATCGCCCCTAGCACTCCCACACGATCCTGGCGATGATCCCACAAGACGACCTGCGGGTCTGGCGCGCACACTTAGGGGGTGCCGCTGCTGGCGCGAATCGTCAAGACGGGGCATGGCGCCGTGCGCACCACGCGCTCGGCGACGCTGCCTATCAGCAGATGGCCGAGACCGGTCCGGCCATGCGTCGCCATGACGATGAGATCGGCCTTCTCAGCAGCCGCGACGTCGACGATTTTGCGATAGGGTATCCCTACGACCACTTGGCGCGTCACCGCGACCTTGTCGGTTTGAGCCTCCGGCAGAACCTGGGCCAAATCCGCCCAGGCCTGGCGCTCCAGGTCTTCAATGAGCGTGGAACCGATGCTCGGTGGTACGAAGCCTTCGACGGGATACGCTGGCATCTCGATCACGTGGAGCAGCAAGAGCTTCGCTCCGAATTTTTGCGCCAGCTCAAAGGCATAAGCGACGGCCTCTTTGGAATACTCCGAGAAATCCGTCGGTGCCAAGATCTGACGAATCTCCATGGTCATACCCTCCTCAAGCATCTCTTTGTCTTCCCTCCTGCCATGCGATCTTTCTATATCCCCGGCGGTTCGCTACCTCCTTGCGCGATATCGTCGCCGCACGACTGCATAGGCGAAGGGGCAGGGCGACATCCTCGGCAATCTTTAGAGCAAGCCTTGTGCCAACGAGGGGCAAGCCGCTAGCCGTCTCACATCATCCTGACCAGTCCATAAGCTCGACGTCCCGAGGACAATGGTGGCGGCCGTGAAGATCAGCCGATATCGCTGCGGGTGATGTGTACAGGGATGAAATGGCTAGCCTCTTCAGCGGCGGCTGTGGAAGCGAATGGGCGTATGAAAAGAGGAGGGTGCTGAGGCGCTCAGGGCCAGCGACTCGCTATGTCCACGATGAGACGATTTGGCGCTCGATGGGACATAAAATCCCGTTATCTCCCAACATACGGTACAATACATACGAGAGGGAAAATCCTCGGCGATCATGAGATAGGCGATCGTGAAAATCAGCGGGGCAATGGACCGAGCGCCTGTTCTCAGTCATAGCGCTGCTGACTGAGCATGTTTTGGTGGGTGCGAGGTCACAGCTGGCATCTAAGCCACATTGGAGGGCGCACAAGAGCTATGAGCACAACGGGTGAGATCCTGGTAGTCGATGATGATACGCGCATGCGTGAGTTGCTCGCCAAGGTACTCGTGCGTGAGGGGTATGAAGTGCGTGCCCTGCCCCGGGCCCAGGAGGTGCTCGAGGCTCTCGAGGAGGAACGAGTCGATCTCGTCATCTCCGATATCAGAATGCCGGAGATGGACGGACTGACCCTCTTGCGCGAGGTCAAACGGCTGTCCCCACAGACCTCGGTCCTCCTGATGACAGCCTTTGGCAGCATCGATACCGCGGTGCAGGCCATGAAGGCCGGAGCTTACGATTATCTCACCAAACCCTTCAAGATGGACGAGATCATCGTCGTCGTCCAGCGCGCCATGGAGGAGCGGCGTTTGCGCGCGGAAGTGCAGGCGTTGCGCGAGGAGGTCCACACCAAATACAACTTCTCCAACCTCCTGGGCAAGAGCAAGCCGATGCAGGATCTTTTTGCGCTGATCCGGAAGGTCGCCGCCAGTCGCAGTACGGTGCTCATCCAAGGGAAGAGCGGCACGGGTAAGGAGTTGGTAGCCAAGGCTATCCACTACAACAGCCCGCGCCGAGAACGCCCGCTGGTAACCGTCAACTGCAGTGCCATTCCCAAGGATTTACTGGAGAGCGAGCTGTTCGGCCACGTCAAGGGCGCCTTCACCGGCGCCATCGCGCATAAGCGAGGGCTGTTCGAAGAGGCCAACGGCGGCTCCCTCTTCCTGGACGAGATCGGGGAGTTGAGCCCCGAACTGCAAGTCAAACTGCTACGGGCCATCCAGGAGCGTGAGATCAAGCGCGTCGGGGATACCCGTACCATCAGCATCGACGCCCGACTGATCGCCGCCACTAATCGCGACCTCGCTCAGGCCGTGCATGAGGGTAGCTTTCGAGAGGATCTCTACTACCGACTCAATGTCATCCCCATCACGTTGCCTGCACTGCAGGACCGCGCCGAAGACATTCCCCTCCTGGCGACCCATTTTGTGATGAAATACGGCAAGGAGGCGAACCCGCCCATCGAGGGGATCTCCAAGGAGGCGATGCGCTTGTTGCTGGAGTATGACTGGCCTGGCAATGTGCGGGAGTTGGAGAATGTCATCGAACGGGCGGTGATCCTCGCACATGGGCCAGAGATCGCGCCCGAGGATCTCCCGGCCCAATTCCACACCCGTGGCAATCCCGCGCACCGTGCGACGAGCCATCTCGGGCCAGAGCGGCCCACCCTTGCGGAACTGGAGCGGGATTACATCGCCACCATCTTGCAGGAAACTGGCTGGCATCAACTGCGGGCAGCACATATCCTCGGCATCGATCGACGAACCTTGTACCGCAAGATCCGCACTTACGGGCTTCAGCGCCAGAGGGCACCAGAGAAGGAAGCCTAAGCCTGAATCGGCTCGCTCCCAGGGATGAGACGGGCAACGGCGGCCCGATCATCCTTCTTCAGCCGGCAGGCTCCTCGTCGGCGCTTGCGGCTGAGGCAATATCCCCTCCGCCTAGTCGGCTCGTCCAAGGGCACCAGCATGCGCCGATGCATTCGGCCCGTCTCCAAGCTGGTCCCCTCTCATCGCGGAAAGCTTATCACCGACAACTCTCACCACACGGCTGACCCCATTCGTGTTACAATAGCGCCCATCCTTATGAGGAGGGACATACAGGAGCGGGGGCACGCGATCATCACGTGGTGGCTTCCGATCACATCCATGCAACCAAGTGTGCGGAGGTGTGCTGATGGCCCAATACAGTCATAGAACCACATTCGAAGCGGGCGCCGTGTGTTTCGTCGTCCAGCACGAGCTCTGGGATGGGAACGTCGATGATCACTCTGACCAGGGCGTGGCCATTCTGGTCACCGGTCAGGTCGGAGGGGAGGAGACGACGTTGCTGCGCTTCAACTGTTTCGACGTGGAGCGCAGCTATGTCTATGGGCCCGAAACGGTGCAGAAGCGCTGCCGCATGGATCCCACCGTGGACGGCAACCCCATCGGCTGGTCGGTGAAGCAGCTCAAGACTAAGCTGCCTGACATGCTCCGGGCTGCCGGATACGCAGAGCTGGCGACCAAGGTCGACGCCCAGGCGGTCGCCCACACCCTGACAGCGGTCGAAGCCACCGCTCGGCACCTGTTTGCCACCGGCCGCAACACTGTGAAACACAATCGAGGCACGGACATCTTCGAGGCTGGCAATATCCGCTTCGGCCTGGAGATGCGCAAGCAGGCTGGCGGCGACGGCGGTCTGGCGATCCATGTGCTGGCGGACCTGGCGGGTGCGCCGGGGCGCACGTACACCGAAGAGACGGAATTGCTGGCCTTCGATTGCTTCCGACAAGCCCCGCACTATCACTACGGTCCCCGGAACAAGAACCACCGCATCTTCTGGGACAAGACGCTGGTGCCCGACCCCTTAGGGTGGACGCTGGAGCAGTTTAAGCAAGGCAAGCTGCGGGACATGATCGTACAGGCGGGCTACCCTGGCGTGGCGGCGGATTATGACCAGGACGTCGTGAACGCCATCCTGCCGGCATTGGAGAAGCGGGCGCGCGAGATGGACGCGCAGCCGCTGCCAGCGGAACCCACCCCCAACCTGGTACCTCGGTAATCTGCCTATTCTGGTAGGTGGTCATTTTGAGCGAGAGGCCCCCGGGCTGCACAGGGATGCTCGACGCGGCCCGCGTAGGGAGGCGGCGCACGGTGGATGTCAGATCGCGCCTGCCCCTAACTTCGCTGCCGCACGCGATGCAGCACCGCAGGCTGGGAGGCCCTGCCGCTCTTTCGGGCCATGAACCGTCGGGGATCCACCCGGGGGCCATCCCCCCGTGGGCGGGCCGCGCAGCGGCAGCGTCAGACCCAAAAGTTGAGGCCGCAGGAGCAGCGTCGGGGCCATGCACGGCCGCTGACCGTGGACGTACAGTACAGGCCTCTGACCACGCGCTGTGGGACACGGCTGATCTCGAAGCCGTCCATGAAATTGACGGCAGCGACAGGCAGCAGGAAAGGCCACTCCAAGGTTAGCACGGTGACCTCGCAGTAGCGCTGGCACGGCTGCGAGACCAGGCTGAGATCATACACCCATACCAGCATGACCATTGCGAAAATTGGCTGGTGCGAACCACGGCAATCACCGTGACATCCCCACAGCGCTCTGGTACCGGGCGACGTGTAACCGATGAGGGGGTAAAGCGAGCTTCTTGTTGGTCTGAATGACTGATCCGGACAGAAAGGTCTTAACATCGATGGGCTGCGAAGCGGCTTCTATGAGGGAGCGTGCCGCTGGCTCACTGCGCTCTCGCTGGCCGCCAGGACGGAGGCAATCTGGCGTTGGGACCAGGGATCGACGCTGCATGAAAGAACCAGCCATTCGGCGGTCTTGAGCCGTGGACAGGCGGTACAACCGCGGGGATGCATGGCTTGAGATAGGGGATGGCGGGAAGGGCTGCAAACCGTTGGGAAAGGCCTCACGCCGACGCGGAGGGGATGGGAGGTGTTCCCGCTCGGGCTGACGGGGGCCACCTCCACCTGCTATAGGGTCAACCCATAAACGACGGTTCCTGCCGAGAGGGCGCCGTAGGCGACCGCCATCTCAGGGGCGGCATCGGCACGTAGGGGTGTGAGGGCTTCGCGCTTGGCATCCCAGCGCGCGGCGATGGCGGCGAGTTTAGCGTCGTCGCGCAGGGCTTTGCGGGCTGTCCACCACTCCGTCAGATGATCGTACCAGCCCTTAGCGTCTCGGGCACGACCGATATGCATGCTCCACGTAGCAGTGTGTCCGTGCGCTCGCATGCTGTGCTCCTTTGCTGTTTGAGTGCTGCGCTTGTCTCTTAGCTGCGGTCTGATCAACCGACCGCTCGACAAGTAATATAGGCCTGTGCTGTCAAACAATCCAGCGAATTATTATGATGGTGATCATGAATGCCTTTCATATAAGAGCTGACTTAGGAGTCGCGCGTCTGATATTCAGCGATATAGGCATCCCGCGTCTCGGAGGCAATCTCCTGCCCCTGCCCTTCCAAGACACGATCGATGGCCGTGACCTCATCCGCAGCCCGGACGGCGTAGTAGGTAATACGGTCGATGGCGACGATGAACTCGGGCATGGCTCGTGCTCCTTTCATGTGAGGAACGATGGCTTCTACCTCTGGATTGGGCAGGAATGATGCCAGCCGAAGACCCTTCTCCTGGCGACCGATGTCGATTGCGGCCCATGGCAGCTTGACACCCCGTCAGCGGAAATGGCGGGCATCACAGCGCCAGGAGGCGTGACCAGATCTTGACAGTGTTAAGATCATGCCAAGAGACTACACCGGCCAGAGAGACAGCGTCAGGCAAGCTACGGGTTGAAGAGGGGATAGCCAAGTCTCACATCGGCAGATGGTCAGGAAAGGCGGCCGCTCGGGTACCAGGGGTTACGACCACCACAGCACCAGCGACAGCGGGGGATCTCCTCACAGAAAAGTAAAACCGGATCGGGGGATCCGGTTGTGGTTCTGCGGGACATACTTGGGATAAAGAGTGTGCAGTGCGCGCGGGCGGGGGCCGTCGCTGTGGTCATATGCTGAGATCGCAGAGCGCCATGGCCACTGAGCGAGCATGCGTCGGTGCCACCATGTCTGGTGCGGCCTCGGCCCGCAGGGGCTTGGCCGCAAGCCGTGCTTCTCGGCGTGGAGTCTTACCGGCAGCCCACCATGCCTTCAGATAGTTGAACCAACCCTTGGTATCTCGGGCGCGCCCCACATAAGAGTCCCATGTGGCGGTATATCCTTGGGTACGCATGATGATCTCCTTTATATCGGGGGCTGAGTACGCTGGCCGGCGTATGGGATGCGTGTAGCAGCGCGGTCGACATCGGCGGGAGCTTCTCCACACCCCCGGCCGATGCCTGTCTGGGCATATGATCGGCGCGCTTACTCCATCGTCGTTTCGTTGACGGCTTTATACCGCGCATCTTGGTCCGTCAGGGCAACAGGCAACCGGCTCCACAGCCCGGCGCCGCTCTCAATGGCCTGCTCCGCCGTGGTGCTGGCCACGCGCGGCTGGGTGACGGCGACGAGTTCAGGCGTCGCTGGGGTGGGGCTCCAAGTCACTTCGGGAGGAATAACCGTCTCTCCCTCGGCGCCTACCGCGATGGGCAGGGCCAAGAAGGCGACGGCGGCTAACATCGCGATCCACCGTGTCATGTCTCTCTCCTCTGCAGGTCAGGACGGGTCCTGAGACCATGAGACCTACGACAACCAGATATCGGAGCCAGCGGTCGGGATCATCGCCTTCTCACCACAGCTCCCAACCGTTTGGTTGAAGAAAATATAGCCCCTGATGGCTGCCTTATCCAACGCATTGTTGTCATGATGATCATGAATGAAATTGATCGATGACCGCGAGATGATTTAGGAACTCAGCGGAAGGGATCCTCGCACGACTTCGAACTGCATAGAAATCATGGCGCCGATTGTCGGGCTGCGAGCGCTACGGGAGCCCTCCGTCATCACGTTGTACGGCGATAGCCAATACCTTATCAAGCCCCTGACACAGGGCTGCTAGCGGATGAAAAACATCGACAACCGAAGCATGCAGGGCATCGTTGACGGCAGCGCGCGGCCAGTGCAGGCGCGCCTTGGCCGCTCGCCCTCAGCGCGGTGGCGGCTGCGTCGCGGGTGGCACGGGCTCAGAGCTTGGGGGCGGGGGCGTGCCCGGGGGCGGCGGCACATAACCGGACTGGGGGGCTACGGACGTACCCGGCAGTTGATTGCCTTTTGCATACATGCACTGCATATACGAGACATCGTAGCGCCATTGCAGCGAGCGCCTTGTTCCGGCACCCGCCTCAGCCCCGCTGGCCGTCCCGATCAGGAGCCCACTGCCGGCGCCGATGGCCGCCCCGACCCCGGCATCGCCCGCCGCGGCACCGATCACAGCACCCGCTCCTGCCCCCAACAATGTTCCGAGAGCGGCGGTGTTGATCGCACTCTGTCTCCCCGCCTCCCCCGGTGGCACGCCGGTCTGCGCCTGGGCGTATTGCCGGCAGAGCATGTCATCGACCTGGAATTGGTCGAAGGGCTTGCCCACCCCAGGCAAGACCATCACGCTCGGGCCCGTGGGCACGGCGGCACAGGCACTCAGGAGACTGACGATAGGCAACAGTAGGACCCAACGCGTGACCACGCTTCATCTCCTCTTATGGTGGGGGTATCGGCAAGACCTGCCGCCACCCGCCGGGGCATTGTTGCACATACGGGTAATAGGCTTGCGCAGCGTCGCAATAATACCAGTAGGTGGGCGGGGGCGGTACGGGTGCGACATAGACGCGTGGAGAGGGTGCCACAACAACGGGCGGTGAGGAGTAGAGCCCCCAGTAAGGCACGAACGGCACCACGAGCCCGGGCCCGATGAACACGCGCACCCCCCCGGACCGATGGAACCCACGGTGCCAATATCCGCTGTGCCAATGCCCTCTGTGGCCGTGGCTTCTGTACGCATGTCCTGTGTACCAGTGCCCATCCCGGTCGGCGTGCCCCGGCGACGTGCTGATCAAGAGCAGCACGAGGCTCATGACGAGTACGCTGATCCATATCTGCCGTCTTCTCATAGCTTGACCTCGGTGCTCACACTGCTGTGCCCCTGGGATACGCTGCCTGCCGTATAGTGTACCCACAATCAGCCCCGCGTTACCAGTCCAGAAGCCCAGGAGAAGAGTAATGGGCGTTCCACGCTGGGGGGCGGTGGCGATGTCCACGGACGGCCGATCCGGATCTGGACGGAGCATAGAGCAGGCTGGTGCGGCGAGGGTTGACCCCGCCATGGTTGGCGGCGCGCCAGGCTTTCGAAGTCGTTCACGTTAGCACCGGTATTCGCGGCAGCGATAGTCGCGGGTGCCGCGGATGCGCTCGCAGCGCAGCTCGCACTTCTTGCCTCGATGAATCGTGTAGCGATCGGGCAAGCCATACCCTGATCGTCGGGACGGGCGGTCGTGCCGGTATCCCCATGGGTCCGGCCACCCCCAGAGGTAACGCTGACTCCAATGGCTTTGCTGACGCCAGGGGTCACGTCGACTCCCATCATCGTGCCGTCCCCACGGTTGGTCATACCCATAGGGACGCTGAACAACCCAGTCGTTCTGATAGACAAATAGTGCAACATCTGCCGGAGATGCCGCCGGCAGGGCCGATCCCCCGAACAGGCCGGCCAGCATGAGTCCACTACCGACGAGGGGCATGGCATGAGCGATCGCGTGGCGGATGGTACGCATGTTGTGTGCCCCATGCGGCGCGGTCCGCTCGACCATCGACGGCTGCCACGAACTCGTGCCGTGTTCTACCTCAGGCGTCCGGCCTCCCACGCCATCCCAGGCCGCCTTTCCCCCTGGGGGTAATCGCTCCAGCATGATCCCGCATGCTAGGCTCGGCAGGGGATGCAGTCGCGCCCTCAGGGGTGAAACCGTCGTCCTCGGGGAGGTGGACCGCACGCCCGCAGGCGGCCCTCGACCCCGCCCGCGGTCGGTGTATACGACTGGGTATATGGCGCTCGCCTGGGGGCTGAGGTGAGATTACTCGTGACATACGCATGCTAGACCCTCCCCGGAGGCGTGGACAACGGTCTCCTTTGTGAGTTTGCAACCCTGTAAGTATCAATATACTAAGCAAAAGATGTGCCGCAATCAGATCGTCCAGGTGCGACCGGCCTCGGGCGAGCGCTTGCGTGTGGGTGCTCGACCTGGCCGCGGCGTCGGCCGACCCGGAGCGCCGCCAGGCTTGTAAAGCTTACAATGGTATCCCGCATGCTCAGGCGGCTGGCTCGAAAGCGTACCAAGTCGGGCCGTCTTGGCGAAGGGAAGTCGCAGTGATCAAAGAGATCCTACGCGAGATCGGCGAAGCCACTGCCGGGGATATGGCCTTGACCCCAGGTCTTGTGGCCATTATTCACCCGCACGCCGTGGGCATCGGTGGAAAAGAGTCACGATCGCTCTCACCGAATTCGCCCCGGCGGTTGGGGCAGGCCGGGACAAGCACGTCTTGTTGGCGCTCGACCGGGCGGGGTGCAGGTCAGCGCGCAGGTCCACGTCCCTATGGGCCTGCATCTGCCTATCCTGCCCCCTATGCGCCGGAACGCCAACCCGCCGAGCGCCTCTGGCCCCTGACGAACGCGGCGCTAGCCAACAAGCATTTTCACGACATAGACGAGCTGCAGGAGGTCCAAACGCAACGCTGTCTTGCCTTACAAGCGCTGCCGCACGTCATCTAGGCGCACACTCACTTCCACTGGCGGCCAGCGTTGGCCTGAATAGAGGTGAATCACCTGGATTTGCTATAACTCCAGCCATACACATGCGTGACCGCCAGCAGCTGCAGGATGACCTC
>Ga0209172_10004604_pt1 | contig 18220 bp, 20 predicted proteins | sample LarsenN4metaG_FD_184113 | JGI IMG/M metagenome (GOLD analysis project Ga0209172, IMG submission 184113) | Hot spring sediment bacterial and archeal communities from British Columbia, Canada, to study Microbial Dark Matter (Phase II) - Larsen... ... | reverse complement strand
GGCGCGAGCTCCTCGTTGAGCTCGGCGACGACGTCGAGCTGCTGCGTCAGGCGCTCGGCCGTCAGCCCGTTCGCGATCGTGAGGCGGGGCGAGTGGTCGGTCAGCGCGAGGTACTCGTGCCCGAGCGCGCGCGCCTTGTCGGCCATCTCGCGGATCGTGTGGCCGCCGTCGGACCAGTCGGAGTGCGAGTGGAGGTCGCCCTTGAGCTGCGCGCGCAGCGCCTCGCCCGCGTCGGTCCCCGGATCGGGGATCTCGCCCAGCAGCTTGACGAGGTACTGCGGCGTCTCGCCGGCGAGCGCCTCCGCGATCACGGCCGCGGTCTTGTCGCCGACGCCGGGGATGTCGGTGAGGCGCCCGATCGACGCGAGGCGCGCCAGCTCCTCGGGTGGTACACGACTCACCTCGCGTGCGGCGCGCCGGAACGCGCCGACCCGGTAGCTCGGCGCCCGGCCGCGCATCAGCAGCTCCGCGATGCGCTCGAGGGCCTCGACCGGTGTCATGCACCGACCGTACCCTGTCGCGATGGGCTTCTACGGCGAGCAGGTGCTCCCGCGCTTCATCGACGTCATGCTCGGTACGAAGGAGTTCGGGAAGATCCGGGCGATGGCGTGCGAAGGGCTCCACGGCGACGTGCTCGAGATCGGGTTCGGCAGCGGGCTGAACCTCCCGTACCTGCCGCCCGCGGTGACCGGAGTGTGGACGGTCGAGCCGTCGGCGACCGCGATGAAGCTCGCCCGCAAGCGCATCGCTGCCTCGTCGATCGAGGTGCACGGCGGCGGGCTCGACGGCGAGCGCATCGACTTCCCCGACGACCGGTTCGACGCCGCGCTGTCGACGATGACGCTGTGCACGATCCCCGACGCGGTGGGTGCGCTGGGCGAGGTGCGGCGCGTGCTGAAGCCGGGAGCGCGCCTGCACTTCGCGGAGCACGGCCACGCGCCCGACGCCAGGGTCGCCCGGATGCAGGACCGGCTGAACCCCGTGCAGAACCGCATCGGCGGGGGCTGCAACCTCAACCGCGACATCGACGCGCTGCTCGTCAAGGCGGGCTTCGAGATCGAGTCGCTGCGCAACTTCTACCTGAAGGGCCCGAAGGCCTTCGGCTACATGTACGTCGGCCGGGCGAGGAGGCCGTGAAGCACCGGTCGTATACTCGACCGACCCGGAGGGCTGACCGAGTGGCCGAAGGTGCTCGCCTGCTAAGCGAGTAGGGGGCGTTGAGCTCCCTCGAGGGTTCAAATCCCTCGCCCTCCGCCAAGCAGAGCTCGCTCATGGAACCCGCTGCGCTCGCATCCGCCTTCGCGGAGCTCGGCGCCGCCACGCTCGGCGAGAGCGGCGGGCGGCCGATGCACCCGCGCATCCGCCCGGTGTGGCCGGGCGCGCGTCTCGCCGCGCCGGCGGTCCCGGTCAGGTGCACTCCGGGCGACAACCTCGCGATCCATGTCGCGGTCGCGAACGCGACGGCGGGCGCCGCGCTCGTCGTCGACGTCGGCGCAATGACCGACCTCGGGTACTGGGGCGAGGTGCTCACCACCGCCGCGCTCGCGCGCGGGATCGCCGGGCTCGTGATCGACGGCGGCGTGCGCGACGTCGACGCGCTCGAGCGGCTCGGGTTTCCGGTGTTCGCACGCCTCGTCGCGCTCCCGGGCGCGACGAAGCGGCAGCCAGGATCGATCGGCGCCACCGCGCATGTCGGCGATGTCGACGTGTCGCTCGGTGACTGGGTCGTGGGGGATGCAGACGGCGTCGTGGTCGTCCCCGGAGCGTCGCTCGGCGACGTGGCCGGCGCCGGGCGGGCGCGCGCCGACAAGGAAGCTCGCATGTTCGACGCGCTGCGGTCGGGCGCGACGACGATCGAATTGTTGGGGCTCGACCCGTCGCCGGTGCAACGCCTCGACGGTTAGGCCTTCACGACGTTCGGCGGTGTTCCTCCGGCGAGCACGGTCGCGACCGCGCTGGCCGCCATCTCGGCCATGCGGGTCCGGGTCGCGCGCGACGCGGAGCCGACGTGCGGGAGCAGGACGGTGCGGGGCGCGGCGAGGAGGCGGGGATGGATCTCGGGTTCACGCTCGAACACGTCGAGCCCGGCCGCGAAGAGCTTGCCGTGGTGCAGCGCGTCGGCCAGCGCGGCCTCGTCGACCACCGTGCCACGCGCCGTGTTGACCAGCACCGCGGTCGGCTTCATCAGCGCGAGGCGGCGGGCGTCGATCAGATGGTGCGTGGACGCGCCGCCGGGGACGTGCAGCGAGACGATGTCGGCTTCGGCCAGCAACGCGTCGAGCTCGGCGACGAACCCGTCGACGCCGGTCGGCGTGCGAGCGTGGTGCAGGACCCGCATCGCGAAACCCGACGCCCGCCGCGCCACCGCCTGCGCGATGCGGCCGTATCCGACGAGCCCGAGCGTCGCGCCGTACACGTCGCGACCGAGATACTGCGTGATGCCCCACCCGGCCCACCGACCGGCGCGCAGGTCGCGCTCGGCATCGCCGGCCAGCCGCGATGCGGCGAGGATCAGTGTGAATGCGAGATCAGCGGTGGTCTCGTCGAGGACGCCCGGCGTGTTGCACACGGCCACACCGTGCGCGGCGGCGGCACCGACGTCGACGTTGTCGTAGCCCACCGCGACGTTGGCCACCACGCGCAGCCGTCCGGCACCGGCCGAGAGGACGGCCGCGTCGATCCTGTCGGTGAGCAGGCAGACGATTGCGTCGACCGTTGCCGCGTGCGCGCACAGCTCGTCGTGCGTGTACGGCGCGTCGTCGGGCTTGGGTCCGATCAGCTCGTGACCGGTGAGCGGCGCGAGCCCGCCGTCGGGCAGCCGCCGCGTGACGAGGACCTTCGCCACGGGCCGGTCAGTGATCGGTGTAGTTGACGGGTCCCGCGCCCGGCACGCCGACCGCGAAGCAGAAGCAGTGGATGGGAGCGTTGTCGCTCACCGGCCGCAGGCTGTGCACGGCGTTGGGCGGGATGTGCACGAGGTCGCCCTGCGCGATCTCGCGCTTCTCGCCCTCGATCGTCATGATCCCGCGGCCGGCCGTCACGTAATAGAACTCGTGCGTCGGGTGGTGGTGTGGGTCGACCAGGCCGCCACCCGCGACCTCGAACTCCGACACCAGCTCGAGGTGCCCGCCCTTGGTGATCTCGTACATCTCGCGCGGGTTCACGAGCCACCACACCGGCACGGTCCCGTTGTGCTCCACGACCGGTGCGACACCTTCGATCGACCGCACGTCCATCCGTCAGCCCCCTCACTACAGTGACCGGCGTCAGCGTACGCCCGATCCCGCTCGCCGCCCGGCCCGCCACCAGCGAGTCGTTCGCGCCCTTCGGCGTGCTGCCCCCTGACGAGGGCGACGGCGGCCCGACCGCCGACCTCGAGTTCCTGCTCGACGACGGTTGGGTCAACTACATCGGGCACTCGCTCGACGAGGTCGACGTCGTCGACGGCGCGCTGCGGTGTGAGCTGCTCAATCGGCACGACACTCATACGCAGACGCTCATGCCGGTCAGCGGCGACGCGGTCGTGGTCGTCGCACCGGCCGGTGTCGACTTCTCGCAGCCCGGGCACTTCGAGTCGGTCGCGGCCTTCCTGTTGCCGCAGTACACGTGTGTGCACCTCCGGCGCGGCACCTGGCACTGGGGCCCGTACCCGGTCGGGTCGGACCATGTGCGCATCTTCAACATCCAGGGCCGCGGCTACCCCGACGACAACGGGATCGCGTGGCTCGCACGCGACCACGGCGTCGCTTACGACGTACGCGCGCAATAGGTAACGGCCTCAAGTTCGGTACGGCAGCGGTTCGAAATTGAAGTGGGGTTCGAATCGAGGGGGACCGAATGGACGCGACGGTCACGACGCTCCATCGTCAGATCGAGCGTGAGGAGCGACTCGCGGGCATCCGCCCCGACGGCGGCGCGGTTCCCGACACGGTGATCACCCGGCGCCAGGTGCAGGTGGCGGTCGTGCTCGCGGCCGTCTCGATCGCGCTGCTCGGAATCGCGTTCGGGCCCCGCTCGGCACTCCGCACGCCCGTGCTCCAGGCGTTGACGGTCGCGCTCGCCGTCTGCATCGCGATCTACGCGGTCGAACAGGACCGCCACCTCCGCCGCCTTCGGTCGCTGTCGCACGACGCGCAACGGGTGAACCTCGCCGTCGCCGAGGCCCTGTCGCACTCGGGAGTACTCGATCTCGACGACGAGGTGCTGCTCCTGCGCGACGGCCTGCGCGACGCGGGTTCGACCATCGCGCAGCACGTGTGCGAGTTCGTCGGCGCGGAGTTCGCGCGTGTGCGGGTGCCCGGTCCGACGGGAGAGTTGTCGACCCGGCTCGCGCGGCACGCGATGCGGCGCGCGACGGCGATCATCGAGGCCGTTGACGACGACCGCGCGGTGCTCGCGGTGCCCGTGTGGTACGACGGCGAGCCGGTCGCGGTCGTCGAGGCGATCTCACGACCCGGGCAGGCGTTCACGCCGGAGGACGCAGCGGCGCTCAACGCGTTCACACGCGGGGCGATGGCGGTGCTGCGGACGTAGTCTCGCCGGCATGGGCGAGTTCGAACAGCGAGTCGCGGTCGTCACCGGCGGAGGATCGGGCATCGGGCGCATGACCGCCTGGCGCCTCGCGAACGAGGGCGCCACGGTCGCCGTGCTCGACCGTGACGCGGCCGCGGCCCGCCAGGTCGCGACCGAGGTGCGCGGCACCGCCTACGAGGTCGACGTGCGCGACGGCGCGACGGTCACCGCCGCGATCGACGATGTCGTCGAACGCCACGGCGCGGTCCACGTGCTCGTGAACAACGCCGGTACCGGCGACCTCCGCCCGCTCCACACGGTCGACGACAAGCTCTGGCACCGGCTGCTCGACGTGAACCTCACGGGAACGTTCAACGCGACCCGCGCGGCCGTGCCGCACATTCTGCGCAGCGGCCGAGGTGCGATCGTCAACAACGCGTCGCTCTCGGGGCTCGTCCCGACTCGCAACGAGGCGGCCTACTCGGCCGCGAAGGCTGCCGTCGTCGCGCTCACCAAGAGCACGGCGCTCGAGTACGGCCCCGCAGTGCGCGCCAACTGCGTCGCGCCCGGGTTCGTGCGGACGCCGTTGACCGCAGTGTGGGACGACCATCCCGACGCATTCGCACCGATCGCCGCCAGCCTGCCGCTGCGGCGGATCGGGGAGGCGCACGAGGTCGCGGAGGTGATCGTGTTCCTGTGTTCCGATCGAGCGTCGTACGTCACCGGTCAGACGCTCGTCGTCGACGGCGGGCTGTCACTGCCGCAAGCGGGCACCGACGCCGCGCTCGCCCAGCTCTCCGCGAGTTTTGGCGTCACCTGACGACCGAATCGGTCGCCGAATGACGCCAAAACCGGGGGGTCAGACGGCTTCGAGAAGCTCGCGGGCGCCGACGTCGGCCGACGGGTGGCGGAGCTTCGACATCGCCCGCGCTTCGATCTGGCGGATGCGCTCGCGGGTGAGGCCGAAGTGCTCGGCGACCTCCTCGAGCGTGCGCTCGCCGGCCCCGTCGAGGCCGAAGCGCAGCATCAGGATCGTCTTCTCGCGGTCGTCGAGCACCGCCAGCACCTTCGCGACCTCGCCCGGGAGCAGGCTCGTGGCCGCGTGGTCGAACGGCGCGACGGCGTTGCGGTCCTCGACGAAGTCGCCGAGCTCCGCGTCGCCGTCGTCGCGGACGGGCTCGTCGAGCGAAACGGTGTCGACCGCGTAGCGCAGCACCTCGACGACCTTCTCGAGCGGGAGCTCCGCCTCGGCCGCCAGCTCGGCCAGCGTCGGCGTGCGCCCGAGGGTGCCCTCGAGCTGCCCGCGCAGCTTGAGCAGCGCGGTGAGCATGTCGCCCGCGTGCACGGGGAGGCGGATGACCCGGGCCGAGTTGGCGATGCCGCGCTGGATCGCCTGGCGGATCCACCACGTCGCGTACGTCGAGAACTTGAAGCCCTTGCGCCAGTCGAACTTGTCGACCGCGTGGATCAGGCCGAGGTTGCCCTCCTGCACGATGTCGAGCAGCGGGAGCCCCGACGACTGGTACTTCTTCGCGATCGACACGACGAGCCGCAGGTTCGAGTTCACGAACTGGCGGTGCGCCTCCTCGCCCTCGCGCACGGCGCGCCGGAGCGCCCGCCGCTGCGTGGGTGTGAGCTTCTTCTTCGTCTCCAGTTCGGCCCGAGCCGCGTTGCCGGCCTCGATGGCCTGGGCGAGGCGGATCTCGTCGTCCTTGGTGAGCAGGTCGTGACGACCGACGTCCTCGAGGTAGAGGCGTACGAGGTCTTCGTAGTCACGATCGCCGGGGCGGGCCTTCGAAACCTTCGCGGGCATGGCTTCCTTCGCGTCGACGGGGGGATTATCGGCCTGGCGAGCTGACCAGGTGAGTACGGTTCCAACGCCGGACGGAGGGAGCATGTTCCCCACGTGGCGTCGGGGGCGGCGGAACGGGCAATTCGGGCGGTGGTCGGGCTATGAGATCGAGCGATACGAACGGATGACGGCGGGGCGCGCGAGCGCCGATCCCGGCCGAAGCCGGTCCGTTAGCGTAACGGATTCCGGCCCGCTTCTCAAGCCAAAAAAAGCTACGACCAGGTAAAACGCGGAATTCTCAGGCTGCCGCGGCCCAGAGGTGCATCGCCGCGTAAGCCCGCCAGGGTCTCCACGGCTCGGCGCGGGCGAGCACCTCACGCGCGCTCGGCCCGCCCAGCGCGCGGCGAAGCCCGAGGTCGGCGGCCGGGAAGGCGTCGCGCTCGCCACCCGCCCGCATCGCGACGTACTGCGCCGTCCACTCGCCGATGCCCGGCAACGACCGCAGCGCGGCGACGAGCCGCGCCAGGTCCTGCGACCCGTCGAACGGGACCGCGGCGGCCGCGAACGCCCGCACGGCGTCCGCGCGCGGCGTGGTGAGCCCGACGTCGTCGAGCGGCGCGTCGGCGAGGCGCTCGGCGGTCGGGAACTGGTGCGACAGACCCAGGGCCTCCAGGCCGCCGACGGCCCTTCCGTAGCGTTCGACCAGCCGGCCGGCCAGCCGGGTGGCGGCGGGGACGCTCACCTGTTGCCCGAGGATCGCCCGCACGCCGATCTCGAGCGCGCTCGCCCCGCCGGGCACGCGCATCCCCGGGCGCGCCCGGACGAGCGGGCGGAGCAGTGGATCGCGTGCGAGGTGGGCGTCGACCACTCGGGGGTCGGCGTCGAGATCGAACTGGCGGCGCACCTGCGCGACCAGGTGCACGAGCCCGTCGAACGACGGCAGGTGCGCGCGCAGCACGACGTGCGACGCGCCCGAGGGTGCCGACACCTCGATGACGCCGGGGTGACCGTCGACGTCGACGACGCGCCGGTAGGTCGCGCTCGCGAGGTCGACCGATTCGACGCCGGGGATCGCGCGGGGCGCGAGGAACGCGCACAGCGCGTCCCACGCGAGCGGCGGGCGGTAGGGCAGGCGGAGCTCGAGCCCGCCGTCGACCGCGCTGCGGCGCGGGTCGCGCCGCTTGGCGCGTAGCTCCGACGGCGTGGCCCGGAACACCTGCTGCACGACTCGGTTGAGCTGCCGGACCGACGAGAAACCGGCCGCGCGCGCGAGCTGCGTCATCGGCAGGTCGGTGTCGTCGAGCAGGCGGCGCGCGAAGTGCGCGCGCCGCGAGCGCGCCACCTCGCTCGGTGTCGCGCCGACGTGGGCGTCGAACAGTCGCCGGAGATGGCGCCCACTGATGCCGAGGCGGGCGGCGAGGTCGTCCTCGGTCGCGCCGTCGAGCGCGCCGTCGACGATGAGACGCAGCGCTCGGCACACGAGCTCGGGCGCGTCGATCCAGGTGGACTCCGGCTCGCGGTCGGGGCGGCAGCGCAGGCACGCGCGGAACCCGTCGGCCTCGGCCGCCGCCGCCGATCGGTACGCGACGGTGTTGCGCCGCAACGGTGTGGCGGGGCAGCCGGGGCGGCAGTAGATGCCGGTCGTGACGACCGCGGTGTAGCCCATGGGGGATTCGTACGGCACGCTTGCCGGACAGATCCGGACACGGTAGCGCCGGGCCGACGGATGTCCGGATCCGTCTACACACACCCGCGTAGAACGGACGCATGGACCGCGACTTCGTACGTGTCGACTCGCCGCTCGGGTGCTTCACCGCGGAGGTCGTCGACGGCGCGGTGTGCCGCGCCGGCTTCGACGACTGGGTGACCGCCCCGCGCGACATCCCTCCCGCGCGGGGCGCCGCACCCGTGCGCGACGCGCTTGCTGCGTACTTCTCGGGGGCGGTCGACGCGCTCGACGAGCTACCGGTCGAGGCGGGCGGCACCCGCTTCCAGCGACGCGTCTGGGCGTTGCTGCGCGACATCCCCCCCGGCGAGACGCGCAGCTACGGCGAGCTGGCGAGCGCGCTCGGGTCGCCGGGCGCGGCGCGCGCCGTCGGGATGGCCAACGCGTCGAACCCGGTCGCGCTGATCGTCCCGTGCCACCGGGTCGTGCGCACGGGCGGCGAGATCGGCGGGTACGCGGGCGGTGTCGAACGCAAGCGTTGGCTCCTCGATCACGAGTACCGCTCGAAGACCGCGGCGGTCACGACTCCGTAGACGGCGTGCGGCACGACGTCGGCCAGCCAGCCTTCGACACCCCACTCGCGGGGGTCGGTCACGCCGCTGAGCGTCATCGACGCCGCCGACGCGACCATGACCGCCCCGCCGAGCCCGAGACCGGCGACCAGCACGGGGATGCGTCGCCGCCCGCCGAGCAGCCCGTAGGCAAGTCCGCCGGTCACCCCGAGCGCGTACCCCATGAGCGCGGCCGTTCCGGTCCGGCGGTGCTTGCCGAGCTCGAGGCCGAGCTCGTGCTCGACGGCCTCGACCTGTTGCTCGGGCGTCGTGCTCGGCGCGCGCCCGCGCAGCGCGATGTCGAGGTACGTCGTCGCGTCGAGCGCGAGCGTCCCCACGGCACCTGCAACCATGCCGGTCAGCGCACTACGCCGCCGCATGCCGCTTCGCCAGTGGGGCGAGCACCGGCGCGCGCGCGGAGTCGAGCGCCTGCTCGCCGGTCTCGAGGAACGCGGCCGCGACGATCTCCTGGCGCCGGTCGTCGCTCATGAAGTCGAGCGTCGCGCATGCGAGCACACCCGCGCCGGGTTCGAACACGACCGCCGGCACGCCGACCCGGGCGAGCTCGGCGCGCAGCCGGTGCCCGGCGCGGCGCCGCACGAGCGCGTCGAGGCCGCCCCACGGCGGCTGCGCCACCGCCGACGACATCGGCGAGACCGCGACGACCAGGTCGAGCCGGGCCGCGCGCAGGACGTCGGCGTTCGACGGCGACTTGACGCCGCCGTCGATGTAGTACGTCCCGTCGACTGCGACCGGCGCGAAGTAGCCCGGGACGGCGCACGACGCCGCGACCGCCGCCGCGAGCCCGTCGTCCGGGACGGCGTCGCGCCCGAGGACGACGCGGCGGCCGTCGCGGCGGCGCACCGCGTTGACCCACAGCGCGCGCTCCGGCCAGTCCCCGCCGAGGAACTCGACGTGCGGCGCCAGGGTGCGGGGCCCGTCGGGCAGGTGGGTGATGAGCGCGCGCAGCGGATCGAAGCGGTGCGGGCTCCGGAGCGCCGCGACGACGGCCGAGGTGTGCGGGACACGCGGCGGGCGCAGGAACTGCCGGAGCGTGACGGCGTCGAACTGCGGCCGCTCGACGTTCCCCGTGAGCGCGGCTCCCGTAGGCGACAGCGGGGCGTCGACCGTCCACGCGGCGAGATCGCTCGCGGGGACGTCGCGCCGCAACAGCCCGCCGACGAGCGCGCCGGCGCTCGTGCCGACGATCACGTCGGCCGTGCGTGGGTCCCAACCCAGGTCGTGCTCGAGCGCGGCGAGCGCGCCCGCGAGGTACGCGCCTCCGATCACACCACCGGCACCGAGGACGAGACCGATTCTCACGGGAACACGCGTTCCCCAGCGGCGAGCCTGTGAAACGGGCTCGTTTCTCAGGCGCGTTACGACATCGGCACCCGCGGCAGGATCTTCTCGCCGACGCGGTCGAAGATCTCGTCGAGACTGGTTCCCGTGATGGTGAGTCCGTGGTTGCGCAACCCGATCACGGCGCGGGCGGGATCGGGAGCGGCGCGCACGAGATCGGCGACCGACGACGCGAGCTGCACGGTGCCGCACGGGTAGTTCACCTCGGTCGAAACCGTGCCGTCGATCCAGCCGTGCACGTGCACGATCGCACCGACGTCGGGATGTTCGCGGTAGATCATCCAGTGCTCGATCGCGTCGACCGAGACCCGCCGCGGCGCGACGGACGGCGGAACGCTGAGCACCATGACATCGCGGGTCGCGTCGTAGTCGCGCACGAGGAGGATGTCCTCGCCGACGACGCGCAGGTCTGACTTGTCGACACCGCTCGCGCTCATCCAGAACGCTGGTTGCGCGAACGCGGTGCCCTGGTAGCGCGCGCTGACGTTGCCGTACGACAGCCCGCCGATCCCGTAGAGCAGCTTGACGTGGCGCAGGTCGCGCGGGGGCAGGATCTCCTCGAGGGGAAACGGCGCGGGGAGCAGGTCGAGTGCGTCGAGCGCCCGGCCGGCGCGCAGCATCTGGCGCGTCGTGTCGTCGCCGTCCCAGAGCTCCACGGGGAGGTCGGGCACGAACTCGTTCGCGATCACGAGCCGAGACGACGCGAGCGGCTCGATGCGCCGGAAGACCTCCGCGAAGAACGCCTCGTCGGGGAGGCCGGGCCCGACGCCGTACGTGCCCTGCTCGAGCGTGACGAACCGCGCCGAGAGCCCGTCGGGTCCGTCGCTCACCATGACCGTCAGGTTGGCCAGGCACCGTACGAGCAACGGGTAGCCGGTGCGCAACACGTCCGCGGGCGGCTCTGCGAACGGCGCGATCGCGATCACGAACGTCGGCGCCTCCTTGCGCCGGAACGGCCGCGGGGCGGCGGGATCGACGGCGTGGAGGACGACGTTGGTGCCACGGCCCGGTGCGTCCGCGGGCGTGTAGCCCGCACGCTCCATCTCCCGCGCGAGACCCACGACGAACCGTTCGAGCACGCCGGTCCGGTGGAGGTCGCTGCGCGCGAACGTCCGCACGCCGACATTGTTGTTTGAAGACTCGTGGCCCCTCAAGGCCGCGTCACGCGACGGCACGAGCAGGACGACGGACGGTTCCCGGCGTCGGGCGGTACCGTGCCTCGGATGTCTCGTCTCGTGAGGTGGCTGCTGGCGGCCGCGGTCGCTGCGGTCGTGCTGGTGGTCGGCGGCACGTGGCTCTACATCAACGTCATCCGCGACGACCCTCCCGATCGGTTCTCCGTCGAGGACTTCGACGAGACCGGCGACCAGGCGGCGACCGGCGCGACGACCACGACGTCGACGCCGGACGCGACCAGCGATGTCGACGGCGTGTACACCGTCGCGGACGGCAGCGAGGCGGGGTACCGAGCGCGCGAGATCTTGTTCGGGCAGGATGCGACGGCCGTCGGCCGCACGAACCAGGTGACGGGGACGATGGAGATCGCCGGCAACGTCGTGACCGCCGCGACCGTGACCGTCGACATGGCGAGCGTCGAGAGCGACGAAGACCGCCGCGACAACCAGTTCCGGGGTCGCATCATGGATGTCGCGACGTTCCCGACGTCGACGTTCGAGCTCACCCAACCCCTCGACCTCGGCGAGCTTCCGGCCGACGGCGAGCTCGTGACGGTGACCGCGCAGGGACGGCTCACGCTGCGCGGCGTCACGAACGACGTCACCGTGACGATCGAGGCGCGCCGCAGCGGCGCGCGGATCGAGGTCGCGGGCAGCGTCCCGATCAACTTCGACGACTATGCGATCCCCGATGCGAGCGGGGGTCCCGCGAGTGTCGGCCGCAGCGGCGAGGTCGAGTTCCTGCTGGCGTTCGTACGGGCCTGACGTGGACGGCCTGTGCCTGCGGGACGCGACGCACGACGACGCCGAGGCGATCGCCGGGCTGCACGCCGAGAGCTGGCGCCGCACCTACCGGGGCATCTACTCGGACTCCTACCTCGACGGCGAGGTCGTCGCCGAACGCCGCGCGGCGTGGCGGGAACGCTTCGCGAACCCGGATCCGGCGGCGAGCACCGTCGCGGCGGAGCTGCAGGGCGCGCTGGTCGGCTTCGCGCACACGATCCTCGACGCGGACGCGACCTGGGGGACGCTGCTCGACAACCTCCACGTCGCACCCGACGTGAAGCGCAGTGGCATCGGCACCGTGTTGCTCGGCGCGTCGGCGGCGTTTGCCGCCGAGCGCGGCACGACGCCGGTGCTCCACCTCTGGGTGCTCGAGGCCAACCTCGGGGCGCGCGCCTTCTACGACGCGCGCGGCGGCGAGTGCGTGGAGCGGGCCGGGGACCACGCGCCCGACGGGACACGCGTGATCGGGCTGCGCTACGTGTGGCGGGACGCGAACGTGCTGCGGGCGCGGCGCTGACGGTCAGGCGACGACGCCGCGCGCGCGCCACTGCTCGATCTCGGCCGCGAACCCCAACTCGGTGAGGATCTCGTCGGTGTGCTGGCCGAGCGCGGGCGCGCCGGCCGCGAGGTTCGCCGGCGTGGCACCGAATTGCGCCGGATGGCGGGGCAGGCGCGTCCGCCCGACGACGGGGTGCGGCGCGTCGACGAACAGGCCGATGGCGCGGGCGTGGGGATCGTCGGGAAGCTGCGCCGGCGGCGTGACGACCCCGCACGGCACGCGCTCGGCCTCGAGGCGTTCCATCGCCTCGGTGGTCGTCAGCTTCTCGGCCGCTTCGTAGCAACGCTGCATGATCTGGCCGCTGAGCTCGCGGTGCTTGGCTCGTTCGGTGATCGTCGCGACGCGCGGGTCGTCGTACCCGTCGACGCCGAAGGCCTTGCACAGCCCGGCGAAGTCGGCGTCGGAGGTCGGCGTCGCGATCCCCCAACCGTCGACGAAGCGGAACGGTCGGAAGCCCTGCACGAAGCTCGACGGCTGCGTGCCGTCGTTGTCGAGCAGCACCTCGTTGCCGGCCGCGTCGGCCCACAGGAACGACACGACGGCATCGAGCATCGACAGGTGCAGGTGCTGCCCGCCCGCGCCGCGCTCGCGCGCGAACAGCGCGGCCGCGACGGCCTGCGCGGCGTAGAGGGCGGTCACCTTGTCGGCCGCGGTCTGGCGCAGGAACACCGGCTCGCCGGTCTCGGGGTCGGCCTGGCTCGACGCGAAGCCACCGTAGGCCTGGATCACCGTGTCGTAGGCGCCCTTGTGGGCGTAGGGGCCTTCGGGCCCGAAGCCCGAGAGCGACGCGTACACGATATCGGCGCGCTCCGCGCGCAGGTCGTCGTAGCCGATCCCGAGCCGCTCGACGACACCGGGGCGGAAGTTCTGCACGACGACGTCGCAGTCGCGCGCGAGCGCGCGCACGATGTCGCGCCCTTCCGTCGTGGTCACGTCGACTGCGATCGAGCGCTTGCCACGGTTGCACGCGAGGAACAGCGCGCTCATGCCGTTGACCGAGACGCCGACCCAGCGCGCGATGTCGCCGATCCCGGGTCGCTCCACCTTGACGACCTCGGCTCCCTGGTCGGCCATCAGCGCACCGACGTACGGACCGGTCAGCGCGATCGACAGGTCGAGCACGCGCACGCCGTGCATCGGAGGGTGACTCACGCGTGGTACTCCGCGTTCGAGCGGGCGCGCCCGCCCGGGCCGCTGTACGCGAGCCCGTACCCGGGTTCCGGCGTGAACTCGACCGGCGCGATCGACGCGACGGCTGACTGCCACGCGTCGATGAGCCGGTCCTCGGCGGCGTAGTCGAACGGGTCCGTCAGCACGGTCTCCTCCATCCCTCCCCGCTCGGGTGGGTGTTCGGCAAGCCAGCGCGCGGTCAGCGCTATCGCGTCGCGCGCGGGGACGACATCGTGGTAGCCGAGGTCGCGCCGCACGCGGGTGAGGTCGAGGACGCGATGCGTCGGCAACGGCTGCGCGAGCAACGGCCGCGCCGGCACGGCGAGCTGGTACGGCATCGACACGATCTCGAACCTGTGACCGAGCGCCGCGGCCACGAGCTCGACGACGTCGCGCACGCTGAGCACCTCTTCGTCGCCGACGTTGAAGACCTTGCCCGCCGCGGCATGGGGCCGGTCGACTGCGAGCAGCACGGCGTGCGCGAGGTTCTCGGTGAACCCGTGGTGGTGCAGCGTGAGCCCGTCCTCGGCGACGACGATCCGGTCGCGGCCGTCGAGCACGCGGCGCACCACGAGCCACTCGCGCGGCACGAGCTGCCGTGGTCCGTAGACGTAGGGGTAGCGGAAATGCGCCGCGCCGGCGTGCGCCGCGAACACCGCCTCCTCCGTGCGAACGATGCGGTAGCCCTTCTCGTCGTCGCCCGGAGCATCGACGACGGGCGCGTCCTCGGCAACGGGCACGGGCAGGCCGAGCCACGGGTTCATCCAGCCGCGGTACGCCGGTACCCCGCCGACCGAGACGAACTGACCCGTGCGGCCGCGGGTCACTTCCGCGATGCGGCGCAGCCGCCCGTACATCGCGACGACGAGGTCGAAGGTCTCGTTCGCGAAGTAGTCGCGGAGCTGCGCGTCGTCGTAGGGATCGCGATGCTCGTGGACGACCGCGGCGGGCGTCTCGTCGGTCTCGTGCGCACCACGGTGCAGGATCGTCACCGACCAGCCGCGCTCGACGAGGCCGCGCACGATCGGTACGCCAGTCGGTCCCGTGCCGCCGACCACGAGTGCACGCACGCCCGATGTGCTAGCAGGTTTCCGGCAGGCGGCGCGGGCGTACGACCGGCGAACGGTTAGCGTGGGTGCCGTGTCCGTGTCGTTCACGTGCCGCGGGCACCCCAACATCGCGGCGACGCATGCCAAGACGGTCGAGTTCACGCGCGACCCCGACATCTCGCGCCGGGCCACGTGCGTGCTCGGTGTCGCGAGTGACCACGACGACGCCGCGCTCCGCACGCTGCGCGGGCACGTCGAGGTGACGATCGCGTGCGGAGGGCACGTCGAGTCGCTGACCGCGCTCGTGAGCCCGTTCTTCCTCGGCGACGACTCGCTGGTGCTGCGCACGGGCGAGGGTCTGCGGGGCCGTACGTTCGCGTACGACGCGTCGAAGGGATCGAGCGACCTCGACCGTGACCTCGTCGCGGCGGCGCAGTCGCCCGGCGCGACGCTGCACGTGACCGTCCGGGCGACGGGCCGGCGCACAGCTCCCGGCGCCCTGTTCGTCGTGGCGCTCCCGATCGGCAACGACCGCGACGTCACGCGCCGTGCGATCGACGTGCTGACGGGCGTCGACCTCGTCCTGGCCGAGGACACGCGCCGGCTCCACGCACTCGCGCAGCGCCTGGGGATCGCGACACCACCCGCACGCAGCTACTACGACGAGAACGAAGCGGGTCGGGCCGCGCAGGCGCTCGAGATGCTCGAGTCGGGCGCCCGGCTCGCGCTCGTCAGCGACGCCGGCACGCCGCTCACGAGCGACCCGGGGTACGTGCTCGTGAGCCAGGCCGCCGACCGGGGCATGCCCGTCGTGCCGGTCCCGGGCGCGTCGGCGTCGCTGGCGGTCCTCATGGCGTCGGGACTCCCCGTCGACCGTTACGTCTTCGCCGGTTTCCTGCCGCGCCGATCTCCGGCCCGGCGCGCCGCACTGCGCGAGCTGGCGCGTGCCGGGCTCGCGCTCGTCTGTTACGAAGCGCCCACGCGCATCGCCTCGTTCCTCGCCGACGTCGCCGCGGTCGGTCCCGGATGGCGCGTGTGCGTCGGGCGCGAGATGACGAAGGTCTTCGAGGAGTTCCGGTACGGGACGGCCGCCGACCTGGCGGCGGAGCTCGCGGACGACGAGCGTCCGCTCGGCGAGTTCACCATCGTGATCGCGCCCGATGCCGCCGCCGCGGAGGACACCGGCGACGACGCGCTCCTGCGCGCCCTGCTCGCGCAAGGAGTCGCGCCGTCGACGCTCGCCCGCGCGCTGAAGCAGGCGCGCGGGCTGTCGCGCAACGCGGCGTACGAGCACGTGCTCGGGCTCGAACCTTGATCACGCGCGTCGTCGGGCCGGACCGGACCGTCGCGATGCCGGGTGACGACCTGCACGCGTTGCGCGACCGTTTCGCACGCGCGCTCGTCGACGTCGGGACCGGCGACGGCCGCTTCGCCTATCACCAGGCGACCGAACATCCCGACGCGCTCGTCGTGGGCATCGACGCGCTGGACGAGCCGATGGGCGAGGTCGCCGCGAAGGCGGGGCGCAAGCCGGCGCGCGGCGGCCGTCCCAACCTCGTGCTGGTCCGGGCGTCGGTCGAGCACCTGCCCGACGAGCTGCGCGCGTTCGCCGACACGGTCACCGTCGTGCTGCCCTGGGGCCGGCTGCTCGAGGGGATCGTGCGCGCCCAGCCCGACGTCGTGGGCGGCGTCGCCGCGCTGTGCCGCCCGGGCGCGGCGGTTCGGGTCGTGCTCAACGGCGAGATCTGGCTCGCGTCGACGCCCGCCCGCTACGAATCGCTGCCCCTGCCGACGCCCGAGTACGTGGCCGAGGTCGTCGCGCCGGCGTTCGCCCGCGCCGGCGTCGTGGTCAGCGATGCGCGCGTGCTGAGCGCAGCCGAGGCGAAGGCGTTGCCGTCGACGTGGGCCCGGCGCCTCGCGTCCGGGCGGGCCCATCCGACCTTCGTCGCCTTCGAGGGCGTCGCCGGCGGCGCGTGAACCGTCCCGCCGGCCTACGACGGGGGTCGGTGCGCCTGCGACTGCGGGCGGAGAACTGGGGTCGCATTTCTCAGGCCGGATCCGCGCGCGTGCGCACCGGCGCGACCACGATGGCGGCCGAGCCTGCCGCCGCAGCGAAGGAGCCGCCATGCCCACCGCCGACGAAGTGCGCGACGCCCTGCTCGAACGCATCGCCTACCACGCCGTGACCGCCGACGTGAACGACGTGCTCGTGCTCGCGAAGGCCTACGACCTGCTGATCGAAGGCGGCGACGACGAGGACGACGACGACTTCGACGAGTAGCCGGCGGGCGGCCACGGGGCCGCTCATCCAGGGGTTTGCGAAGCCGCAACCGGTTGCGAATGGCGCCTCCGGCTCGGGTTGTGAAGCTGCGCCGCCCCCGTGGCCCGGCCGAATCCATCCCCTACACTGGCTCGGCCCAGCGCTCGTAGCTCAATGGATAGAGCATCTGACTACGGATCAGAAGGTTGGGGGTTCGAGTCCCTCCGAGCGCGCAAGAACCTGCAGGTAGAGGCCTATGCTCGCTGCCAAGGTTCACGGATCGCCCTCGCCGTGAGAACCACTTGAGAACCGGAGGCCAGCACAACCGGTTCTCACGCGGAGGTTCTCATGCCGAGGTTCGAGGGCGTGTACCGGGCTGGCAACGGCTCGTGGTACTTCAAGGCGTCGCTCGGCCGCGACGCGCTGACCGGCGAGCGCATCCAGCTGACGAAGCGCGGCTTCGCCACCGCGTCCGACGCGGCGCGCGCTCGTCGGGAGGCGCTCGAGGCGGCTGACGACGGCTCGGTGCGATCCATCGGCGGCGGGCTCACCGTCGACGAGCTGCTCGACCTGTACCTCGACGGGATCGACTCCGACGGCCGCCTGTCGGCCAAGACCCGCTTCGACTACCGGCGCAACGCGGACGCGTACGTGCGGCCGTGGCTCGGTCGCCGGCGGGTGCGCGAGCTGACGCCGGAGGTGATCCTGGCCTGGCAGCGCGAGCTTCGGGAGCGAGGCGGCACGAAGAACGGCAAGCCGCTCTCGCCGAACTCGGTGCGCCTGGCCCGGGCATCGCTGGCGGGCGCGGTGAAGCTGGCGGTGGCGCAGGGCGTGCTGCGCGCGAACCCGTTGACGTCCGTGCCTCGGCCGAGGCCGAAGCGGTCGGTTCCGCGGCACTGGACGCCGGACGAGGCCCGCGCGTTCCTGCGGAGCCAGGAGGGTGACCGGCTGTACCCGGTTTGGGCCTTCCTGCTCGGCGCCGGCGTGCGTATCGGCGAACTCGTCTGGCTGCGGTGGTCGAACGTCGACCTGCCCGGGCGGCGGGTGCGGATCGTCGAGTTCGCAACGACGCTCGGGTGGGACCTCGTGCCGTCGAGCGGCAAGAGCGCTACGGCCGTGCGGACGATCGACCTCGACGACCGCCTGGTGGAGATCCTGCGCCGGCAGCAAGAGGCGCAGCGGTTCGAGGCGCGCGCCTCGGGCTACGAGCCGAGCGAGTTCGTGTTCACGAAGCCGCAGGGCGGCGCCTACCACCCGCAGTCGTTGTCGAAGCTGCTG
>Ga0209172_10004601_pt1 | contig 18232 bp, 7 predicted proteins | sample LarsenN4metaG_FD_184113 | JGI IMG/M metagenome (GOLD analysis project Ga0209172, IMG submission 184113) | Hot spring sediment bacterial and archeal communities from British Columbia, Canada, to study Microbial Dark Matter (Phase II) - Larsen... ... | reverse complement strand
ATTAAAAAGGGACTTTCTGTTAAATGGAAAAACTTTGAACTTGGCAAATCAATATTAGTTCGCAACTGCCCGCTCATCTGCCCGCCTGTCGAAATCGCACAAAGATCTCCCGATGTGGTCCGCGACTACTTCGAAGAACTCGGCGACGACGGCCGCAAACTCAACGAAGTCAAAGTCATCTTCCTCGGCGAGGCCTCGGCGGGCAAAACCTCGCTCGTGAAACGCCTGCTCGGCGAGGATTTCGACAGCAAGGAAAGCCAGACGCACGGCATCCGCATCCGCAAGGCGCCTTTCGCGATGGACGATGGCGACAGTGTCACCGCCCACCTCTGGGACTTCGGCGGGCAGGAGGTGATGCACGCCACCCATCAGTTTTTCCTCTCACAGCGCAGCGTCTATGTGCTGCTACTCAACAGCCGCAACGACGACCAGGCCGAAAAATGGCTCAAACACGCCGCCAGTTTCGGCGCTCGCTCGCCCGTGCTGGTGGTGCTGAACAAAATTGATGAAAACCCCTCCTTCGAGGTCAACCGCAAGACTTTGCAGGAAAAATACCCGCAAATCCGTGACTTTTTCCGCCTTTCCGCCAAAACTGACAAGGGTTTGGACGAATTCCGCGAAGCACTGCGCCGCGAAATTGACCGCGCCGACACCCGCCGCACACCTTTCCCCAAACACTGGCTGGCTGTGAAGGAGCATTTTTCCAACATGGAGGCCGACTACATCGAATCGGCGGAATACCGGCGCGTGTGCGAGGCGAACGGCGTGACGCGGCAGTTCAGTCAGGACGTGCTGCTGCAATTCCTGCACGACCTCGGCGTAGTCATCAACTTCCGCAACCTCAAAAACTTCGACACCCAAATCCTCAACCCGCTCTGGCTCACCAACGGTGTCTATCGCATCATCAACTCGGAAATCGTCGCCAACGCGGGTGGCCTGCTCCACGAAGACGACTTCGATGCGGTCATCAACGACCCTCGATACAAAGATTCAAATACGCAATCCCTCAACAATCTCAACCTCTCAACCCTTCAACATCAATACCCGAAAAACAAACTCCAGTACATCGTTCGGGTGATGCAGGAGTTCGAACTTTGTTTCCAACTCGACCCGCGCACTTACGTCGTGCCGCAATTGCTGCCCGTGCAGGAGCCGGATTTCAAGGCGGAAGGGGCCTTGTTGCGTTTTGAAATCCATTTTCCCGACTTCCTGCCCGACAGCGTTTTTCCGCGTTTGATGGTGAAGTTGCATACGTTCATCGCGGGGTTCAGTGAGGCGGTGACTTCGAGTCATCGCCTCACTGAAAATGTCTGGCGCACAGGTATGATTTTGCACAAACCCAACATTTTCAAAGCCCTGGCGCGGGTGCGCTGGGACAAAGAAGACCAAAAAATCCTCATGGACGTGTGCGGCGAAGAGCGGCGGCGTTTCCTCAGTTTTATCCGCGAGACGGTGAAGGAGATTGTGGAGGATTTCACCAATTTGAATTTCAGCGAACTCGTGCCGATTCCCGACAGCAAGGAGTTTCTGGAATACGAAGGTTTGGTGGAAGCCGAAAAAGCGGGCGAAAAGGAAATCTTTGTCTGGCAGGCAAAAAAGAAACTCGCCGTTGCCGACCTGCTCGATGGCGTAGAAGAACCCGTCATGCGCGATGAGGTGGAGCAATTGCCTGTAAAAGCCTTTGTGTCATATTCGCACAAGGATTTGGAATACCTGAAAGAACTCCGCAGCGCCCTCGCCCCGCTCATGCGCCTGCAAAAGCTCCAACTCTGGGACGACCGCGACATAGACGCGGGCGACGAGTGGGAAAAGGTCATTTTCCAGCAATTGGAAGAGGCCGACATCGTGCTGTGCCTCGTCAGCGCCGACTTTGTAGCCTCGGATTTTTGTTACAAAAAGGAATTTGGCGCAGTATTGGAAGCACACCGCAAGGGAGAAAAAACCATCGTTCCCGTCATGCTGCGCAAAACTGACTGGCAGGATTTGCCCCTGGCGGAAATACAAGGCACACCCGGCGAATAGATTACCTCTGCCAAAAACACAGACGAGGCCTGGACAAAAGTCTCCGAGTCGCTGCGCCCGGCCTTGGACAAAGCCAAGCAGCGCAAAAAGGTGTTGCTGGAAAAAAGAAGGGGGATGTAAGTCAAAGTCATTCTACTTTTGCCTCCTCAAAAAACAAACAACTACCAACCAGCAACGAACAACGATAATGTCCGACATCGTCTTTTCCCTTATCCAAAAAGAACTCGACCGCCAGCGCCGTGGCGTGGAACTCATTGCTTCCGAGAACTTTACGAGCCAGGCCGTGCTCGACGCAATGGGTACCTGCCTCACCAACAAATACGCCGAAGGCTACCCCGGCCGCCGCTACTACGGCGGCTGCGAAGTCGTGGACGAGGTGGAACAACTCGCCATTGACCGCATCAAAGAACTCTTCGGCGCGGCCTGGGCCAACGTGCAGCCGCACTCCGGCGCGCAGGCTAATGCAGCCGTTTTTCTCGCCTGTCTCCAGCCCGGCGACAGGATTTTGGGCTTCAATCTCGCACACGGTGGCCACCTCTCGCATGGTTCGCCGGTGAATTATTCGGGGAAAGTTTATAGCCCTGCTTTTTACGGCGTCGAGGAAGACACGGGGCGCATCGACATGGACAAAGTGGAGGCCATTGCCCGCGCCGAAAAGCCGAAACTCATCATCTGCGGCGCCTCGGCTTATGCCCGCGATTGGGATTATGCCCGCTTCCGCAAAATTGCTGACAGTGTGGGCGCCTTGCTGCTGGCTGACATCGCGCATCCCGCCGGCCTTATCGCCGCCAAACTGCTGAACGACCCCGTGCCGCATTGCCACATCATCACCAGCACCACCCACAAAACCCTGCGCGGCCCACGCGGCGGCATTATTTTGATGGGAAAAGATTTTGACAACCCCTGGGGCCGCACGACGAAAAAAGGCGCGCCGATTCAAATGTCGAGCATCCTCGACAGCGGCGTTTTCCCCGGAATGCAGGGCGGACCGCTGGAACACGTCATCGCCGCCAAAGCCGTCGCCTTCGGCGAGGCCTTGCAGCCGGAATTCAAAACGTACGGCCAGCAAGTCATCAAAAACGCGCAGGCGATGGCGAAAGAATTTGTCGCACGCGGCTACAACATCATTTCCGGCGGCACCGACAACCACCTGATGCTCATTGATTTGCGCTCTAAAAATGTGACAGGCAAAGTCGCGGAAAACGCCCTCGGCGAAGCCGATATCACCGTGAACAAAAACATGATTCCCTTCGACCCGCAGCCGCCGATGACGACTTCGGGTATCCGCGTCGGTACAGCCGCCGTCACTTCGCGGGGCTTCAAAGAGGCCGACTGCGTAAAAGTGGTGGAATGGATTGACGAAATCCTAAGCCGTCCTGATGACTCGGCGCACCACGCCAAAGTCCGCGCCGAAGTGAACGCGCACATGAAAAATTTTCCGCTCTACGAATAAGGAGAGAGTTAACGGGTTTCGGGTTTACTGGTTAACGGGCATTGTATCCAGTTAACCAGTAAACCTGAATCCTGTTAACCCTCAAAGCCCGTATTTATCCAGCAAATACACCAGCGCCGCCATGCTTGCCGCACCGAGTTCGAGTTCGCGTTTGTTCACCTTGTCGAAAGTGTCATCCGCCGAGTGGTGGTAGTCGAAATAGCGCTGTGAATCAGGCGAATAGCCGCTGAGCAAACCTTTCATGCCTTTGAGCGGGCCGATATCGGCGCCCGAACCGCCTTTGGTAAGTTTGAGGCCGTAGGGTTCGAGCAGGGATTCATAGGTCGATATTTTTTCAAAAAATTTTCCAAAAACGGCCCCGTCCGCGTCGAAGGAAAAACCGCGCGGGGTGAAGCCACCCGCGTCACTTTCTATGGCTGCGAGGTGAAATTCGCCTTTGCGCTCGGCCTCCGCTGCGTATTTTTTGCCGCCGCGCAAGCCATTTTCTTCGTTCATAAACAGCACGCAGCGAATCGTGTGGCGCGGGCGATAGCCAGTTTTCCGCAAAATCCGCAACACGTCCATACTTTGAACACAACCCGCGCCGTCGTCGTGCGCGCCATGTCCGGCATCCCAACTGTCCAAGTGGCCGCCCACCAGAATGACGTCGTTCGGGCGCTCTGAGCCGCGTATTTCGCCGATGACATTGTATGATTGTACCTCTGGCAGCATCTGGCAGTTCATTTTGATAAAAACCGTCGCTTTGCCTTCCTCTTTCAATACCTGACTGAGTTTTTCCGCCGCCATCGTGCTGATAGCCGCCGCCGGAATCAGCGTGTACGTGGAGTCGTAAATCAAAGTACCCGTGTGGGGAAAATCATCGAGGCGGAGGTTCATGGAGCGGACGAGCACAGCAACTGCGCCATACTTGGCAGCACGGGAAGCGCCGGACACGCGTTGGTCCACGCAGCCGCCATAGGCCTCGAAGGTGCGGATTTTGGTTGGGTCCATCGGGCGGTTGTAGAAGACGATTTTGCCGCGAATGTTGCGCTCGTTGAGTTGGTCGAGTTCCTCCCAGCTTTTCACTTCCAGCACTTCGGCGCTGATGCCGTTCGCAGGCGTAGCGACTGAGCCGCCGAGCGCGAGGGCGTTGAGATTGAACGTGCCGTATTTTTTCGAGCCGCTTACGCGCACTTGCTCAGCGTCGCCACGCACCCAATGCGGCACCATCACCGGCTGCAACCATACCGAATCCAGGCCCAATGTGTCGAGCATGGCGCGTGTCCACTGCACGGCTTTTTCGGCGCCGGTGCTGCCGCTGAGGCGATGGCCAATGCGGAGCGAGAGGTGTTCGAGCCAGGGATAACAGCGCCCGTCGGTGAGGGCCTGGTCGTAGATTTTGCGGATAAAAGCGGCATCAACGCTATTTTCAGATGTTTGCGCTGTCGCTTTTATTTGAAGTGTAAAAATGACAATAAGGGTAAATAGGGAAAATCGGACGAAAAAGAGTGCTGGCTGATAATTTTTCATTTTTGCGAGCAAATAAAATTATGTTTCAAATGTGGGTTTGCATTTCCCGTGCTTTAAAATATGCTTTGTAAAGTTTTCATTTTTGCGAAATCGCTTATTTGCGCATTTTCCTCATTTTGACAACATTCGATTGTCTAATTTTTTCAAATGAAAATTTTTTCAAAAAAAATTTGCCTTCTTGTTGTAGGATTTACACAAAGCATATTACCTTTGTCAGCGGAAAGCAATTTAACGAAAGAATAATTTGGTTTTATTTGGTTAGGGCTGAGGTAGTGCTGTGGTGGCACTGCCTCATTTTTTTTGCCCTGCAGCGCGGAATGCCATTCCACAATACATTCCTCCGCAAACATCTGCATTTTTTTCAAAGGCAAAAACGAAACCGCCTCCGCACAATCGTTGTGCAGAGGCGGTTTTGAATTCCAAGAGACAGCCTCTTCTATTGCAGCCATGCAATCATTTTACCATCAACTTCCCGCTGCCGATGATTTTTCCTTCTTGAAAAACGCTGAACAGGTAAACGCCGGCCGGCCAGTTGTTTTTTTGCAAAGTGAAGGTTGTACCCGGCGTTTCCATTTCTCCTGCAACTTTTCCCTGTAAATCAAACACGCGCAGTCGAAGTGGCGCAGCGTTGTTCAGTCCTTTCACTTCCAAAATTGCCTGTTCGCTGAACGGATTGGGCGAAACGCTGACTTCTGCGCCAGGCACAAACGGCTGCCAGCCGGAGACGACAAAGTTTTCACCCAGGCGGTGGAAGGTAGTGTTTGTAATGACCGGCTCATTGAAGTCGAAATAGATGGCCGCGTCGTTTTCGATGACGGTTTCCAACGGCGCGTCGGCACGAGGCAGAATGCTAAATTTCACAAAACCGTTGGAGGCGGGTTCATTCACGTTGCTGTCAGGCAGCAAGATATTTTCGTACAAAAACTCGACGATACCGGGGCCAGTCAGGTTGAACTGATAGCTGTGGCTGCTCACGCCAGGACGAATGGTGGCGGGGTCGAGCCATGCGGAAAGTGTGTCCACAATGCGGACAGTAAAAGCTGTGTCGGTGCCTGTATTCTGGAAACGAATCAGGTATTCGAGTTCGGTGCCGGGGCGGATATAGTGCTCCGCGCCATAGCCGACAGGAAAGCCCTGTTTGTCGTTCGGATCATAGGAACCGATGTTGGGCGTGCAGTCAATATCAATCCAGGCATCGGCATCGTCGTTGGGAAATTGGGTGACAAAACCCGTTGAGAATGCAGTATTTGCGCTACACCCTTCTATCGAAAGAGAGGGTTGCGAGTTGCCAGGATGGAAGGGCACCTGATCTACTTCGAGCCGCCAGGTACTGCCATTGGCTGGGAAGGCGAGGGTGACAGATTCATTCACATCGAGCGGTTGCAGGGGGGCAGACATCATTAACACGGCATCCTCGATGATGACATAATCCACGCCGCTTGTCATGTCGCCCTGGCCGATGTTTTTGACCGTGAACCGCACCGAATCGTTGTTGCACAAACTGCTTACCTGCAGGCTGGCTCCTGACCAAAGCGGGTGATTGGGCAGGCAGGTAGAGTCAGGATAAATGTACGCTTCGGTGCAGTGCGTTTGCCCCAACACAGCATTGCAACTGACCAAAACCTGAAGGCTGAAGGTGCCGCATTCGTTGACTGCCACGTCGCCGAGGTCGAAGCGAAACACGTTGTTACCCAAATTTACAAAAGGTAAAGTTGCCGAAACGGGCAGCAAAAACGGGTCGAGTGTGATGAGTACGTAGGCGTCTTCCGCAGTTGCAGTACCGTCGTTGCAGTAATCCACAAAATAATAATTATTTGAAAAACAACGCCTTAACTGACTCGTACCGATAGAAACGGTAAGCGCCGGGCAGTCGTACAGTTGTTTGGCCGGAATATCTCCGCCGGGAAAAGTATCGCCCGCAACATTCACACTGACCAATGCGCCCGGCGGGCATACCTCCCAAAGGTTGTTGGGTGCGATAGCCGTCACCGTGTAATCGCCGAGCGGCACACCGATAAAATATTTTCCATCGGCATTTGTCACCCCGTAAATAGTGTCCGTTGCGCCGTCAGCACGCACGAGCCAGCCCGACAGCCCCGGCTCACCCGTATCAACTACGCAGTCTTCGGAGATGTCTCGAATAACATGACCGGAAAGGTAGCCGCACGAGCCGCCGGCTATTTGAACAAAATAAGCAATTGTCTCGGAACATCCCAACGCGTCCACTGCGACAAGGGTGTAAAGCCCTGAAGATTGTACCACAATCGTTTGATCGCTCGAAGTAAAGCCATTGGGACCAACCCAGGAATAAGTAATCGGGAAAACGCCACCGATCACTACCGGCTGCAGGATAACCTCTTCACAGGTGTTGGATAGTTCGGTGATACTGAGAGAGCCAGGGAAAGATGGTGGTACTGTGACAGTGATGGGGCCCACAATCTCCGTACAGCCTTTGGCGTCTGTAATCGTGACGCTGTAAGTTCCGGGAACAAGCCCCTGAATGACTGGCCCTGTGGCGCTATTGCTCCACGTGTACAGGTAAGGCGGCGTTCCTCCTGTGACACTTAAAATAATGGAACCGTCATCGCCCAGACACGAGGTACCGCCGACGGTAAAATTAGCACTTAAAGGAGCCGTCGGGCCTGTTACCTGGACATTGGCATAATGCGTGCATCCCGCCGCATCCGTAGCCGTCAGGCTGTAGGTGCCGGCTATGAGTCCGCTGATGTCCTCCGTAGTCGCTGAAAAACTGGCGGGGCCTGCCCACTCAAAATCGAAAGGCTGCACGCCCACCGATGGGCTGAGGTTGATAGAGCCATTATTATCTCCGAAGCATTGGACAGGCGTCACGTCAAAATCCTGCTGCGGAAATGCCGGGCCGGGAAAAACAGTTACCTGGTCTGTCGCCGTGCAACCATTGACTGAATTGGTCACTATCAGGGTGTAAACGCCTGGTTCACTGACAGTTGGATTCGGAATGTTGGCGGAAAAGTTATTCGGGCCAGACCAGGCAAAAGTAGGGTTCTGAGATGGGCTGCTGCCATTTAACGTAGCCGTACCGCCTCCGCAAGGGATGCCAGTATCAGGGCCGGCATTGGCAATCGGAGCACTGAGATCCAAATTAACAACAACAAAATCAGTAGCCGTGCAGCCATTTAAAGTATTGGTTACGACGATTTGATAGGTGCCAGGCTGGGTGACGGCTGGATTTTGCAAAAACTGATTGGCAGGCGAAATGCCAGGCCCAACCCATTGATAGACATAATTCGGTCCTATAGAGGAGCCACTGGCATCGAGCGTAACTTGCAGGATAAAACAGTTGAGCGTCTGTCCGATACCTGCGTCGGCAACAGGAAGGGTTGCATCTGCAGTCACAACCACACATGAAACTGCCGTGCATCCAGCCTGATTGGTCACGGTGACACAATACTGGCCGGGTGTATTCACGGTCGGATTGATCAGATTGCTTGCAAAATTGTTCGGGCCGCTCCAGTTGAACGTGACAGGTTGCTGATTTACAGTAGTAAACAAAGTAAGAGACGGAGACAAGCAGTTCAACACCCCCGGCGGAGAGATACCTACAGTCGGTGGCGGCAGACAAGTCACAGTCAGCGCATTCGATACTGACAGGCAGGGATCATCCCAATCCACCAATCCGCCGCCGGCGTTATTGCCTGCGACAGCAGCGACTTTGAAAGGCGAGTTGGCGAGAAAACTGCTTTGGTAAGGGAAATTTACCGTCGTCGAAGTAGCCAGTACGGTCGAGGCGTTGGGGGCAGCGCCCGTGTACACAACGAAAATCAGCACATCGTTCGAGTCAAGTGTCTCATTCGCCATGTTGTTGATGGAGAGTGTGTTGCCTTCGCACAAAAACGAAGGGCCACTTATCGTACCGGCGTCGGTGGTGCATTGGGCCCGGGCATTTTGTGTGAATGCCAGGAAGCAAGGCAGCAAAAGCAAAAAAGCGTAGCGGTTGGATATCATAGGAACTGGTTGTTTTTATTGCAGACTTTGATACTGCAAAAATTCGGATTGCTGCCCGCTTGTACAAAGACAAATTTTGCCGTTTGTATTTATTATTTATAATTAAAAAATTTGAAAAAATTGATTTTCAATATTTTGCAAAAATAAAAGTAATCTATCTTGCCTGCAGTAAACTGTTTTCCGATAACAAGAACGGGTTATTTTATCCCCTGCCTGCGCTAAAATTCATGGAAAAAACCCTGCTTTACGAAGCCTTTTCCACACTGACGCCTGCCGAAGTACGCGAGTTCGGCAAATTCGTGCGCTCGCCGTTTTTCAATAACAAGCCGCAATTAGTCGAATTGTGCGACTACCTCTCGACCTGTCGCGACGCCGGCAAAAACCCGGATGCGAACGACTTGAAACTCGACGGCGTGCAACTTCGGCTTGCCAACTCCGCCTTGCTTGCGCTGCTCGAAAAATTCTGGATGTACCGGGAAAAATTTGAAGACACCGAACGCGCCAAAATCCGCCTCGCCGCTGCCTATCGCAAGCGGGGCTTGGGCAAACATTTCAGCATCACCCTCCGCGAAGCCCGCGCTTCGCGCGAGCGCCTGCCCTGGCGCCACGCCGACTACTACCACGACCTGAATTTGCTGGAATGGGAACAGTATCAATTCGTTGCAGCGACGCAGCGAACAGTGCCGCTCAATTTGCAGCAGGTGTCCGACCACATGGACACGGCTTTTATCGCCCGTAAATTGCGGCTGGCTTGCGCGGCTCTTTCGCACCAGGCTGTCTTCAACACGGAGTACCGGGTGGGTATGTTGGAGGCGATTTTACGGCACGTGGAAGTGGAAAACTTGACAAAGATTCCGGCTATCGGGCTCTATTTTCACTGTTACAAATTCCTCACAGACACCTCGCCCGATGTGCATTTCGAGCAGTTCCGGGAAATGTTGTTCGCGCACGCCGACCAGTTTCCGCCCGACGAACTCCGGTCGTTTTACCTGCTGGCTATCAATTTTGGCGTGAAAAAAATCAACGAATCCGCCGAAGGCTGGCTCCGCGCTACGTTCGATCTGTACAAAAGCGCCCTCGAACGGAATTTACTTTTGGAAAATGGTCTTTTGTCCCGCTTCGCTTTCAACAATATCGCGGCTATCGCGCTGCGTACGGGCGAATTGGACTGGACCGAAAATTTCATCCTTCAGTACAAACCCCGCCTCGAACGCCAATGGCGCGAAGCCACTGCCGTGCTCAACCTCGCCCGCCTCGCTTACGCCCGCCGCGATTACAAAACCGCCCTCCTGAATCTTCAGCGCTCCGACTACAAAGATTTGCTCAACAACCTGATTGCCAAAACCTTGCAACTAAAAATTTACTACGAAACGTCGGAATACAACCTGCTCGAAAGCCACCTGGCAAGCATGCAAAACTTTATCCGGCGACACACAGCCATCGGTTTTTATCGCACGAATTATAGCCGGATCGTGCATTACACCCGGCAGTTGATGGCCTTAAATTTCAACAATCCGAAGGCCGTAACGGCTTTGCGCGGGCAAATTGAAAAAGAGGAAATCCTGACAGAAAAGGAGTGGCTGCTGGAGATGCTGGCGTGAAAAGCGCGTAGTTTGGATACAGGGTTTTCCCGCAGATGTTCGCAGAAAAATATCGCAGATTTTTACCCTTGTGATTTCCGCGACTTTTTTCTGCGAACACCTGCGGGAAATAATGCCATTAATACAGGGCTTTCGGGTGAATGTTTATTGAAAAACGACTTTCCCCCGCCATATAACTTTGCTGTCACTTTCCCATTCGACCCAGTAAATACCGGCCGGCAGCAAGCCCCGGCGAATCTCCGTCACGGTCTCAGCCGTATTTTTTTCCAACATCTTTTTTCCAAAAACGTCGAGCAACCGCAAGCGCCCGCCGGGATTGGCATTTTCGTCAGGCAGGGTCACAAAAATTGATTCGCTGGCAGGGTTGGGAAAAATGTGCAAATCCCGACTCGAATGTTCAGGTTCGTCGGTGCTGACATACATTTTCAAAAAACCTGTGTCCACTGTGTGCCAGACGGTGTTGGTGAGCACCACCGGGTTGAAATCGAAATAAATGCCTGCACGATTTTCAAGTATCGTCCCAAGCGGGATGTCGGCGCGTTGGTCAATCGAAAACTGGACAAAACCGTGAGAAGCCGGTTCGTTCACGTTGGAGTCGGGCAGGGCGATGTTGGCAAAAGTGAAAGTCAGGATACCTGCGCCCGAAAGTTCGAATGTGTTCGCATGACTCGAAGCGCCCACACGCAACGTAGTCGGGTCGAGCCAGGGAGAAAGCGTATCGCGCACCACGACCGTAAAAGCCGTGTCTGTGCCGGTATTTTGAAAACGAATTTTGTAGGTCAATGGCGTTCCGGGTTCGATAAAATGCTCGTCTTTGACCCCGCGTGGCGTCGCACTTTTGTCGTTCGGGTCCCAGGAGCCTATCACTTCCTGACAATCGCGGGCAGAAAACGGGTTGCCGTCGGTGTTCGGAAATTGAAGGAAAAAACTGGGAAAACTGAAACCGCCACAACCTTCCACCCCAACCGACACCGACTCATTGCCGGGGTGGTTCGGTTCTTGTTCGGCGATAAAACGCCAGTTGCTGCCGTTGGCTGGCGCCGCCGCGAGGTATTCGCCACCGGGGTCGAGCGAAGGCAAAGGCGCCTGCATCATGATCACATGGTCGTCCACCACGATAAAATCGAGCGCCTGCGTGCTGGGGGCATTGCCGATATTTCTCAAAATAAACCGGATGCTGTCGGCCTCGCAAGCAGCGGAGCCAACCAGTGTCGCGCCCGACCAGTTGAGCGGCGGATTACAAATCGTATCAGGAAAAATAGCGGCGCTGACGCAAAGCGTCTGACCGATTTCAGTGGAGTCGCAATTGGGGGTGACGGTGAACTGGAAACTTCCGCATTCAAACATCGCTACCGGGCCAAGCGGAAAATGAAGATTATTGCCGTTTTGCACGAACGGAATATTGGCCCCGTTGAAATCGAATTCGGGAGCGAGCACAATTTCAACAAATGCGCTGTCGGCGGCGAGGGTGCCGTTGTTGCAATAATAAACGGTGTAGGTATTTTCAAAACAACGGCGAAGCAAAGGCGTGGATAGAGCAATCGTCATGGCAGGGCAATCCGCGAGCGCCTGAATGGGAAAATCCTGCTGAACTGCCGTAGCGACGGTATCAGGGACAGTGACGGGCACTACAGCCGGACAGGGTTCCCAAACATTGGAAACCGGCACGACAGAGAGTTGATAATCGCCGCCCGGCACGTCGCCTATTTCGTAATTGCCTGAACTGTCGGTCGTTGCAAACAAGTTGACACCGCCTGAAAGTACCACTATCCAGTGGGCAAGCGGTTGTTCCAGCGTGTCATTGAGGCAATTGACATTTTCGTCGAGATTGAGTTGGCCGCTGATTGTCCCGGGGTATACATTTCCGTTTACATCCATTTTCATGACGAAAAGGCTGTCATCGAGCATGCCCGCCACAATAAAACCATTGTCTGGTGTTCCTTCAGGGTAAATGGAGAAACTGGCATCTTCTCCCTGTTCGAGGAACGAAAAGTTCTTTTTCCACAAAAGATCGCCATTGGGAGTGAAGCGGGAAAAATCCAGATAAAAATCGGATTGACTGAAAATTGTCCTGTAATTGATAGTCAGGATATCGCCATTTACAGCTTTCGCCATCGCGACCGTGTAGTGGGTAATTCCTGGTTCGTTCAGGTCATTTTCCCATAAAATCTGGCCTTGTGGGTCGCGTTTTGTAAATCGCAGATCCGTCTCGGGAGGCGTGTTTTTCGCCCAAAAGGCGTAAATATTCCCTGCGTTGTCGGTCAGCATATTGGGGTAAAAGTATGTGAGCGGCTGCTGCCAGGCGACACTGCCATTACTCGTAATGCGGGTCAGATAATGACTCTGGGAAACCCAGGTAGTTTCAAGACTGCTATATACACAGCCGCCATCCGGCATGGGAGCGATCGTCATCGTCACATAAGTAGCACTTAGAAAAATAAGGTCATTTAGTTGCCAAAGCAGGTTGCCGGATGGGTCGAATTTCAACAGGAAAAACTCGCTCGTCATCTGCATCTGGTCGTCCGTTTTCGACCCGCCGATGAAAATTTCTCCTGCGTCATTCTGCTCGACATCCAGAATGGTAATAGTCCATTGATAGTTTTGAGGGATGATATAATGCCACAGCGTATCCCCTCCGGGCTGCATTTTGATGAAATGCAGAGAAGTGTCTATCCAGGTCATCCGAACAGAAAGCAAGTCGCCGTCGGGTAGCCAAAAATACCGCGATGTTGAAAATGGCCCAAACTCGATGGGGTAGCACACATCGCTCCAGCCGGTTTCTGTTCCTTCCGAATTCAAGTCCAGAGAGCCTGCGCAAAACTCTTCGGAAAGGGTCGTGTAACTCGCGCGCACCTCGTAGCCATCAGGCAAAAATTCGAAGTGAGCGCCTTCCAGTCCAATATTGTGATGGCTTGTACGGGTGAAAAAACCTTGCGCGCTCGCATTTAAAACGATAAAAATCGCAAGAACGGCCAGGGTGAGGGGGCGATAAAGCAGGGTAAATTTTTCCATGACGAGGATTTTTTTTTGACAAAGGTGGAGCGCCACGATTGCTATTTCCTGTACAGAAAAAGTAAATTATCGAGAAAAATGACGTTTAGAAACGGCTTCCGTATTTTTATTTTTAAGTGAAAAAATTTAAAATCGTTGTATTTTTCAAAAATTTGTCAAAATAATTGAGTGACATATTTTGCTAATTATCGAAAATGGATAACAGTTTTCTCCTGCAAATCTTCCGCGCAATTGACGCTTCCGAGCATACTTCGGTGCGAAAATTTCTGGCCTCGCCGTTTTTCAATCAACGCCGCGATGTGCAGGACTTGTTCGAGTTCCTCATTTCAGCCCAAAAACAAGGTAACCTGCCGACGCTGACCCGCGAAACGATTTTTGCGACCCTTTTTCCCGGAAAATCTTTCCACAACCTGACCCTCAATCACACCTTTTCTTACCTCACGAACCGGCTCGAACAGTACCTCGCGCTCACAGAAATACAACGCGACCCGCAAGCCGAACAGCTCTATCGCCTGAGGGCATTCCGGCGGCGCGGGTTGTCGCAGTTGTTCGAGCGCGACGCACAATCCATTGAAAAAGAACATCTTCGCTCTCCGCATCGCCATGCCGGATGGCATCTTTTTCATTATCAGTTGCAAAATGAAGTGTTCAGTCATCGCATCGTCCAACGGCGGGGCGGCGCCACCAACCTGCAAATTGTGGCCGACGCGCTGGGGCATTTTTTCATGCTCGAAAACCTGCGCTGGGCTTGCACGGCACATGCGCTCCGTTCCGTCGGTGGCAGCGAATACCGGCTTCCGCTCGGCGAGGCGGTGCGCCGGGCAGCCGATCAAACCCCCGCCGCCGAAAATCCGGCGCTTGCTTTGCTCGCTCACAGCCTCCGTGCCCTGCAAAATCCCGACGACGAAGCATCTTTTCAGACATTGACCGAGTTGCTGCGCCAGTATCCCGACCTTTTTCCGGCTGCCGAAAGCCGCGATATTTTTATGGCGGCTATCAATTTTTGCATCCGTCGGCAAAATCAGGGCGACCGCACCTATGCCCGCGTTGCACTCGATCTCTACCGCGAGGCGCTCGCCCGCGACATTCTCCTCGAAAATGGCGTGTTGCCAGCCTACACCTATAATAATATTCACCTGCTGGCGCAAGTGACTGGCGAGCGAGCCTGGGCGCGTGACTTCCTCGACCAATACCGCACTGCGCTGCCTGCCGCCGGGCGCGACAACATTTACCGTTACAATGTTGCCATCGCTCATTTCCGGGAGGGTGACTATGGCCGGGTACTCGAACTGCTGCAAGAGGTGACGTTTTCAGAAGTTTTCATCAACCTCGACGTGCGCCGGATGCTGCTGAAAAGTTATTTCGAGATGGGCGAATGGCTGTCGCTGGCTTCCCTGCTCGACAGTTTTGCCGTGTTCATTCGCCGGCAAAAAGAGTTGGGTTATCACCGGACGAGTTATCTGAATTTGATAAAATTCACGAAAAAATTGGCAAAAAAGGGCTCGAATCCACAATTGGCCGAATCTATTCGGAATACTGTTGCTGTGGCCGAACGCGAATGGTTGCTGGAAAAAGCGGCAGGCAAGATGGCATTTTAAAACAAACTATTTTATTTTTGCGTGAGAAAAAATGCCCACCCTCGATTCCAACATCGAATACCTGAAAGGTGTCGGTCCGCAGCGAGCGGAGGCGCTGAAACTGGAATTGGGCATCTTCACTTGCCGCGATTTATTGTTCCATTTTCCTTTTCGCTACATTGATCGAACGAAGTTTCACAAGATTCGGGACATCCATAACGAGGGCGAACAGGTGCAAATACGCGGTACCCTCCGCCGCCTCGAAACCCTCGGCGAAGGCCGCGCCAAACGACTTGTCGGCACCGTCCGCGATGAGACGGGTATGATGGAACTCGTGTGGTTTCAGGCGATTAACTGGCTCGAAAAAAGCCTCGCGGTCGGCAAGGATTACATCGTTTTTGGCCGCGTCAACGAGTTCAATGGCCGCTTCAACATCACCCACCCGGAGATGGAAGAAGCCACGCCCGACAACGAACAAAAGGCCCGCACCTTCGACCCCGTCTATCCCAGCACGGACAAATTGACACAGAAAGGCCTGGATGCCAAAGGTTTGCGGAAACTCATGCGTACGTTGCTCGACGGTCTTTCACCGGGGGACTTACCGGAGACTTTGCCCGATTATCTGACCGCTCAGTACAAATTGACTTCGCGCTGGGAGGCTTTATCGAAAATTCATTTTCCCGAAACGCAATCAGAACTCGACGCAGCCACCCGACGCTTGAAATTCGAAGAGTTGTTTTTTCTGCAACTCCGGCTCCTGCAAATTCGCACCCGCCGCAAGGATGCCGTTCGGGGTTTTGTTTTTTCCAAAATAGGCGATTTTTTCAACCAATTTTTCCAGGAAAAACTGCCCTTCGAACTCACTGGCGCACAAAAACGAGTCCTGAAAGAAATCCGCGCCGACCTCGCTGCTGGCCGCCAAATGAATCGCCTCGTGCAGGGTGACGTCGGCTCCGGCAAAACCGTCGTGGCGCTGATGACAATGCTGATGGCGCTCGACAACGGTTTTCAGGCCTGCCTCATGGCGCCGACGGAGATTCTCGCGCAACAACATTTTGCCAACATCACCGAACTCGTAGGCGACTTGGGCGTCAACGTCGGCTTCCTCAGCGGCTCGGTGAAAGGCAAAAAACGCGAGGCGATTTTGGAACAACTCGCTTCCGGCGAACTGCACATCGTCATCGGCACACACGCCCTCATCGAAGATTGGGTGCAATTCAAAAACTTGGGAATCAGCATCATAGACGAGCAACACCGCTTCGGCGTGGAGCAACGGGCGGCGCTTTGGAAGAAAAACCCAGCCGGGCCGCCGCACGTCCTCGTGATGACGGCTACGCCGATTCCGCGCACACTCGCCATGACTTTGTACGGCGATTTGGACGTGTCGGTCATAGACGAATTGCCGCCGGGTCGCAAGCCGATTACGACGATGCACAAGAACGAACATCACCGTCTGCGGGTGCAAGGTTTTATGCGCGACGAGATTTCCAAAGGCCGGCAGGTCTATGTCGTTTACCCGATGATTGAGGAGACGGAGACGATGGATTTGCAAAATCTGATGTCGGGTTTTGAGGCATTGAGCCGCGATTTCCCGCCGCCGCAATACCAGATTTCCATCGTTCACGGAAAAATGAAAGCCGCCGAGAAAGATTTTGAAATGCAGCGTTTTGTAAAAGGCGAAACCCAAATCATGGTCGCCACGACGGTCATCGAAGTGGGCGTGAACGTGCCAAACGCCTCGGTCATGGTCATCGAAAATGCCGAGCGGTTCGGCCTTTCGCAACTGCACCAATTGCGCGGGCGCGTGGGGCGCGGCGCGGAGCAAAGTTTTTGCATCCTGATGACCTCGTTCAAACTCAGCGCCGATGGTCGCGAGCGCATCCAGACGATGGTGCAGACCAACGACGGCTTTGTCATCGCCGAAGCCGACCTGCGCCTGCGCGGCCCCGGCAACATAGAAGGTACGCAACAAAGCGGGATGCTCCGGTTCCTTATCGCCGACCTCGCCCGCGACGGTCAAATTCTTACCGCAGCCCGCGAAATCGCCACGCGCATTTTGGAGGCCGACCCAAATTTGGCTGCGCCGGAACACGCGCGACTGCGGCAGCATTTGGCATCGGAAGGGAAAGAGGCAAGGGTGTGGAGCAGGATTTCGTGAGTGTTCGCCATCTTTTTTGTTGCCACAGATTTTCACAGATTTACACAAAACAACTTATGCCCGAACCGTTAAAAAACATCTTTTCCCGCGCGCTCATCGAGCCGTTTGCCGCTGAGGTGCTGGCAGTTTGGGAGAATTTTCCTGTACAACCGTTTCTAAATCAAGTTTTTGACGCGGGCTGGGAAGCGCGCGAACTGAAACAGCGTGTGCGGCACATCAGCCATTCGTTGCGCGCGCACTTGCCTGTCGAATATCCTGCCGCGCTCGACATTGTGGTGAAAACGACGGAGCGCTACCTCGACCGGCACGGCGAAAAACTGACTTTCGAGTACACGTTTTTGCCTGATTTTGTCGAAACGCACGGCGTGGATTTTCCCGATGCATCCATCCCTGCGCTCGAAACACTCACCCGCTGGAGCAGTGCCGAGTTTGCCGTGCGCCCGTTTTTGCTGCGCTACCCGGAGCGGATGTACGCCCAAATGCTTGCCTGGTCGCGCCACGCCAGCCCGATGGTGCGGCGGCTGAGCAGCGAAGGTATCCGCCCGCGATTGCCGTGGGGCATGGGCGTCCCGGCGCTCAAGCGCGACCCTTCGCCCATCCTGCCTATTCTGGAAAATCTGAAACACGACCCGGCCGAGACGGTGCGCCGCTCGGTTGCCAACAACCTGAACGACATCGCCAAAGACCACCCGGCCCTCGTACTCGACATCGCCGGGCGCTGGCTCGGCCATTCGCCAGAGACCGACTGGATTGTGCGCCATGCCTGCCGGGGATTGCTGAAAAAAGGCAACGCGGCGGCGCTGGCGCATTTCGGCTTCGAGCAAGGTGTGCAAGGAGTTGAAATTTCAAATCTTCATTTTTCAGAAAAAGTGAAAGTCGGCGGGCGGCTCGATTTTTCTTTTTTGGCAAAAAATGT
>Ga0209172_10004600_pt1 | contig 18239 bp, 19 predicted proteins | sample LarsenN4metaG_FD_184113 | JGI IMG/M metagenome (GOLD analysis project Ga0209172, IMG submission 184113) | Hot spring sediment bacterial and archeal communities from British Columbia, Canada, to study Microbial Dark Matter (Phase II) - Larsen... ... | reverse complement strand
CAGAGTTATTTGCTCAGGTGCGCTCGCTGGTCAACACCGCCAAACGTCAGGGCATTTCTGCCTTGGATGCCATTTCCCGTGCCCTTACCTCACAGCAGACTGATTGGCTACTGGGTTGAGCAATTACCATTTATCGGCAAATCCTTAACCTCTTTTCTTGCCCTCAACGTATTGTTTTAACTCCCACGTCATGCGGCGAATACCCTGCTGTTCATCACGCCGAATAAAAGGCAAAATAACGCGAGTCAAAGCGCCTGAAAACGTTTCGCGATGAACATAGTACGTGCGATCGCGAGTAATTGCTTGCAACTCAAACACCTGCTCAACCTTAAACCCCGGAATCGAAGTCGCCCACTTCAAACAAACCTCTGGTTCAACAATCGTCACCAGCGGCGAAAACTCAGTTTCCTCTTCACCAGGGACACGTTTCAGTGAAAGTAGCACCCGCTCACCCGGACGCAACAGTTGGCGCGGGTCGCAGTCGTAGAGATACGTATTCCAGTATTTCCAGTGATCTTTGCGAATCAGAGTTTCCCAAACGACCTGTTTTGAGGCGTTGATTTCAATTTCAGCGTAAAGACTGGGCATAACAAGTAAAGGGATGATGAACTTCGATGTAGCCTCATCAAGAGACGTGAGAACGCGGCTGAATTGGTGTGACTTGGTACAGTCGTAAGTCTATGATTCCCTTAAGCTAATTTCGCTTTAGTGTCTTTCATTTACGAGGTTGTTTAAATACTACAATCAGAGTCTTAAAAACTGCGCTGTCGATGGGTTCAGTTAAATCCGACTTCCCCGGTTTAACGACTGTTCCAAAAGACAACCTACTTTTAAGTCAAAGCTTTCCTATCCCCTCTCTCAAGGGTTGCTCAGGAAAACTTTAGCAGCAGTTGACACACGTAAAGTACACTCTAGCTGGTTTGTCAGTCACCCCTCTTAGTTGCAGACACTTATCATGACCGATCTCACGCCTACCCCTAGTTACAGTTTGACTATTCGACTTCAGGTGCCAAATCGGCCTGGCATGCTTGCATCGGTTACGCAGGCCATTTCAACCCTGGGTGGTAACTTAGGCCAAATTGACTTAATTGAGCAGACCCGGCACATCTCATTGCGAGAAATTACCGTTGATGCAGCCAGCACCGAACACGCAGAAACTATTGTAGAGGCGGTCAAAGAGCTACCTGACATTAAAGTTGTAAATGTCTACGATCGCACGTTCAACCTGCACCGGGGGGGCAAAATTTCAGTTGAGAGCCGCATCCCACTGCGAGGGCAGGCAGATCTGGCAATGGCCTACACTCCTGGCGTCGGGCGCATCTGTAGCGCGATCGCAAAGGATCCTGATCAGGTTTACGCTCTCACCATCAAACAAAACACCGTGGCGATCGTCACTGATGGCAGTGCTGTCCTAGGGCTTGGTAACCTCGGCCCCGAAGCCGCCCTGCCCGTTATGGAAGGAAAAGCCATGCTGTTTAAGGAATTCGGCAAGATCGATGCCTTCCCCATTTGCTTGGCAACCCAAGACACTGATGAAATTGTTGAAACCGTCAAGCGCCTTGCCCCCGTCTTCGGTGGCGTGAACTTAGAAGACATTGCAGCACCCCGCTGTTTTGAGATCGAAGCCCGCTTACAACGCGAACTCGATATCCCCATCTTCCACGATGACCAACACGGCACCGCGATCGTCTCCCTAGCCGCGTTGATCAACGCACTCAAACTTGTTAACAAGTCCCTCTCAGAAACCAAGATCGTGATCAATGGTGCGGGAGCTGCCGGGGTTGCGATCGCCCGCCTGCTGCAAAAAGCGGGGGCAACCAAAATTCTCATGTGCGATTCGCGTGGCATTCTGTCAACCCAGCGAGTTGACCTCAACTCACAAAAGCGAGAGTTTGCCGTCGAAGAAAGCGGATCCTTAGCCGATGCAGTCAAAGGTGCAGATGTCTTTTTAGGCGTCAGTGCCCCAGGCGTGTTGACCCCAGAAATGGTGCGCTCAATGGCAACTGATCGCATCGTTTTTGCAATGGCAAATCCTATCCCTGAGATTCAACCAGAACTCGTGACTAACGATGTCGCTGTGATGGCAACCGGTCGAAGTGACTACCCCAACCAGATCAACAACGTCCTGGCCTTCCCTGGCATCTTCCGGGGAGCGCTCGACTGCCGTGCCCAAACATTGACCACCACCATGTACTTGGAAGCCGCCGAGGCGATCGCATCCCTTGTGAAGCCCTCTGAGCTAACCCCAGAGCATATCATTCCCTCAGTCTTTGATGAGCGGGTTGCTCCAACAGTGGCAGCGGCAGTCCAACACGCTGCCCGTCAAGCAGGCGTCGCTCGCATCTAAAAATGCTGGACTAAATCAGATCTACCTTCTTTGCTATAAGGGTTCGGCATTGCCAAACCCTTATAGCAAGGAAATTGTTCAGATTATTCAATTCCTGCAACCAGGACAGCTTCAGGTCAAACGGCTAAACGCCACCGACAAATTCGCCCTGCATCTGCTTCACATACTTCCCAGTTTTTGTGAGGCATTCCTCCATCTCAGGTGTAGGGCTGACCTTTGCTTCGAGCAATTGCCATAGCCCGACGCGATCGCGCATTTCAGTGCTGGAGTTATCTAACTTCAGTTGGTCGTTGGTCGCGTCGATAAAAATGCCATTAGTCTTCAACGAAAGGCTACTGACCACTTCCTGCTGGTAGCCTGATGTCTGCGTCTTTGGCCCATCAACTAGACGAATGCAAAACCGTCCGTTACGGCTCAGCACCTCTCGCCGTGAATTAGCGTAGACTGCACTCTCAGCATAATAAACCCCACTGCTAGGCGCTCTCTGATAGATCTGTTGAGAGCGGTCAGGCTTTGAGTTAGTCGATCGGGTCGGCGACTTCTGAGGCGAGGCAGGCAAAGATGCAAGCGGATTAGGGCTAACTGGCTGAATTGGTTGACTGCCAATCGGGGGCAGGGGCGGCTCAGTCCAAAACCGATAAATTGCATACGCAATCATGCCAACAACTAGCACTGATGCGCCTAAAAGCTCAACCCAGAAGTCTTTTTTGGAGTTGTCAAGTCCTAAGTTTTCAGATGACTCTTGCCCTTGATGGCTGCTTCGATTCTCTTGAATCTTATTAGTTGGTTGAGGTTGCTCAGAAAACGGCTCTTTCATGAAAACTTGCAAGAAGTAGAGATTTCATTATTCCCACGATCTCCAGGAGCAAACGAAAAGACAAACGTTGTGCATAACTTTAAACAAAATAAAGCGAGTTGCGCTAGTCAAGTTTGGAGTTTTCAACAATCTTTGGCTTCGCTTTCTACCCAATTCAACACAGTGAACCCTGCAAAGAATCCCAAATCCAACACTTGACCTGAGCCAGTCTACAAGCCTTTACAGCCCCAATGCAAACTATTATTTCGCCACTGCCGGAAATTTATACTTTTCCTGAAATTCGAGTGTTTTCAAAACTTTATTCCGGGATTAATAAATAAAGAGACTTCCACAATCGAGTTGCTAACTCTCACCCCATTCACTCTGTGCTTATAAATAAACAGAAAAAACTCCCCGCCTGAAGCGAAGCACCCAAATTTCTCTTACACGTGATTCGGGCGATCGCTTAAAGCATCTACAGAGGCAAAGTATGACTTATCTTTTGAGGGTTGCAGACATCCCAACAGCTGAGCGACCCCGCGAACGGCTTGCAACTTGCGGTGCCCGACAACTCGCAACCGCAGAGTTACTTGCCATTCTACTAGGTACAGGTCAAGGACACGGCAAACTCTCTGCCGTTGGCTTAGGGCACTACTTATTGCAGACCTTAGGACAAAATCAACGCGATCCACTGACCGTCCTGCGTGACATCAGCATTCCAGAATTAACCCAGATTCACGGTATTGGCACTGCCAAAGCGACCACAATTTTAGCGGCGATCGAGTTAGGCAAGCGCGTCTTTCAATCACGCCCAGCCGACAGTACCATCGTCGATGACCCAGCCATAGCCGCCGCCGCATTGAGCCACGATTTAATGTGGCAAACCCAAGAGCACTTCGCCGTGTTGTTGTTAGACATCAAACATCGGCTACTCGGCACCAAAGTATTGACCATCGGCACCGCCACCGAAACCCTGGCGCATCCCCGCGAAATTTTTCGGGAAGTACTGAAACAAGGGGCAACCCGCGCGATCGTGGCACATAATCACCCCTCCGGCAGTTTAGAGCCAAGCCCAGAAGACATTTCCCTGACCCGTCAGTTGCTTCAGGGGGCAAGTTTTCTCGACCTGCCTCTGCTCGACCATCTGATCCTGGGTAACGGCAATTTTGTCAGCTTGCGCCAAACCACTACCCTCTGGCAAGAATGTCCCCAGGCCGAATAACTTCACCGATGATTCGTCAACAAAAAGGGAGGCTAAACAGCCTCCGATTCGTCGTTGAGATGGAGAAAGAAAACAGCGATTAAACGGCTACAGACCTAGTAACTCATCTAAAGCAGCTAAAGCTTCGCAGGACTGAGGTGCTTCAGCCGTATAGGCAGGTCGGCGATCGCTAATCCCATTCGCTGGTACCATTCGAGGGGCAGGCATCGTCGGCTGCAAAAACTCATCGGCATAGCGTCGAAAAACCGCTTCAACCGCCGCACGTGCATTCTTTAAGCCCCACTCTTGGGCGATCGCTTCCGCTTTTTGAATCACATCCGGGCTGAGTCTTACTTTGTTGTCATACATAGTTGTGCTCCGTCAGGTAAGGGTAGTAAGCCGCGTACATTCGCAAATTGAGGGTCACCCATCACAGCGAAGAGGGGCTTGTTTGCCAAACGTTCTGAGATCAAATGGGTGCTACCACCTGTCACCAGAAAACGGGTCACTCTTGCCATATAGGGAGTGTATTGTGCTCGCACCGTCTGAAAAATGCCCTTAAACCAGGGTTCTAAATGCTCCTCTAGCCAGGGTTCCCAAGTTAAGCCAGTGTCAGCATAAACATGGTCATTACGGAAACCATCCATCACTAAGCTAGGGTCAGCCGTAGTGCCCAACTCATCCGTAAGGCGACGATCAAAACTAATCGATGTGGCGAGTTCATAAGCTCCGCCCCGATCCATTACATTTTCATCAATCACCTCACCTTCTTCATCAACCAGGCGGGTCAACCAGGTGCCACCACCAATGTCAATTACAATGGTGTAACCCGAATTGGGAATCAAATTCAGCCGTTGAGCATAACGGTAAGCGCCCATTCCTTCGCGCTCAACTTCTACTTGCTCAACATTGACCCGATAGTCTAGACCATTGCGACGAAACTCATGAAAGCCAAGCAACTGCTGACGAATCGCCTCAGCATTGCGTGCAGGCTCTGGAGTACTCGCGTAGATATGCAGCGAAAACTCTGTCTCATCTTCCCAGGGTTCGAGGCAGGCATAAAGGTGAAGTCGAGAAAGCTCAACCTTATTTTCAACAACCGTCTGCTGCTGGCGGCGATATTTATACGCCTGGGCACCAAAGTGAAAGCGACTACCATCCGTCAGCTCAATTAGAGGCGAAGCTTCAGAAAAGCGTACCGAATCGCGCCCTGAAGGAAGCTGATAGCGAACCGAGCGAATTGCTTTTGGATGCCCACTGCCATCCCAAAACTTGAGGTCATAGTTACCTGCATCCAAGGCAAACGTGCGATAGGCAGAGCGGGAAGCAGAGGGGGATTCCGTTTTTCGACTACGGGGTTGTCGTGTTGCTGTTACCATTCGTTTTCCTCAGTTTCTATTGGTAGGACATTTGTGCTATGGTGGTCGCAGATTTGTCCCCAGTTGTGGTCGTTCATACCCATTTAGTACTTATGTACTAAATACTAGAGCAAGTTCTCCGATGTGGCAACTGTTTTTTGTAAAGAAGCGTTGACCCGCGATCGCACAGTCCAGCTATTTAGCCCAGCCAAAGCTTCCCAGCCACCGCTTACAGCCAACCAGAGCAGGGCAGGTTATTCGACTAACTCAATCCAGATGTGTCGTGACCTAATTTGTTTCGCTCGCGATGTTCATCGCCGTCAAACTTGCTTGCTGGCTCACGCTTTGATAGATCGACTTGAAGTATTCCATCGTGGTGTGTGTTGATGCCTGAATTTCAGCCGCACTCATCCCCGGTTGCGGTTTAAACGGAATTGGCCCCAACACATCCAGCACCGTCTCGCTACTGGGTGACGGAGTAATGACCACCAGCGAAGGTTCAAGTTGATCGGTATACGACCAAAAGCGATCGCTATCCAAAGAAATCGCAGAAACAGCAACACTCCGTTGCGCTTGCACAGGTATCTCAGTTTCAGGCAATGGCGTTTCTCCGGCTCCATCCACCTTGCTCCGCATCTGGCGCAGAGCCTCAATAATTTGCTCCTTCGAACGTCCCCGGAGTTGAAACAACACAAACGGATCTTCACTAAAACGATCGCCCAGCTGGTAGTAAACCGCCCCAATATGCTTACAAGGGTTCGCCGGATCAGGGCACGAGCAGCGACTGCGAATGTCGAACTTCGTAAACGGAAACAAGCTCAGCCCGTTGGTTGTAAAAACCTCTTCAATAGTTTGCGGCATCTCACCCGCCAGCAACTTTGCCGAGAAGATCGCCCGTTCTGCCATCGACTCAACCACATAGCCCCACTGCTCATCGCTAAATGGTTCCAGCGAAATAGAGACTCGATAAGGTTCAGGAGCCGTACCCTGCACCAACGCCGAAACCTTTGCCCCCTTAAACTCAATGCTCAAGACATTGCCTTCTCGCGCATAGACCCGCGCCCGCGCTAACCGACGGGCATAGCCAAACGACTCAAGCACATCAATCCAGCGCTGTGCCCACCACTCACGGTTTGGTTGGTTATAAATTTCACTCATAAGCGCCGCTCCAAAATCCGCTTGATGTTGGGAATTGCCACCTGAATCTCAGCCGCCTGGGGTGTTGTTTGCTGCCAACTGTCGCGTTGATTCAGCCGCTCGACCCAAGCCGCCAATCCCGGATAGGCCGCTAAATCAAAGCCAAACATCGTCGCCGAGGGAATCAATGTACCCGCCACAATATCCGCTAGGGTAAAGGTTGCGCCACCAAAGTAGGAACGACCACCCAACAAATGTTCATAAAACTGCAACGATTTCGTGACTTGCTGACGGGCAATTTCGATGCGATCGCCACTTTCTTCTAGACCGACCAGTTGCCGCGTCAGAGGCACAAACGCAGGCTGCAACTCAGTAATGCCGACAATTTCAGCCATTCGCACCATCGCGATCGCCTTTGCATCAGTTGGCATCAGGGCTGGCTCAGGATGTGTCGCTTCCAGATAATCTAAAATCGCGATCGACTCCACCACTCGAAACCCTTCATCTTCCAGCACTGGAACGCGTTGCAGCCGATTTACCTCGCTAAACTCAGGCGTTAACTGATCACCATCAAGTTGAACCGTCACAAACTCAAACGGAATCTGTTTCTCAAGCAGCGCAATCCAAACACGGCGAACATTGACCGAGATCCGGTTTCCGTAAAGTTTCAACATGACCCGCCCTCAGCAGAACAAAATAACAGAGCAATGAACGAATAGTTGGATTCTAACAGGCGAATTGAAGAGCATTCCCTCACTTTCAGCCGCATCGGTAAACAGACTCAAACTTTTGCGTCAAACCCAACCCCCTTCTCAAATCGCCCATTCTTTCCCCTTCAACTGGTTACTCCGCCAATTTGAATGGCAAAATGGGGAATCTGTGACCCCAGTGAGAAGACCTTGAGTAAGCCGTTTTCCTTTGAATTGTTAGCGACCTGTCCCAAAACAGGTGCCCGTGTTGGGCGATTTCATACCCCGCATGGCATCGTCGAAACACCTCGATTTATGCCCGTTGGCACGCTAGCAAACGTCAAAACCGTCACCCCCGACCAGCTTCAAGCAACCGGGGCACAGATGATTTTAGCTAACACCTATCACCTGCATCTTCAACCCGGTGAAGACATTGTGGGTCAGGGCGGCGGCTTGCATCGCTTTATGCACTGGCAAGGCCCAATTTTGACTGACTCTGGTGGGTTTCAAGTGTTTAGCTTGAGCGAAATGCGCACCATTTCAGAAGAGGGAGTCACCTTTCGATCGCCCCGGGATGGGCAGATGATCCACATTTCGCCTGAGAAATCGATTGAGATTCAGAATACCTTAGGTGCAGACGTGATCATGGCGTTTGATGAATGTCCGCCTTACCCTGCCACCCGCGAACACGTCATTGAAGCCGTCGATCGCACCTACCGCTGGTTAAAACGGTGTATTACCGCCCATCAACGGACTGATCAGGCCTTGTTTGGCATTGTTCAAGGCGGAATTTATCCCGATTTGCGGGGTGATGCTGCTCGCATGTTAGTAGACCTCAACTTGCCGGGTTACGCGATCGGAGGTGTCAGTGTTGGCGAACCTGCCGAACTCATTGAAAACATTGTGCGCGCCACAACCCCCCTTTTGCCTGCCAATAAACCCCGCTATCTGATGGGCGTTGGCACCTACCGGGAAATGGCACAGGCGATCGCGGCTGGGGTTGACTTATTTGACTGTGTGATTCCTACACGGTTAGCGCGACATGCCAACGCTCTAGTGCGAGGCGATCGCTGGAATTTGAAAAATGCCAAATTTCGCGATGACTTTACCCCAATTGATCCAACCTGTAGTTGCTACACCTGCCAGCACTTCACCCGCGCCTATGTCGGGCACCTGGTGCGATCGCAAGAGTTGTTGGGCTATACCCTGCTGACCATCCACAACATCACCGAGTTGATTCGCTTTACCCAAGAAATTCGCCAGTCCATCTTAGCAGGCACCTTCTACGACGACTTTGGGCACTGGCTGTAAGCCCTATCCCCGTCTGAATAACTTGAGCAAATCAAACTCCTGGCGAATATCGAGCAGGGAGCGATCGAGGAGTGGCTCAAACTCTAGAAAAGGCACTCGGTTTTGGCGATCGCGCGTCTTAAACCAAAGCCAAATCAATTCAGGAATTAAGGCTGGCAAAACCCGCAGAATCGCGCCATAGAGCCAGAGTATTCCCTTATCGCGAATCATCTCCTCATACATCACATCTACTGCGGGTGTGTTTCGCATTTCTCGAAACCGTTGGAAGTTGCATTCACTCGTCCACCAGAAAATCGGCAAAATTCTCAATTCGTCGAACATTCCCGTATCACAGCCATAAATCACATGCCCCACATCATGAGCCTGTAGGATTTTGGCAAATTCTGGCGGCTGCGTTTCAGGGGGCGTCACATGAGGATTGCACGCATAATACTCGGCTAAACCTTCTCGCAGGGTTTGAGTACTGGCTTTATCCATGTAGCAAGGATGTGGTTTCATAATTTCGATACGAAACGGTTTCGTAAAATATACTAGCACTATAAACCGTCTCAAACCTCTGCTAGTCCACGCTGGGTTGCCATCATGAATTCCTCGCCCAAAAAGTCACCCGGAAGACCTCGAAGTGCAAAATCTCACCAGGCAATGCTGCAAGCAACTCTAGAATTGCTGGGAGAAGTTGGCTTTGAAGCAATGAGCATCGAAGCGATCGCCACTCGTGCGGGTGTTGGCAAAACAACCATCTACCGTCGCTACAGCACCAAAGAAGAATTAGTTGCCGATGCGATCGAAACAATTCGCGAAGAAGTCGTCATTCCCGATACAGGTAGCCTTTGGGATGACCTAGATATGCTGATTGAAAACGCGGCTCAAATCACCCTGACCCCACTGGGCCGAAAAGCCGTTGGCATGATTATCAGCAGTGCCTCCAGCAATTCTGGCTTTGCCCAAATTTATTGGACAAAATATTTACAACCGCGAAGAGACGCCTTTGCGATTGTCATAGATCGCGCCAAAACAAGAAATGAAGTACCTTCCGGCTGTGATTCAGGGCTAGTTTTCGACATGATGAGTGGCATTATGCTTTACGCCCTCATCTTTGAACCCACAGCCGAATCGTGGTCAGCCTATGTGCGACGTAGCTTACAGCTCATCCTCTAAAATGGGTCGCGATCGCCCATTAACGGCGTTGCCACAAATGTATCCCATCACTGCCAGCGCTGATTATTGCCTCCCCAGCCTGAGCAAAATCAACCTTGACGCGGCTGTAATGCGAAGCCCGCAAACCACCTAAAAAGCGACGTGGAGCAAAGTGCCAAGCATAAACGGTGCCACCACTCGCCGTTAGCAGCGCGGCTCCATCAGCTCGTAACGCCAAATCAGTCGCTACCGATCGCGTTGATTGCACAAGCTTCCCTTCCGGGATTTGTCGCGTTTCTAACACCTTACCGTTAGTGACTAAAAAGCGGCTATCAGGGGTGAATGCAAGACTCGTCGTTTCGAGCGATTGCCAACTGTTACTCCGTTGCTGACGTGAAAAATCCCAAACAATAATCGTTTTATCTGTTGCGATCGCCAGCCACCGCCCATTAGGACTAAACGTTAACCCTGAAACCGCTTCAGAGCCAACTGTTTGAACCAGCGTTTGCGTCGCGACCTGCCAGATTTGCACACCACCAGGCGATGTCACCCCATCGGCCCAGACACGATAGCGACTCGCACTTGCCAACCAAGCACCATCAGGGCTAAAAGCCAATTTCGACGGGCGATCAGTCACCCAAGAGGCGATCGCTTCTCCCGTTTCGAGGTTCCACAGTTTGATCGTTTTGCCAAGACTCCCTGTTGCCAACGTTTTGCCATCAGGACTAAAGGCGATCGCCGAAACCCAGTTGGTATGACCTCGTAACGTTCGAATTCGCTTACCCTGGTGTAAATCCCACAGGTCAACCGTGTCTTGAAAAGCACTAGCAACCAACCAGCCATCAGGGCTAACCGCAAGCTCAGTGATGGGTCGAGTTGATAGCTGTTGATAGCTCTTAAAGCATTGAGGCACCGAGCCTAACTCAGGTAAGCAAACTTGTCGAGTCGTAGGGGTTTTGACAACATGGTGTAGGAGTGGATAAAAACCAATACCTAGCGTGATCAAAGCAACAAGACAGATTTGAGCAATCCGCCAACCTAGCTGCTTACCCATCCATCACCTACTCTCTCGCGAATCCAATTTTCTCGACGCAACAGATCAAAAAGGGTTCTGACCTTCGTCAAATCCTTATCGCCTGGGGCTTGCTCAACCCCACTTGATAAGTCAATTCCCTGCGGCACCGCAATCTGAAGAGCTTGCAAGATGTTAGCAGGCGTCAACCCGCCAGCGAGAAACCAGGGGCAGGCAGGCTGAAATGCTTGCAGAAGTTGCCAGTCCAACGTTTTGCCCGTACCGCCAGCCAACTGCGGATGGTAAGCATCGAGTAGCAACGTATTTACAACACTCGTGTACGTATGAGCCTCTGCAAGTGCCGCTGCATCTCGCACCCGAAGCGCTTTGATAATTTCGATTTGAGGCAAGCGATCGCGGACTTGTTGACAAAATTCGGGCGGTTCATTTCCATGCAATTGCACACCGCTTAAACCACCCACTTCAACCGTTTTGCCAATTTGCTCAAGCGTTGCATTTACAAATACACCAATTCGCCCTACCATAACCGACCCATTAGAGGTGCAGGGCAAATCATTCACAATCAGTTGAATCTGCTCAGTCGTGACATAGCGCGGAGATGACTCAACACAGATAAAACCCAGATCAGACGCGCCAGCCAGCGCGATCGCCCGACCTTGAGCAGGCTTGGTAATTCCACAAATTTTGACTCGCAAATTCTCCATGTATCCCGCTAAACCACTTTCCTTGCTAACTGAATCTTGCCCAACTTCGAGAGAATCAAAGATCCTCAGCACCCCTGAGTTTGTATCAAAAAATAAATGACTTTTAACTCTTAAAACAAAATCAGAGGATTTCGTAGTAATTCTGGCTGACCTTCGTATAATCCAAAATCAGTTCAAAGAAGATCGTATAGCACCTTATCAAGTTTAAGAGAGGAAAACGTGTTGAATTCTACCCTGCTATTAGCTGTTGCTGCTAAGACTTCTGCCTGGTCACCAGGTGTGGGGCTGACCATGATCCTGTGCAATCTATTTGCGATCGCGATCGGACGCTTTGCGATTCAAAAGAAAGGAATTGGACCAAAGTTACCGATTGAATTACCCGATCCCTTCGGTGGCGAGTTTGGCGTTCCAGAATTGTTAGCAACCGCCAGTTTTGGGCATCTTTTAGGGGCAGGTGTCATTCTCGGCTTGAGCAACGCAGGTGTTCTGTAGCTTGCCAAGTGAGTAAGTGGAGACTGCCTCTAATTATTCATTGACAAAAGTTTTGCAGGCATCATCCATTTCGCAGAGAAAAACCTATTCTCCATAAACAATTTCATTATCCTATCCAAACTGTAAAGAGGACTCTATTAGAGTCCTTTTTTTTCTGCTATGGCTACTTATCACTGCATCAAAGCACGCACCTTTTGCCCCACAGACTTACACAAAATGACACCCCGTTTGATGAGTGGCACGCTAAGCTGAGCTTTATGCTACATGCAACCTTAAATTACTTATTTTCGTAATTTGGGTTACTGTTTTGTGATCTGACAGCTATCTCAACCAACAAAACCCCTTCTTCCCCTCAAAACGTCATGGATGAATGGATACATACCGTTTTAGGCAACCGCTATCAAATTCAATCGCTTTTAGGTCGTCAAACAGGGCGTAGAACCTTTCTGGCAATAGACTCTGAGACGCAGACGCAAGTCGTTGTAAAGCTACTGCTATTTGGGCCTGATTTTACATGGGAGGATCTCAAACTATTCGAGCGTGAAGCAGAAACGTTAAAATCACTTGAACATCCCGCTATTCCTCATTATCTTGACTTCTTTGAAGCTGAAACCCAGGTAGGGAAAGGGTTTGCACTGGTGCAAAGTTATCTTGAGGCGAGATCTCTCCAAGCCTGGGTGACAGGGGGGCGATCGTTTAGCGAAGCAGAACTCAAAAACATTGCTAACCAGTTGTTAGAAATTCTCGACTATCTCCACAGCCGCCAACCGCCTGTAATTCATCGCGATATTAAACCAAGCAACATTTTGCTGGGCGATCGCACAGGTAACAGTCCTGGAACCATTTACCTGGTTGATTTTGGCTCCGTGCAAACCGCCGCTCATGGTGGCACGATGACCATTGTTGGCACCTATGGCTACATGCCCCACGAGCAATTTGGTGGACGAGCCTTACCTGCCTCTGACCTTTATAGCGTGGGTGCCACACTCATCTACCTGGCAACAGGACAACATCCCGCTGATCTGCCCCAGCACAACCTGCGCATTGAGTTTGAGCCATTCGTTAGCCTCAGCACATCGTTTACCGATTGGATTCGTGGACTAATCGCCCCCAATATCGCCCAACGACCTGACTCTGCAAGAGCAGCCCTTAAAGCTTTAACGCGGCCTTCAATGGCGATCGCCCCGACAAGCTCAAGCAGCGATCGCTTTGTTTTAGGCAGTCATCCTTCTTTTTCTGACATTCAACTCAGGAAAAATTCGACTGATCTGACATTAGTTGTGCCGCACAATCAAATGACAATTTTGTTTTCCAAGGCCAGTCTTAGCTTGAGCGAAATTACCCGTTTTGGTGGCTGCCTCGGATTTATATCTATCTTGGGATTTGCCTTTGTGACAGGCATATTGTCTTTTTTGATTGGCTTCTTAATGCTATTTATATTGGGCTTCAGTATCATTCAAGCGATGATCACGATTTTTTCTGGCCTGACAGAACAAAGAAAAGACTACAGAGTTATCTTTCAGCGCGGGCCTGACTCAACAATTTATGCAACCTGCATCTTAGATGAATTAGTCCCTGGAGCATATTCCAATATGCCATTGACGTTGTATAGTAGTCAGGATTCATCAACATCTCCTATAGTCGGGAAAGTTAATCACATCCATCTAGATAAATGTGAGGTTTCATCAGATCAAGATGATCCACTTTCCGTACACACGAAACATCACTTGCTTAACCAAGCAACCAATAGGTCTGATAGCCATCGTTTCATCTTTCAGAAAAAAATAACTTCTCTCGATGCTGGCCCTTGTGGTGTTCCCAGATATCAATTGGAATTGAACTCAGGTCTCCAGGGTTCATTTCGCATCACAGGCACTCGCCAAGAAATTCAATGGCTGTGCGATGAATTAAGCGAGTGGAGTGGCCTGAGAGTTCAGTATGAAGACTTCACACCAAGTGCCTAATAAGGCAATTTAACTATCTGACTAGAAGTGTAAAACGACCATATTATTTCCACCTTTTGTTGGTTCAGCAATTCGGTAGTGACCTTCCCTAACCCATGACAGACGACACAGAAAAAAGATGCTGAATCCTTCTTTCAACGCAGGGTTAGGGAAAATCGCCATCAACCATAGATTAAGGCGCATCAGAACGCGAGAGCTGATCCCAAGCTTGAATCGTTTTTTGCAACTTAGGCGGTGTTTGGTCTTGAATGATATCGGCGTACTGAATGCCCTGGTTGCCATCGGGCGTCATAAGCGCGATCGTGAAGTAATCAGCCCCTGCCGTTGGCAAGTAACTGAAGCCGATAAAATCGCCCAATTCCTGATTTTGGAGCGTCTGAATAAACGCTTGCATTTGTTGATCAGAAACACGACGAATCAGCTTTGGCGAAGTTGCAGACTCACCTTGCAAATCCACTCTTAAAAGTCGGCCATCTCGCATCAGCATCGTGCGATAAGTTTGACCAGCAAAGCCACCACTGGTAACAGACTGAAACAAAATCTCTTCCTGAGTGGGTGCTGGAGAGGGTGCAGGACTCCAAAACGATGGAACGACATTCCCTTGACCGCTGGTAGTTGGGTTGCGCTTAATCTGCTCGACCGATTGCGTCAGGTGATACACCCAATATTGCTGCTTTGGTCCTGTAACAATCACCTGCCATCCCGGCATTGCGATCATCGTACAAGCCTGATTTGGCCCTGCCACACCCATGCAACCATCCCAAACCTGCGATCGCCCCTCCGCCACCTTCAACTGACTGACTGGAAGACCCAAATCTTTAGCAGCAAACGCCAACACTTTATCAGCAACCGCTTTGGGCAACGAGCCAAGGTTTGAAATATCTTCGACATCTACATAGCTGCCAGTGCGGTCAGTGCGATAAATCCGGCTGAGTGAACCATCGCTTACAAGCAACCGCCAACCTTCAACCATCATCGCCCCACATGCTTGTTCAGGTTTGGCTAAACCCAGGCATGTATCAGGCCACGTTTCTTGACTAAAAGAAACAACCCGAAGCTTCTTAGTAGACACATTAAATTCACGTGCAAAGCGTTTAAAAACGGCTGTTTTAACTGACCCCGGTAAACGCACAGGTTTACGCGCAATTAACTGTTGCGATCGCGGGGCAACTGTGGAAAAACTCAGTTGAGCCTGACTAATTTTTGCTGTTGTAGTTGAAAAACTCACTGTTAACAAACTCGTGAGAATCATCAGAACCAGAGCAGGTTTCAGACCACGCGAAGACCCGTTTAATACTTGAAATTTCATTCCGCCACTCCCAGTAGAAAGCATTCAATCATTCATTTGGCTTCCTATTTACAGTAACGATAAAAGTAGATTGAACGATTATCGGTTACAGAAAATAGAACGACTTTCACAAATAGGAACTTTTGTAAAAAATGGGCATTTCCAGGAACATTTTCCGTGTAAATTCATCTGCATTGTTAATGTCATTTTGTTGTTTATTCATGACAGGTTGGAGAATGTAAATGTTAATTCGTAGTTTGGGTTTTGCGATCGCCGCCTTATCAGTTGCAAGCAGCAGTTTTGCTCAGAGCTTGACGCTCCCCCCCGAAACCACCCATCTCACCCCGATTAAAGGTCAAGTGACAGCCGTTCAGCCTGTTCGGTTCCCGTTAGGGCCTGCAACCACCGGAGTTGAAACACGCGTCACCCTCAAATTTACCTTGCAAGGCTGTCTTGACTCACTGATGCCACTGATCACCCATTCAGAAACACAAGGCGAGCAAGCTACGATTTATGTCACCGCTCTAAATGCCCACAGCCAGGCTTCTAAGGTCGCAAATTGTCGTGCCATGCCTCAAAAAACCGCTCAAGTTAAAGTTCCTGGCGTATTTCAGCGCAACCAGTTGCGAGTTGTGTTTTTAGGTCAACCCCCACAACAACCATAATCCTTCAGGAATTTGGCGATCGCTCGGTGAAGCTGTTTCGATGTGCAGCCATCAACTTCATGGTTTAGGCAACGTGCAAAGCCAGCATGTCTGCCGGAGCAAACTCTTCCTCTCTTTTTGCTCACGCTCCTTGCAACCCGGTTGATGGCTTCCTAAAAAATCTTTGAGAACGTCACTATGTCTAAGATTCGTACTTCGATCGCCGCCGCCTTTTTAGGAGTTATCGCAACTACTAGCTTGCAACTCGTCCCCACCGCCGCGATCGCAAATCCTGTCAGTGCAGCCGCCCCTCGTGCTCAACGAGTCAAGGTGTTTTTGCCAAAATATCCTGAGCAAAACAATAATCTAAGTTACGTTGCACCCGTTTGGCGACAGGCTCAAACCCCTAGCGTGGCTCAATTTGCAGTCTCTCAAGTAATTGCAGGGCCAAACGCCCAAGAAAAGCGTGCTGGGTTTACTGCACCCATCCAGTTGCGAGGGGCATCGAGTTGTGGCAAAGACTTTACCCTCGCGATCGCCGCCAATAAAGCAACGCTAAGGTTTTGTCGAGAAGTTCTTTCCGCTGGAATTGGGGATGATGCCCGCATCTTGAGTTCACTCACTGCCACCTTAAAACAATTTCCCAACGTCCGGTCAGTCGCCATTCTTGACCGTAACGGTGATTGCCTCGGTGACATGAGCGGAGAAAACCGCTGCCTGCGTCGCTAATTGCTTTCCCCTTTCCCTCGTCATTTCACCATGAAAAAACTGATCACCCTCACCCTGCTCACGTCCCTCGCTGTCGGTTGTGCCTCACCCTTATTGTCAACACCCATTCAGGGGCGATCGCCCAACGTGGTAGCCGCCAACGTCACCAAAGCCCCCGATCTGGCCTCCTACCGCGATGTTTTTTACTTCAGCGATCGCTTCGGTTTTCGCTTTTTATCTCCCAGTGGTTACGTCATCACCCCTTCTGAAACCCAGCAGACACCGAACCCCGTGATGCCAGTCCAGGTACTTGAAATCTGGCAGCAAGCCGACTTTCTCAACCGCGAAAACCTGCCAGAAGGCCCACCCATTATTAGCATCACGGTCTACACCAATCCCAAACGGTTGCCCCTCACTGCCTGGAAAGGGGAACTCAGCCGCAACGACGATCGCCCAATTCCTGTTGCTGGGCAACGGGGCCTCGCCTACACCTCAACCGGACTCTACGACGCCGATAACGTGCTATTCCCCAACCCTGACGGTCGCTATATCTTTCGTTTAACCGGACGCTACGCCGATGCAAACGCCCCCATTCGTCAAACCTTCCGAGAATTAGTTGCAAACTTCACCTTTGATGTCGCGTTCAACCCCAAATCATCCACCTGGGTTGTCAACTACAGCCGCTTGCAAAACCTGCTCGCCAAGCAAGACTGGCAAGCGGCCGACATTGAAACACGAGCAATCATCCAACGGTTGGCAGGCCCCAAAAGCGATCTGTTGTTTAGCAGCCAAACAGCATTAACTCGCTTACCCCTAAAAGACCTGCAAACTATTGATAACCTGTGGGCCAAAGCCAGTAAAGGAAGGTTTGGCTTCAAAGCGCAACAGCGGATTTGGAACCAGATTGCCAAAACCACTAAAAATCCCAAAGCTCAGGTCGATCTCTTTGGTCAACAGGTCGGTTGGCGAAAAACCAAGCCAGGTTCGACCAATCCCTTAAGCAACAGCGAAGTCGGCAGCACCCTCTGGCGGTTTGATACCGAGCTTCAGGCAATCAACGCACCCGTCGGACATTACCCCTGGGTCGGTGTTTCATCGAGTCGCCTGTTAGACTACTTGAACGAGCGATCGCTGGGGTGCGGCAGTTGTACGATCGATGCAATTTATTTGGCGGGCGATCGCTACTACAACTATGTACCCGCCTTCTTTAACCGCTATAAAAGCGTTCGCTAAATCGGTCTAGCTGCGAACCTCTGGCTAAATCTCACCTTGCTGGCTTCCTATGTTTCGACAATCTTTTTCTGGTAATGTTCTAGACATGGGGATCAATAAGGTCAAACCATCCGTCCAAATTCATATCGATTGATGAACAAGCCAATCACGATGTCATGCAACCATTGGGATTTTGAAAAGCAAATTGTCTTGCGGGC